>OHBM01002694.1_pt1 | contig 11570 bp, 7 predicted proteins | sample 1577251 | NCBI WGS metagenome assembly OHBM01 (sample SAMEA3541557, study PRJEB24748) | human gut metagenome | biome: human gut; feature: human-associated habitat; material: faeces | place: China | collected 2012
AACCCTATTTTGAACATACTAATTGTAACACGCGGGATTATACACGTATATACAAGCGCAATGCGGATGTTGTGCACATGTGATGCAAGTGCAGCAAAAAACTTTCGGGGCAGTGCATCCGGCGCAATCTTGATTCTTTGGTGTGCAGGCATTATAATGCAAAGGAAAGGAATCGTCATTTTTATGGATAACCAATTATTGCAGATACAAAACAGAACCTGCCGCATCTACGGCACTGCCAGCGCCGAATACCTGCTGCTACAAATGGTGGATGAACATGACCTTGCAGGGATGGAACGAGAAGTTGAAGCCATACATCGGCAAACCACACAACCATTTTTGCTGGCCGCTGTCCAAGTCAAGGATTGGAACGACGATTTGTCGCCTTGGCCTGCACCGCCCGTATGGGGCAAGCAGGGCTTTGGCGGCAGGGCAGGGGATACGCTTGCATGGCTGGCGCAGGCTGTGCCGAGCATCTGCCGGCAGTATTCTATAAAGGAAGACTGCAAGGTTGTTTTGGGCGGCTACTCACTGGCTGGACTGTTTGCTCTGTGGGCGGCAACACAAACGAACGCGCTGTATGGCGTGGCGGCGGCTTCGCCGTCCGTGTGGTTTCCCGGCTGGCCAGAATACGAAGCGGCGCACCCTATCCAAGCGCAGCGTGTTTATCTCAGCCTTGGTGACCACGAGGAGCACACCAAAAACCAGACTATGGCATCAGTAGGTGACAACATCCGCGCCCTGCACACTGCCCTGACCCGGCGCGGCACAGCCTGCACGCTGGAGTGGAATGCAGGCGGCCACTTCAAAGATGTTGACCTACGGACGGCAAGAGCATTTGCTTGGGTTATGGAAGGAAAGCAGTAACGTGACAATTCTAATAGATGCCGATGGCTGCCCGGTGGTGGATTTGACTGTGCAGACAGCCGGAAAGTACAAAGTACCCGTACTGATCCTATGCGATACCGCCCACCAAGTCCAGCGTGACGGCGCACAGACATTGACCTTTGACAAAGGGCCCGACAGCGTAGATTTTGCGCTAGTAAACCGCGTACATCCCGGCGACCTTGTCATTACGCAGGATTATGGCTTGGCAAGTATGTGCCTGGCGCGCCGCGCCCGTGTGCTGAACCAAAACGGCTTAGAGTATACACCCGAAAATATCGATGGTCTGCTGTTCCGCCGCCACGAAAATAAAAAGCTCCTCCGTGCCGGAAAGCACCCCAAAGGGGCATCCAAACGAACGAAGGAGCAGGACATAACATGTAGAAACGCTTTAGAAAGAATTTTGCAGAGTGCGTAAAACTCTTTCTAAGTCATCTGAAAACGGTGTAACCGTTATTAAAAATTAAAGCCTGCTCTTACTACAAGCGACCGTAAACCTACATCTACACCTTGTCAGCTCTAATTTTATGCCAAACGGGAACAACGCTCTTTTTCTCTTGCATAAGTTTATACATCGTTTGGCGTAAGATTGGCGTATGGCATGATTTCAGTTAGAAACCCGCCAAAAGAAAAAGCCTGAAATTTCTCGTATCATCAAGAAATTTCAGGCTTTTTTGTGCTCAAATTGACAATTTACTGGTCAATAGGTTTCATCGTGGGGATTGGGCCAGACAATTTTATGTAAGTCTTTATATCCCACCAAAACCCGTTGCAACAGCATTTTTTCACTTGCGGGGAGTTATGTATCTCTACATAACTTATTATATATCAATCCGAATCTGGTGTCAATATTGGTGTCAATGGTGTCAGAGGCTTAGTAGACATCAATTTTTCCAGAAATGTTCTGCACGGAGCGTTCCTTCAATTCCTTCTGTGCTTCCGCATAGATTTCCATTGTCGTTTTGATGTCCTTGTGGCCCATGACTTCCTGAATCACTTTAATATTTGGTTCAATCTCGCAATAGCGGGTACAAAAAGTGTGCCGCAGTTGGTGGCAACTGAAATCCGGCAGGATAACGGGAGTGCGGTTTTCTTCCACTGCCTTTTCCATTTCCTGCGCATTGTAAGCAAGTACAAGCCGGTCAATTTCGCGGTTAATTGCTGCCGGATTGTGGGGTTGTCCGAAGCGGTTGAAAAAGACGAAATCAGTATAGCCGTCAATTACAGTTGTACACCTAACACCTAATTCTTGCTGCCGAATCTTTTCATCTTCAAGTGCCCTGCGGACACCTTTCATCATCGGGATAGTCCTGCATCCAGCGCTTGTCTTTGGTGTCGTCACGGAAAAGTAGCATTTGCCATCTGTATGTTTCCGATAGACCAAGTTGTGATTGATGGAAATCGTGTTATTTCCCCAATCAATATCACACCAGCGCAGACCGATAAATTCTGCAATGCGGCAACCCGTTCCCAGCAGGACGGCAAACAAAATACTCCAAGAGTAATACAGCGGCTTGGATTTCAGAAACTTTACAAACGCGTTCTGCTGTTCCAAAGTCAATGCCTTGCGCTTCGGACGTTCGTAATTATTTGCCTTCTTAACTTCCCGCAAAGCGCCCTCTGTCGGATTTTTACGGATGTAGTCATCGTCCACCGCAACCTGCAAGACCTGCCGCAGTACGTTGTGAATCGTCTCCAGCGTGTTAATTGCCATCGTCTTGCCAATATCGCTACTCCTTGTCAGGTCATTATAAAGACCGAGGATTGTCGATTTGCGAATATCTTTGATTTTCATTTTCCCGATTTTGGGGCTGACGAAGTGGTCATACATATACAGGTAATTAACGTAGGTGGACTGCTTCAGACCGACCTTGTTCTTTTTCCAAAGATTGTACACGTCATCCAAACGCAGATTGCTTCCGGCGCTGCTGATACCATCACTCTTATTGCGGTTGATTTCCGCTTCCTTCTTACGCAGTTCGCGTAGCGTCTGTGCATAGGTGCAATGGCGCTTCTTATCGCCATCAATCCACCTATACATATAACGATGTTCTTTCTCCCGGTAACTCTCACCATCTTTCAATACGCGGTTATTCTTATCCTTACGGCGTTCCATCGTATGGCTCCTTTTCTACTATAAGGCAGAAAAGGCTTTACACCTGCCATTATAACAGGCCTAAAGCCTTTTTGCCAGCCTAAATATTACGTTTTTCTATAATTCTGGTGTCAATGTGATATGTTCAGATAAATCCCTGAGTGGGCCGCAGGCCCAATCAGGGATCCATTCTGAATTAAATCACATCTGTATCAGCGAGACATTCTTCCAGCTTCTTGCGCTTGATAAGGCGCTTCGTTCCATTGAAGACCACAAACGTGCAGGTTGAATCATCCGTCATTTCCCGCAGTTTGTTGATGCCGATGCCAAAGTAGGCGGCGGCTTCATCCAGCGTAAGACAGTATTTTTCCCAGATAGGGACTTCGTACTTCATAAGTGTCCCCTTACTTCAAACGATAGCCGAGCAAAAGCGTCGTCTTCTCGCTACCGTCACGAGGACGCTTGCGGACAACAGTTCCAATGGCCTGCAAGGACTTCTTAAAGTTGGTGCTATTCTCCGGCAGGCAACCGTTGACCTCACACCACACTTTATAGTGAGCATAGATTTCCGAAGTACGAACTTCACGATTTGCATCGGGTTCCAGATTGTCTTCTGCAAACAACGCAATCTTGTTGCTGTCGTGGCTGTATTCCTTAGTGGCTTCCACAACTGCTGCCGGAGAGTTCAGCCCTTCCTTCTGCAGCAACTGCCAACCGGTAATCAGCCAATTCAGGATAGCGCTCTTGGCATCTTCTTCCGCAAACAAATGCTTCAAATTCGGGTCCTGCTCCTGCGGTTCAAAGTGGCGGTCAAACGGAATGACGCGCACACGATTAGAAGAAAACAGGGACACATCATCTACGCTGGGCAGATAGTTGGTGTTGATGTACAGCTTGAACTGGGGGCGGAAATCGAACGAATTGCAGTGCAGGAAGCGGGCATTGATGCTGTCATTGCCGGTCATGCTCTTTACCTGCGCAGCGTTCAACCGCATCCCGCGAGAGGGTTCGGAAATGTTGGCAAGCCGTATGCCCGCAAGGCGGGCAAGGTCTTCACTCGGCCCTGAACTGTTGCGCTGCTTTGCGGCAATCGTTTCTGGTGCAACGGTCAGGCCGTAGTCGCCAAATACACGCAGAACGCTTTCCATCAGGGTACTTTTTCCGTTGCGAGTGGTCGCACCGTACAGGAAAAACAAACATTCAAAACGGGAATCGCCGCTAAGGGCGTACCCCAGTGCTTTTTGTAAAAATGCACTTTTATCTGCATCGCCGCTCATGACTTCGGTTAGGAACTGCTCAAAGCGGGGGCACTTTGCATTGGGGTTGTAAACGACATCTGCAATCTTGGTGATTTTGTCGTCAGGGTTGTGGCTGCGGAACTGCATAGTTTTCAAGTCCAGCGTACCGTTTTTGCAGTTGAGCAAATTCACATCTGCGTCAAACTCGCCCATGCCGATGTTGTAGACGCTGGCGGCATCGTCAAGGATGGTTTTGCGGTAATTGCGCGTCATCCAGCGCATTGTATACCTCAAATATTCCTTGCGCTCTTTTTCGTCCTTGATTTTAAAGGCGTAACGGGTCAGTGCATCACCAATGGTCTTGCACATTTCCATCGTTGCCATATTGCCTTCATCGGGGGCCCAACGCGTGCCATCGTAGATGAACCACGATTTGCGGCTTGCCACATAGCGGGCCTGCCCCTTGACGATGTCAGAAAAAAGCCGTCCACTTCCGTTGTCGGTAGTGGAATACTTGGGATTGGAGTAAGGGTCAAGTTTTTTGATGACGTTGCGGTAATCGCCGCAAGTTTTCAGCATCAGCGGGGCAGACGTGGCAGCTACCGTAACAGTCGCCGTGCTGCACTGTGCAACGGGCACAGCCTTTACTGCCGGAGCCGGTTTTCTGTTCCGTGTCACGACATCGAGAGTTTCTTTCAGTTTTGCAACTGCTTCCTCGCCCTTTGCCGCGATATAATCGGAGACATCGCCCTTTTCGGGGATTTCCGGCCACCAGTTATTCAACTGCATAATGCCTGTGTTGTAATTGGTAGGCTTAAGTGCTTTAAGTGCTGCCTTCGCATAGCCACGGCCCGCATCATCGTTGTCCGGCAGGATGATAATCACCTTGTCGGAAAAGTATGCGGCATACTCATTTTCCCAATGGGCGCCATTCGGCAGGCTGACCGCCGGGAGGCCATGTTTCGTGAGCGTGTCTACGTCTTTCTCGCCTTCAACCAAAAAGACTGCTTCCGCCTTTTCCAGTACCATCCCATTGTACAGGGGAACATTCTCCGGTTTATGGTAGTCGTAGCTACCGTCAGGCTTTTTGCTGCGCCAGAAGAAGCTTTTGTTCGTATAACGGACTTTCTCTGCAACGAGTTCTCCGTTTTTGTCAAGGTACTTGTAGATGGCGGCAACCTTTCGTGAGGGGGCAGGGCCTTTAGGCCCTGATCCCTCACTCCCACCATCCGGGAACAGTGTACGCATCGTCAGCCCAATGGCTGCTAGGATTGCTTTGGTGTCGCCGCCACCGTGGTCACACATAAGAATGGTGCCATCGGGTTTCGCGGTGATGTACAGGCTGGGTTCCTTCTCGTCACGGAGAGGGCTGTAAGCCCGATAGGTGTTCGGGCCAACCTTCTTCACGCCTTTCAGGCGGGAGAGGATGGTCTGGAGGCGGTCACTTACGTTTTCATATACGATTTTCATAATTCAATTTCATAGCGCGCTACGCTCCTTTTCTTTTTTTGAGCTCAACTTTAGTATATCTGTTCTATATGGCAGACACTATTAGCGTATAACAGCAGTATGCTGTAACTTTACCGGTATAGTGCATTATGCTGTTAAAGTTACAAAAAATAAGGAGCAGCTGCTTTCACAGCCACTCCTTAAAAGTGTATTTTCAGTTTTACAGATACATTTGAATGATGCTCAGGTGGTCAATTTTGTAATTGATTACTCTGCCTTCCGTTTACGGCTGCTCCCGCAGTTCCTTATAAACCTCATGCAGGAACACGCCCAGCACACGGTGCTTGATGTCGTCATTGCTCAGCAGCAGGCTGAAGAAATCCTGATTCTGGGAAAGTCCCTCAATCAGCGCGTCATCTGTATTGTCGTAGAAGCTGAACTCGAAGTCCTGCTCGGTGTTGTTCTTGGCGGAGGTCTTCAGCTTATCCGAATGCAGCAGCAAGTCCTTGATTTGCAGCATAACCTTCGTCATGGCGCTGCTGTCGTAGCCCTTGCCTGCGCGGGAGTTCACCTCGTCAATAATTTCTGACAGGTGCTTTACCTCATCAATGGTCAGACCAACATCGGCCCCGCTCAACTTTACGTTCGGGGCGCTGGCGTGGCGCTGCTTGTTACCCTTATCGCCCTGACTTTCCTGCACAAAATTCGTAGCTTGAATCTTATCCTTCAAGCTGATGCCGCCGCTGTTGCCAACGACCAGATAGGTCAGCAGCAGGTTGACAAACATATATTTCTTGTGCAGTTCCGGGTCGCCAAAGCTGGAGGCCATCGACAGGAACTCATACAGGCGTACAAACCCACGGCAGTTTTTGGTAAAAGCACGCTGGTGGTCCTCGTTGAACTGATTTTTCAACACATTCACAGCACGCTGGATGCACTGGTAAACCAGACGGTCCTCTTTGGCTGTGGTGCGCTTTCCTTTCGGGTTGTAGACGATGCTTGCAACCGTATCAACATCGCGGTCATCCAGAACATTGTAGCCGTCAATCTTATTTTCCAGTTCGCGGAGCTGGGCAATCGTAGCTGTGTTGGACAGCACCGTTGTGGTGTAGAACGGCGCAAAGGCTTCTTCCATTTCCTCTGCGTGGTTCACAAAGTCCATGACCACGACCTTTTTATCAAAGGGCGGGCATACGCGGTTCAAGCGGGAAAGCGTCTGCACTGCATTTACACCGCGCAGCTTTTTCAGCACATACATGGCACAGAGCTTCGGCTGGTCGAAACCGACCTGATACTTATTTGCCACCAGCAGAACGTTATACTCGTCCCCGTCAAACACCTTCGGCAGCTTATCCTCAGCAAAGCCGTTCATGCTCGGCTCGGTGTATTCGGTATCGTCAATTTTCACTTTTCCGGAGAACGCCACCAGCGCCTTTACATCTTTGTAATTATGCCGGGTGACATAGTCCTCAAATGCCTGCCGATACTTCACTGCCGCCTCGCGGGATGCCGTGATAACCATTGCTTTTGCCTGCCCGCCAAGTTCCTGCATGACAGTGGAGCGGAAATGCTCAACGATGATATTGACGCGCTGATTGATATTGTCGTCAAACAAATCAATATACCGTGCAATCTGCCGCTTGGCGGCAATCGTCTTCATCTCAGGGTCGTCTTCGATGGTCTTGTTCAGCTTGTAGTAGGTCTTGTATTCGATATAATTTTGCAGCACATCAAGGATATACCCCTCTTCGATGGCCTGCTTCATGCTGTACAGGTGGAAAGGCTGATACACAGGGTTTCCGTCCGCATCAATGCTTTCACGACCAAACAGGCGCAGTGTCATCGGCTTGGGTGTAGCAGTAAAGGCAAAGACAGATACATTGGGGGCCTTGCCGTGGCGCTGGATTTCATTTTCGATAGCATCCTGCGCATCGGCTTCTTCGGGACCATCGTTCTGCCCCAGCGTATTTTTGACCGCAATCATATCCTTGCCGGACGTAGACGAATGGGCTTCGTCAATGATAATGGCAAAGGTCTTGTTGTTCTGGTTCTGCGCCAGCTTCCAGAAATCCACATAGAGGAACTTCTGAATCGTGGTGACAATGATTTTATAGTTGCCTTTCAGCGCATCGGCAAGGTCGGCAGAGGTCTTTTTGTCATCAATAGTGCAGACAAGGCCGCTCTTGTGGTCGATACCCTTGATAGCGTCCTGCAGCTGGCGGTCTACCACAACACGGTCTGTAATGACCAGAACACTGTCGTAAACGATTTGGTTCTGCGTATCGTGCAGGGATACCAGCCGATGCGCCAGCCATGCGATGGTGTTGGTCTTGCCGGAACCTGCGGAATGTTCAATCAGGTAATTAAGCTGTGTGCCGTTGTACTCGGCATCCGCCAAAAGCTGGCGGACGGCATCGCGCTGATGATAGCGCGGGAAAATCAGCTTTTCCTTGACAGACTTTTTCCCTGTCAGTTCGTCCACGACCTGTTCGCGCTGGATGAATACGAACTTGGTAATCAGTTCAATCAAGCTGTCGCGGCGCAGAATATCATCCCACATATAATGCATCGGATAATCGTCCACACCGTCATCCAAGGGGTTGCCTTCCCCGGTGTTGACACCCTCGCCGCGCCCACGGTTGAAGGGGATAAAGCGTGTGCCAAGACCGTCCAGCTTGGTGGTCATATAGCAGGTGTCGAGGTCCATGGCAAAGTTGACCAGAGCGCCCGCTTTGAACAGGAACAGACGGTTCTTCGGGTCACGGTCCTCAGAATACTGCTTGATTGCCATGCGGTAGTTCTGACCTGCGCTCTGGCATTTCAGCTCAAAGGTCGCAATGGCAAAGCCGTTGAGGAACACAACAAGGTCGATGCGTTGGTCATCGTTAATCCAGACTTCCTCCATGATGGAGAAAATGTTGGCATTATACTTGGCGACAAGGTCGATGTTGTAATCGGTAGCGGGCTTACCGTACAGCAAGTCCAAATGCATATTGGAAATCTCAATGCCGGATTTCAGCGTTTCGATAAGGCTGCTGCCCTTGTTGTCAATACTCTGGAGTATAAATTTAACGATGGTTTCCTCGGTCTGCCCGTTGTAGATTTTCCGCAGTGCCGCCATTGTGTCCGGCTGCGTCGTGTCCAGAAAGCGAAACAGTAGTTCGCGGTCTATGGCTGTGGTGCGGTCATAATTCGTTTTGCATTTGCGCTCTATGTAGCCGTTATTATCAATTAAATAGTCGATGATATAACGCTGATAGTCGCGCTCTGTTCCGATAATTTTCACGGAACCACCTCCTTGATTTGCTATATCTGGAAGACATTCTCCTGTAACTAAGTCAACAAAGTCGACCAACTTAACAACTGCCCTAAAATCATCTTGATAATCGCCCGCACGAGTCTGTGCATCAACCATTCAGTCCCTAATTCGATTGAAAGCTTCCCTTGTTATCTCTTCGCATACGGTATCTGTACTATCAGCAAAGAGTGTTTGACGACTGATACCGAATAGCTGTAGGTCGTGCATGATTTTTGCTTTCGCATCTTTATCAATTTGTATCCGCGCCGCAATTCTATCATGGTCTTTCGGGATGGCAGTTATCTTAGACTCAATCACAACTGTACCATTTTTCGTTGTTCCAATCGAATTAGGGAAGAGAATATAACGCCCTTGCTGCATTTTTTGGCGGAGGCTTGTGAATGGGGCATAAATGAAAATCAAATCCCTCGAAATTCCGCTAATCCACTCATCAAATCCAGTTGGTAATCCTTCAGCCGCCTGACTCCCTGCTTTCGCATCAAAAAGCTGCGCTAAATAGCGTTGCTCGGCAAAATAGCTGAGATTCATTGCTTTCCGGACAAAGCTTACCGCAGGGGTATCTGTACCTTCACATAATCTATAAGAATCTGCTATTGCCTGAATTATAGGATAATTCGTCACATTCCGAGCGTCTTCTTTAAAGATAAAAACTTCGCCATCTTTATCTGTACAGTTGACACAGGCAAAGTATAATGCAACAAATGCATTCTCTGTCACATCCAACAGTCTTGTCGGAATCCCATGATGCTGAGCCAATGCCAACAATTCTATTGGAGACAAATTATCGGTAAAGACAGATGGCATTTTATACTTTGCCATCTCTAATAGATTTCGTTCTTCATTAAAAATTGTAATGTCAATGGCATCTAAGCGACCGCGCCCAATAGATGGAAGAAGTTCGTAGTCAACATCAGCCTGTCCCCGAAATAGCGGCATTTCATTTACCATTGGGATACACTTATGGAATGTAGCTCTAACTTGGCAAACAGCCGTTACATAATCTTCAATGGTGTCTACATATATTTGCTGCATTACTACGCCGCCTCCCTCATATCAAAGAGTAAGCTTAAACAATAACTTTATTGATATTATTATCTTGCAAAACCCATACCTCATACCAGATATGATTTTGACGTTCATCACTTTGAATAACAAATGCTACCGCACTGTGCAGATTTGTCTTTTCTGCGATTGCGTTGTACTCTTTTATTGTTAATTGGAGGCAAAACCCAAACCCATTGTAAAAGGCAAACACTGCATTTTTCAAACTTTCAAATTCGCTACGGCTTTTGGATGCTTTCAGAAACTCTTTCCCTTCAACATACAAATTTGGACCATATACTTCAGAATCACGAAATTCAACTTTCATACAGCGGCGCTTCCTTTTTGCCTGTCACATATTCATAGATAAGTGATTTTTTGTAAGAATCAATAACTGTAAGCTGTTGCTTTTTGCTTTCAATTATTGATTCAATTTCTTTACACTTGGAATCAAGAAAAGTGACTATTTCAGATTGTTCTTCTATTGATGGGGTTACGAAGTATTTTTTCCCAAGTTCGGAAAAATCAAGTGTTTTCCTTACACCTGTTCCCATATTATGGAATGCTTTTGCATAATCCCACGACTTCAACTGATAATTTGCATATTCAGAAACAACCCGGTTTCCGGGGGCAATAGCTAAATAGGCCGATGTGATAGCGCCTCTATCCTTCACTAGACCAACGCGCTGACTTACAAAGTCATAATTCAGGTTCAATCCGTTAATCATTATTGTTCCCGGATTGACCACCGTGTAATTCGTCATCGTATTAGCAACATACTCATCACTATCAGAATCAAAATTTGTCTTTTTTATAATTGTACCATAAGTGAATTTTAGCGCGGTCTTTTCTTGATTGAGAGTGTTTTTCAATCTACATTCTGCAAATAAGTATCGAATTGGAATAGCATCCCAATGAGCAGGTATATTTCCAACCCACTCAATCCCACTATCCTTCATTTCTGCATCCGGGTTCAGTCCCTTGGTGACAGCCTCGGTAATGACGGAACGCTTGTACTGCTCTAATATTTCAATCTCTTTCTGAATGTCAGCAGACAGGGAATCAATTTCGGAACATTTGGAATCGAGAAAGCTCACGATTATTTCTTGTTCTTTCAGACAAGGAAAAGCAATATAAGAATTGTTCATTACTCCCATCGTTATAAAGCCCATTGTGGTTTCATGAATTTTTGCTTTGAGTGCATCGGTGAGGGCAGACAAATAGTAATACGCAAACTTTTTATTTAGATTGGAACTCAGTTTTGTTTTCCAAATGTGATAATGATAAATCACTTTTTCTCCAGTCCATATAACCGGAGCATAAGACATTGACCACGAATACAGTAAGTCGCCATTCTCGCAATACTTATCTGGTGGTAATTCTAAACTTGAGGTATACCATGTAGGATTTGAAAACAGATTGCCAACTCTAAGGATGCGATACTTTCCATCTTCCTCAAATTCTGAATCGCTGTATGCTCTGCCATTGATTAACTGAATTTCATACTTCTGTTTGCAGCATTTCCAATCGAACGGAATTGTTC
>OHBM01002698.1_pt1 | contig 11555 bp, 11 predicted proteins | sample 1577251 | NCBI WGS metagenome assembly OHBM01 (sample SAMEA3541557, study PRJEB24748) | human gut metagenome | biome: human gut; feature: human-associated habitat; material: faeces | place: China | collected 2012
AAATCGTGCACTTCTCCTCCGAGCCTTGTGCTTTCATCAAAATCCGCAATAAAACAGGGAAACGATTTGAAGTTCCCCAGGTCAAGCGCAATCACAACCATGTGAAATTCCTCCTCTTTCTCAAGCGTTTCTCTCTTATCCGAGACAATCCCCACCGCCGTTTTCCGCTTCCTTCGTTCGGTGGGGGTATGTTTATCATATCATGTTCAGTGTAACAGGTTTGGGATGCTGTTACAAGAAGTTACAGGAAGCGGAAGGAGGTTTTGGGAAAGATTTGTACAAATTTCGACAAACAAAAAGAGACATGCTTGCCGCTCCTGGAGCATCTGTCTTTCGACTTCACCAAACCAGGAAACAATAGAGCATGCCTCTTTCAGCAAATATCATTTGTAAAATGCTGAGTATATGAGTATATATAAAAAATGGTTTGCTAATAAACTTCTGTCAGTAAATCGTATTTCCGAAAAATAAAACTATCAATTTACAGAATTACCTTCCTTGTTTTCAGCGAAATTCGCCTCCTGCAATATTTTAATGGTTTCCAAAATGGCAGAGGTTTTTTTGGGCATTGGCTTCCAACCCAGTTTTTCCAAAAGAGAAGCGTCTAAAATTGAACGCTTTCGCTGAGAATACCCTTTTGATTCTATGTCATCAGGATTTTCAAATACCAATTTACCATTTCCAAATTGAGCCACTTTTTCAGCAAATGTTCTTATCGTCATCTGATAATCCGGATCTGCTATATTATACGCTTTTCCGCAAACTCCATCTGTCAGAAGATAGAGAATTGCACTTACCGCATCTGCAACATAACAGTGGGAACGCTCAACTTCACCGGAACTTTTTAAAACGACCGGCTTTCCCTCAACGGAATTCATGAAAAATTGAGAGACAGCGCGGCTGTCACGTCGGGTCATCGTGGGACCAAAAAGATGGCAGGGACGGGCAATAACACAGTCTACACCGTACTGATGAATGTAACTCTGACAAAGAATTTCTGCAGCTCTTTTTCCTTCCGGATAACATGAACGCGAATTGAAAAAATCAATCGGGCCACAATATTCCTCGGTAAAAACATCTGAAAACGATATAGGATTTCCGTAAATTTCACCCGATGACAGATACAAAAACCTTTTCATTCCATGATCCTTACCATAACGCAGTAAAGCATCACTTCCCACCACATTGGCTAAAAGAGTTTCTGTTGGAAAGCGTGAAAAACTTATAGGATCCCCATTACCAGCCGCGTGAATAATATAATCCACATGGTCCGGAAAACCTCGAAGTTCTTCACATACATCCTGTTCTACAAAAGAAAAGAACGGAGCATCCCAGCAGGAATAAAACCTTTCTTTGGCAGAAGCCGCACTCCGACTGACAGCTACAATTTTTACCGGCACTGTCTGACGCTGATTCCAAGAAGCCAGTGTATCAACCAAGCAACTTCCGAGCATACCGGTAGCGCCTGTAATCACAATCGTTTTCCCGTTTATCTCAGACAGTTTTTCTTCTGCTACATCAATGATTCGAAGCAATGTATTCCGATAAGTTTCACTGTGTATTAGTTCCATAGGAGCCTCTTTTCTAATTTTTCAGCGCCAGCAAAGCTCTGAAAATTTTCAGATCATCCGGGGTTGTAATCTTTATATTGGTTTCAGACCCAATTGAAAAATGCACTTTTTCTCCCAGTTCAATCATTAAGGTACAACTAGCCACAGAGTTTACAATTCCACGTTTCAAAGCCTTACGATGAGCATCTGCCAAAGTCTTTACAGGAAAAGCCTGCGGCGTCTGCGTCATCGCAAGTTCATCTCTGGGAACAATTTCATTGGAATAGTCATCAGAAGTACGATGAAGCACTGCTGTATTGCAAGGAGTAACAACAATTGCAGAGCCATAATGCTGGCATTGAACAATACAATCTGAAATAATTTCATGGGAAACCAGAGGCCGAATAGCATCGTGAATCAACAAAATATCGGTCTCTCGATAGCGGCGTTCTGCTTCCATAACCCCATGTCTAATGGATTCCTGCCCGTTTGCTCCTCCTGAGACGATCCACTGAAGCTTACTGATCCGATACTGCCTGGCATATGCACGAAGAATGTCATGCCAGCCGTCAATACAGACAACACCTATTTCGTCAATGTCAGGATGAGATTGAAAGGCTTCCAAAGTATAGATAATGATAGGCTTATCATTTACATTCAAAAACTGCTTCGGAATTTCCTGCTTCATCCGCTGTCCGCTTCCGCCCGCAATAATAATAGCAATATTCATATTTTCCCCCAAAAGGAAGTCACTGATTTATCCACCATGCGATGGTCTAACTTTCGTAGGAAGAGCCATCCAGTCTCCGTACTGATCCGTCAAGAACTGTTCGGAAGATTTCGGGGTTTGATAGAACTCTCCTTCGAATTCAACCGTTCTCATGGGGAATACATCTTCCTTTGCATAGACAGCAAGCCATTTTCCAGCCTGGAACCACATATCTATGGAACCGTAAATGGTTGTTCCTCCAGTTCCACACATTCTAATACATTCTTTGCGATACTTTTCAAATACACCTTCCAGCAACTGAGCATCATGGGGATCTGCAATTGATTCTCCATTATAGTTATGATGAAGATTGGGCTTTATCCTCCTATACTCAGCATTCATCTGATTGCTGCACATATTTCTTTTTTGCCATAACGGATTGAATCCGGTAGGTTCATTGGTGGCAGTTTCCCATAAAAAGATATCAACAAGACCTGTTCTTGATTGATCTCTAAATTTAACGCGAGGGCACCGCAAAACGGTGTTACCACACCAGTATACTTCTTCTATTTGAAGGGTCTCACTTCGGTTTACTAAATCAAATAACTTATCCTTATCACGATACATCATACTAATATCGATGTCGTCATCCCACGGGACAAATCCTTTGTGCCGAAGAGCTCCCACCATACTTCCTCCCATAAACCAAAAAGAAATATGATGCTCATCCAATAACTTCTTCAATTCGCATAATACGGCAGTGTATTCATTCTGGCGAATCCGAAGGCTCCCTTCAGCCTTTGGCATATTAAGGAAAAAGCGTTTTTTGGTGTCTGACAAAGACTCTCCCGGTAAGTTGATTGACCACCAAAACATTTGATCGTTTCTGTAATCTCGTTCCTTTTGTGTATTCACGTAACTCAAGAGCTGATTATCCAGTCTTTTTCTTCTCAAATAGTCCGGATTCATTTTTTCTTTAATCTTCTCTTTACGGAAGTAAAACTTTTTACCTGCGCTTTTAGCCGCTGCCCCAAAAAGGATCGCGATCTTTCTAAGCGACATATAGGAAGCAAATCCAATTCCAAAACGTTTGCAAAACCACTTAAATTGATACAACCGTCCTCTAGATTGACCGGAGAGATCTCTTTGGATATGCTCTTCAAAAAGATCATGCGTAACAGATATTTTTAATTTTCGACAAAACGCTCTCGGCTTATCTATCAATTCGTTTAAAGAATCCTGTACGGGTTTTGCCATTAAAGAGACATCAAGCGTTCCATTTTTTCGGGCTTCCTGAAACGTTTGAGAAAAAGAGCGTACCGTAGACGGTTTTATATCGTTCACCAAACGGCTATAAGTTATTTTGCAGTTAAGGAATCTGGCTTTCCAGTAAAACGGAACTCCAGCGTAAGCCAGTTCGGGATGTTGTTTTACAAATTCTGCAATACTGTCATATTCCTTCCCCATAATATCCAGAGAATTCTTTTTGTAAATCGAAGAATTGGGATTATCAAACCGATACAAATAAAAAGCTTTGTCGATAAACATCACTTTTTCAGCAAGAAGATGAGTCTTAAACCAGAAACCATGATCCTGAAATGCAGCTCCCGGCGTTTCACTATAGCGAATCTTATTTTTCCGGATAAAATCCAATTTATATATACCACTGGGAGTCAATACAGCACTCAAGTAAAAGTCCGGCGTTTTTCTGGGACAATAGACACGGTCTGTGTATTTAGCTGCCATACTCCCCCAATAAGAACGTTTTTCCTCCCCGTTTATCTCATAAAATTTATAGTATGCTCCTCTAACAATATCCAAATCATTTTTTTCTGCCAACGGAAATGTCAGAAATTTCTTTTGCCTGAACCCACTTGCCCTCTTCGGGGATGGGTGCGGGGCCATGGTATGCGCCCTTTGCGACCGGACACATATGCTGTACTTCGGTGGTATAGATCATAGCGATCTCCCTTCTATCTGAAATAAATTTGGAAACTATATCTCAACCGCCGGACTGCCGGAGCCGTCCGGCGGTCGATCGTAAAATTATTTTATCAGGCACTCGCCGGTCATTTCCGCAGGCTGCGGCAGACCCATGATGCGCAGGATAGTCGGCGCGATGTCGGCAAGCTTGCCTCCGTCCTTCAGCTCCAGGCCCTTTTCGCACACGGCGAAGGGGACGGGGTTGGTGGTGTGGGCGGTGTTGACCTTGCCGGTCTCGTCGAACATGCAGTCGGCATTGCCGTGGTCGGCGGTAACGACGAGCACGACGTCATCATGCTTTGCAACCTCGGCGACTATGCGTCCCATGCAGGCGTCCACGGTCTCGACCGCCTTGACGGCGGCGGCCATAACGCCGGTGTGGCCGACCATGTCGCAGTTGGCGAAGTTCGTGACGATAAGGTCGTACTTCTCGGAAGCGATGGCTTCGACGCACTTGTCGGCGACCTTTTCGGCGCTCATCTGCGGGATGAGGTCATAGGTCGGGAACTCTTTCGGAGACGGGACAAGGCAGCGATCCTCGCCCTCGCACTGCTTCTCAACGCCGCCGTTGAAGAAGAAGGTGACGTGAGCATACTTCTCAGTCTCGGCGAGGCGGAACTGCTTCAGGCCGTGCGCGCTGACATAGTCGCCGAGCGTGTTCTCGATGACTTCAGGCGGGTACGCGATCGGCAGAGGCAGAGTCTCGTCGTACTGCGCGGTGCAGACGTAGCTGAGGGGGCAAACGGTCTTCTTGCGGGCGAAGCCGTCGAAATCAGGCAGGTTCAGCGCCCAGGTCATCTCGCGTGCGCGGTCGGGGCGGAAGTTCATGAATATCACGCTGTCGCCCTGATTGATAACGCCCTCCGGGCAGACGACGACAGGCTCGACGAACTCGTCGGTCTTGTCCTCGGCATAGCTCTGCTCGACGGCGTGGACGGCATCGTCATCTCTGACGCCTTCGCCGCAAACGATGGCGTTATAGCCCTTCTCTACGCGATCCCAGCGCTTGTCACGATCCATGCCCCAGAAGCGTCCCTGAAGAGTGGCGATCTTGGCGTTGCCGAGCTCATCGCACTTTTCCTGAAGCTCCTTGACAAAGCCCGCGCCGCTCTTGGGCGGGACGTCGCGCCCGTCGAGGAAGCAATGGACATAGACCTTCTCAACGCCGCGCTGCTTAGCCATATCGAGCGCCGCAAAGATGTGGTGCAGGTGGCTGTGCACGCCGCCGGTGGAGAGAAGCCCCATGACGTGCAGCGCGTGGCCGCCGTTCTTGGCATCGTCCATAGCCTTGATATACACGGGGTTCTGGAAGAACTTGCCGTTCTCGATCTCCTGGCTTATCTTGGGCAGGATCTGGAACACGACGCGGCCCGCGCCGATGTTCGTGTGTCCGACCTCGGAGTTGCCCATCTGTCCCTTAGGCAGGCCGACCTCAAGGCCGCTTGCCTGGAGCTGGGTGTAGGGATTCTCGCTGAACAGTTTATCCAGATTCGGCTTTTGGGCGGTGGTAATGGCGTTGCCCGGAGTGGCCGGAGCGATGCCGTAGCCGTCAAGGATTATAAGAACTGCTTTTTTGCTCATAGCTTATTGCGCCTCTATTATTCCTGGTTGGTTGCCGCGATGATGGTGGCGAAGTCTACGGGCTTGAGAGATGCGCCGCCGATGAGGCCGCCGTCGATGTCGGGCTGTGCAAGCAGCTCGGCCGCATTCTTTGCGTTCATGCTGCCGCCGTAAAGGATGGAGACGGCGCGTGCCGGACGGGCGCCGTAGATGCCGCGGATAACGGCACGGATGCTCTCGCAGACTTCCTGCGCCTGCTCTGCGGTAGCGGTCTTGCCGGTGCCGATCGCCCAGATAGGCTCATAGGCGATGATGCAGCGGCGGAGCTGGGTTGCGTCGATGCCGCTGAGAGCGGCCTTGACCTGATATGCAACGTACTCCATGGTCAGATCCATCTCGCGCTGCTCAAGGCTTTCGCCGACGCAGATGATGGGCATGATGCCCTTGGCGAGCAGTGCTTTGGCCTTGGCGTTGACGAGCATATCGTCCTCGCCGTGGTACTGGCGGCGCTCGGAGTGGCCGACGATGCAGTACTTTGCGCCGATGTCCTGGAGCTGGCTCGCGGAGACCTCTCCGGTGTATGCGCCCTTGTCGAACTTGCTGACGTCCTGTCCGCCGGCGGCGACCTTGGCTTCCTTACCGGCCTTGACCATGGTGGGGATCATAACTGCCGGAGTGCAGAGAACGACGTCGCAGGCTCTGGGAGTCGGCATGGCCGCGCGCAGCTCTTCCATGAAGGGCTTGATCTCAGAGGCGAGCATGTTCATCTTCCAGTTGCCGGCGATAACGGTTTTACGGTACTTTCTGTTCATTTGTATTTCTCCTTTTCGTGAAGAACTATCTTATTCTCGTTGGTTTCTCCCGTTTTGGGGGAGGCATTTGAGGAGTGCTTACTTATCGAGCAGGCAGGCCACGCCCGGCAGCTCCTTGCCCTCGAGGAACTCAAGGGATGCGCCGCCGCCGGTGGAGATGTGGGTGATCTTGGAGGCGAAGCCGAGCTTCTCGACTGCCGCCGCGCTGTCGCCGCCGCCGACGATGGTCACGGCGTCGCTGTCAACAAGAGCCTGAGCAACCGCGATGGTGCCCTTTGCGAGGGTCGGGTTCTCGAACACGCCCATGGGGCCGTTCCAGACGACGGTCTTTGCGCTCTTCACGGCGTCCGCGAACAGGGCGCGGGTCTTCTCGCCGATGTCGAGACCTTCCATATCATCGGGGATAGCGGTGACGTCAACGGTCTTGACCTCGATCTCGCCGTCGATGGGATCGGGGAAGTCCTTCGCAACGACGGTGTCAACCGGCAGAAGGAGCTTGACGCCCTTCTCCTCGGCCTTTTCGAGCATCTTCTTGCAGTAATCGACCTTCTCTGCGTCGAACAGGGACTTGCCGATGCCGTAGCCCTTTGCAGCCACGAAGGTGTAGGCCATGCCGCCGCCAATGATAAGGGTATCGACCTTATCAAGGAGGTTGTTGATAACGTTGAGCTTATCGGAGACCTTTGCGCCGCCGAGGACTGCGACGAAGGGGCGCTCAGGATCGGCCAGAGCCTTGCCCATGATGCTCAGCTCCTTGTCGACCAGCAGGCCAGAGTAAGCGGGCAGGTAAGCTGCGACGCCTGCGGTGGAGGCGTGCGCTCTATGGACGGTGCCGAACGCGTCGGACACGAAGATGTCGGCCATGTTGGCCAGCGCCTTTGCGAAGTCTGCGCCGTTCTTCTCCTCGCGGATGTCGAAACGCAGGTTCTCAAGCAGCATGATCTGACCCGGCTTGAGAGCGGCAGCCTTGGCCTGTGCGTCCTCGCCGATGATGTCGGAAGCGAAGATGACTTCCTGACCCAGAAGCTCGGAAAGTCTCTTTGCGACGGGCGCAAGAGTCAGCTTGGTCTTCCACTCGCCCTTGGGCTTGCCGAGGTGGGAGCAGGCAATGACGGCAGCGCCGTGCTCGAGCAGATATTTAATAGTAGGAATTGCAGCGACAATACGCTTGTCACTGGTGATCTCACCGGTCTCCTTGTTCTGGGGAACGTTGAAATCGCAGCGGAGCAGAACCCTTTTTCCGTTCACGTCTACATCGTAAACAGTCTTTTTGTTGTAATTCATGGTTTATCCTCCTTAAAAAATATATGCACTTAATTCTGGCCCATGGAGCCAACGCCGAGCAGGCCGGGAAAGCCCTGCTGCCGGAGCGCCTCATAGGTCAATATAGCAACGGAGTTTGAGAGATTCAGACTCCGAGCCTCACTTATCATTGGGATACGGATGCAGCTGTCGCGGTATTTCTCGCGCAGCCATTCGGGAAGCCCCGCCGTCTCCTTGCCGAACATCAGCGTCACATCGCCGCTCAGATCGGCTTCACTGTACGCCCGCGGCGCTTTGGTGGTCGCAAGGTAGAGCCTACTGTCTCCATTTTTTGCGAAGTACTCGTCAATATTCTCGTATACCGAAATATCGACAAGATACCAGTAGTCCAGCCCGCAACGCTTGACCGCCTTGTCCGAGATGTCGAACCCAAGCGGTTTTATGAGATGAAGTCTTGCTCCGGTGGCGGCGCAGGTGCGCGCGATGGCTCCGGTATTGTGCGGTATCTCCGGCTCGACCAAAACTATGTTCACCATTGTGTCCCGCTTCCCTTCGCCGAATCTCCCGTTGGCTGCCGATGAGCATTACTTCCCACAGTTCAAAATCATTTTAGCACAAAAATCAGAAAAATCATGCACTTTTTTACGAATTTTGCGATTTCTTGCATTATACACAAAACTGCGGTATAATCGGTATTGCAAAGAGGGCTTTTATTGTCATTTTGCATATGATATTTTATTGTCAAATCTCTCTTTTATGGTGAAAAAGTTATGGATTATATATGTAATGACTGTCCGCGCCGCTGCGGGGCGCGCAGGACTGATGAAAAGGGCTCCGGCGTCTGCATGAGTCCGGCTCTGCCCCGCGTCGCGCGCGCCGCGCCGCACTTCGGCGAGGAGCCATGCATCAGCGGTACGCACGGTTCCGGCGCCATATTTTTCACCGGCTGCAACCTCCGCTGCGTCTTCTGCCAGAACCACGATATAAGCCGCGGACAGGGCGGCAGGACTCTGACCGTGCCGCAGTTGCGGGACGTGATGCTCCGTCTGCGCGACGAGGGCGCGCACAACATAAACCTCGTGACGCCGAGCCATTACGCAAGGCAGCTTGCCGAAGCGCTCTCCGGACTTGAGCTGGGCATCCCCGTGGTCTGGAACAGCTCCGGCTATGACAGCGTGGAGACACTGCGTATGCTTGACGGACTTGTTCAAATCTACATGCCGGACTTCAAGTATTCCGACGCGGAGCTTGCCCGCCGCTACTCCGCCGCGGCGGACTACCCCGAAGTCGCCATGGCCGCCATACGCGAGATGTACCGCCAGACCGGAGCCTACGTCATGGGTGAGGACGGCATCCTGCGCTCCGGCGTGCTGATACGTCACCTCATTCTCCCGGGTCAGGAGCTGAACGCAAAGGAAGTCATGAACTTCATCGAGGATGAGTTCCCCGAAAACGGCGTTCTGTTTTCGCTGATGAGCCAGTACACGCCGATGCCTGGGCTGACGAAGTTTCCGGAGCTTATGGAACGCATCGACGCGCGGACGAACGCGCGGCTCATCGGCTACATGGAGCGGCACGGCATTGCAAACGGCTACTGGCAGGAGCCGGACTCCGCGACCGACGAGATGATACCGGATTTTGACCTCACCGGAGTTGACATTTCAGTGGAAAAGGCGGATAATTGAGTAAAACCAAACAAGCAAAAAATGAAGAGGTGCATCATGGATTACAACGAAATTCTCAGCGCCGCACGAGAGTGCGTAGGCCCCTACTGCAAGGCATGTCCCGTCTGCAACGGCCGCGCCTGCGGCAACACCATGCCCGGCCCCGGCTGCAAGTTCCCCGGCAACGCCGCGGCGCGCAACTATGACAAGTGGCAGGAGATATGCGTCAACATGGACACGCTCTGCCAGAACTTCGCCGATCCCGACGTCTCCTTTGAGCTGTTCGGGCACAAATTCTCCGCGCCGATCTTCGCCGCTCCCCTCGGCGCCGTCGATCTGCACTACGGCCCGAAGTACAAGGATCAGCAGTATAACGCCATTCTCGTCAAGGCCGCCGCGGAATACGGCGTCATGGCTCTGACCGGCGACGGTGTCGATCCCGACATAATGAAGGCCGCATCCGACGATATGGTCAAGGCCGGCGGTATGGGCTGCCCGACCATCAAGCCGTGGAACAAGGAAGCCGTGTTCGAAAAGCTCGACATTCTCAACTCCAAGGGCATATTTGCCGCGGCGATGGACATCGACGGCGCTGGTCTCCCCTTCCTCAAGGCCATGAATCCCAATGCCGGCAGCAAGACCGTTGAGGAGATGCGCGAGATAATCGGCTACGCAAAGATGCCGTTCATCATCAAGGGCATAATGACTCCGGCGGGCGCGCTGAAGGCCGTCGAGGCTGGCGCGAAGGCCATAGTCGTCTCCAACCACGGCGGGCGCGTTCAGGGCGGCGTCCCCTCCACGGCGGAAGTCCTGCCCGCGATAGCTGAGGCCGTCAAGGGCAAGATCACGATACTGGTCGATGGCGGCATCCGCTCCGGCGTTGATGTGTTCCGCGCGATCGCGCTGGGCGCGGACGGCGTGCTGATCGGCCGCCCCATGCTCACGATGATCTACGGCGGTGGCGAAGAGGGCTTCAAGGTCTACATGAACAAGCTCGTCGGCGAGCTTAAATCGACGATGACCATGTGCGGCGCGGCCTCGCTCAAGGACATCAGCCGCGATATGATCTGGCTCGGCAAGTAAAAAAATGAACCCGTAAGCTTAATTAGCTTACGGGTTTTGATTTTTGAGTTAGTATAGCAGCCCTTGCCTCCCTCTGACGAGGGAGCCAAGGGCTGCTATATAAATCCCTCGCGTTTTTTGTAACATTCCACAATTGTTTTTTCACTGCGGGCATGGTATAAATAACGGCGGTTTTGAATAACTGAAAACGCTGGTGAAAAACATGAGTAAAACCAATACACGTATGCTGCTGCGCTGCGCGGTGTTCGCCGCGCTCACCGCCGTCGGCGCGTTTATACGCATCCCCTTCGCGCTCTCCTCCATCACGCTGCAATTTTTCTTCACGGCAATGGCGGGGCTGGTTCTCGGCGCGCGCTGGGGCGCGGCATCGCAGGCGATATATGTTCTGCTCGGTCTGGCAGGTCTGCCTATCTTCTCCGCCGGCGGCGGGGCAGGCTACATCTTCTACCCCTCGTTCGGCTTCCTGCTCGGCCTTATCCCCGCGGCTTATGTAACTGGCCGGCTCTGCGGCGGCTGCAAACGCCCCGCGCGTATCGCCCTCGCCTGTGCCGCCGGTCTAGGTGTGCTGTATCTGGTGGGGCTGCCTTACATGGCGCTCATATTCGGCGTTTACCGTGGGACGCCGCTCCCCTTCTGGCGGCTCATCCGGGACGGGATGCTTATCTTCCTCCCCGGCGACGCGCTGAAGATCGCCGCCTGCGTATTCCTCGCGCCGCAGCTGATAAAGCGGATACCGGCATAATATCAAACCCGCCTGAAGTTTCAGGCGGGTTTGCTTGTTTTCTTTTCAAGGCGCTCGAACATTACCGCCATCAGCGCAAGCAGCGCGGCGGCAAATTTTAATTTTTTCTCCACAGACCCCACCTCCTTTCAGCGGAAAAAATTTATCTGTTGAGCCTGAGATTTCTGAGCAGCAGGTAGTTGTCGTCCA
>OHBM01002702.1_pt1 | contig 11541 bp, 8 predicted proteins | sample 1577251 | NCBI WGS metagenome assembly OHBM01 (sample SAMEA3541557, study PRJEB24748) | human gut metagenome | biome: human gut; feature: human-associated habitat; material: faeces | place: China | collected 2012
CTTTGCATGGACGGTGCGGGTTTTGCACATAGTAGGGTAGGAACGGCGCAGAGTGTTACAAAAAACTCATAAGTAAATCATTGACAATTCATGACTGGATATTATAATAATAGAAAGTCCATAATTAATATATAGAAAAGGAGCGCTCCCATGAAAGCCATTGACTATGTAACGCTTGGGCGGCGTCTGCAAATGGCGCACGAGGCGGCGTGCCAGCCGGTCTGCCGCAAATATGACCTGAACACGACGATGCTCACGGTGCTGCTGTTCTGCGCGCTGCATCCCGAGCAAAACACCGCGCGCGACCTCTGCGAGATGCGCGGTATGAAGAGCAGCATCGTCTCCGTTGCGGTCGAGCAGCTGATCCGACGCGGTCTGATGCGCCGCGAGGAAGACGCGGGCGACCGGCGTGTGCATCGCCTCGTGCCGACGCCCGGGGCGGACGAGGTGATCCAAGCGGGACTGCGTGCGCAGCAGGCCTTTCAGACGCGTCTGCGCGCAGGCATCTCGCAGGAGGAGACCGCCGTTTTTGAGCGCGTCATGCAGAAGCTGCAAACAAACATCGACCGGGAGCCGGAGCAGGAGGAGAACCATGCGCTTGTTTGAAAAAGAAAAGGAAGAATTGACGGTGCGCCGCCTGTTCGCTGTGCTGCAGCTGTTCTGCACGGTGACGCTGATCGCGTGCGTGGCGCGTAAAAAAATGATGAATGTCGGCGCATGCTTTGCCTCGATGGGTCTGCTCTGCGCGCCGTGGCTGTTTGAACGGCTGTTTCATGTGCGGCTGGGTGCGAAGCTCAAATGCGTTCTGCTGCTCTATGCCGTGGCCGGGCCGGTCGGCGGCAATGCCTATCGGCTCTATTATCTGATCCCGTGGTGGGATAAATTTATGCACCTGCTCTGCGGAGTCGTCTTTGCCATGATCGGCTATTCGGCGCCCGATGCGCTCGAGCCGCAGAACCGGCATGGCCGCGCGATCAAGCGCCTGTGCGCCGTTGCGACCGCGCTCAGCATCGCCGTGCTCTGGGAATTCTTCGAGTTCGGCGGCGACCGTCTGCTTGGGCTGGATCTGCAAAACGACTATTACGTCAACAGCATCCATTCTTATGTGCTCGGCTCGTCGATGGGCGAGCTGCCTAAGTATCAGGCGCTGCTCAGCAGTCTGAAAGCCAGAGACGGCGTGATGAGTGTGCTGGGCAATCACGATTACACCTATTATATGGATGTAGATGACGAGCAGGAGATAGCTGCATTAGAGAAGCGGATGCAGGACTTCCAGCGGAGTTGCGGATGGCACCTGCTGATGAATGAGCATGTGGCGGTGCATAGAGGTGCTGACAGTATCTATGTGGCTGGTACAGAGAACTATGACAAGCCAAAGCGCACCAACGTAAGGAAGGCGCTGTATGGCATCAGACCGGGCTCTTTCGTGCTGATGCTGCAGCATATGCCAAAGCAATGGCGCGAGACCTGGCCTTCTACTATTAATAAGGAGAAGGATGAGGATGGCGATGTGATTGGACCGGACAGGAAGGATTCGCTGGTTGTAGCACCGCAGCTTACATTGAGCGGTCATACGCATGCGGGTCAGATCAGCGTACTGGGCTTGCGTCCGTCGATGTTCACTCCTTATGATTACGGCCTCTTCGAAGAGGAAGGTTGCCAACTCTATACCACATCGGGGCTGGGCGGTACCGTTCCAATCCGCATCGGGGCTACGGCAGAAATCGTGGTCATCACACTAAAGAGAAAATAAGGAGTGTTGAGTGTTAAATGTTGAGTGTTAAATTATTCATTCTTAATAAAAAAATGAAGTACTTATATCGTCTGTATCAGCTTGTGATATGCTTGCCTATCCTCTTGTTGGCTAGCGTTTTAACCAGTTTAACTACTGTTTTGGGATGCATGCTGGGTAATGGTCATTTCTGGGGCTATTATCCTGGCAAGTATTGGGCTTGTCTTTGGGTCCGCATCCTCCTTCTGCCTGTAAAAGTAGAGGGACGTGAGCATCTCAAGAAGAACCAGAGTTATGTATTCGTGGCCAATCATCAGGGTGCTTTCGATATCTTCCTGATTTACGGCTTCTTGGGCAGAAACTTCAAGTGGATGATGAAGAAGGGCTTGCGCAAAGTGCCTCTCATCGGTATCGCCTGTGAGTATGCGCACCACATCTTTGTTGACAAGAGCGGACCTTCGAAGATCCGCGCTTCTTATGACCGTGCTCGCGAGGTGCTCAAAGAGGGTATGTCGCTGGTGGTATTCCCTGAAGGTGCCCGCACGTTTACGGGGCACATGGGCGTGTTTCGCCGTGGCGCTTTCATGCTTGCCGATGAACTGCAGTTGCCGGTATGTCCGCTTACCATCAATGGCAGTTTCGATGTGAAGCCTCGTATGAAGGATATCTACTGGGCTTTCTGGCATCCTCTGAAGCTCACCATTCATGAGCCTATTGAGCCGATTGGCAAGGGAGCTGACAATATCAAGAACCAGATGAATAAGAGCTATGAGGCGATTATGAACGGACTTGACAAGAAATATCAGGGCTTTGTAGAGAATCCGGACCAATAATTTCGGTTTTTCGCTTGTTATTTCAGAAATAAGTTGTAATTTTGCATCTGTATTACATTATTTAGTATCAGAATCATTAAAATTAGAAGAAGTTATGAGTGATAGCATAGTAATCATTCCTACATATAATGAGAAGGAAAACATCGAGAAAATCATCCGTGCTGTCTTCGGTCTCGAAAAGCAGTTTGATATCCTCGTTATCGATGACGGAAGTCCTGACGGTACTGCTGCCATCGTCAAGGGCTTGATGGCTAATGAGTTTGCCGGTCGTCTGCATATTCTGGAGCGTTCTGGTAAGCTCGGTTTGGGTACTGCCTATATCATGGGCTTCAAATGGTCATTGAAGCAGGGCTATGACTTCATCTTTGAGATGGATGCCGATTTCAGCCATGATCCTAATGATTTGCCACGTCTCTATGCGGCAACTCACGATGAGGGCTATGATGTAGCTGTAGGTTCAAGATATATTTCGGGTGTGAATGTGGTCAACTGGCCTATCGGACGTGTATTGATGAGCTATTTCGCTTCTAAATACGTGCGTATCGTAACCGGTTTCAAGGTGCATGATACTACAGCCGGATTCGTCTGCTATCGCCGTAAGGTATTGGAAACCATTGATTTGGATGCAATCCGCTTTAAGGGCTATGCTTTCCAGATAGAGATGAAGTACACCGCTCATCGCATTGGTTTCAAAATCAAGGAGGTGCCTGTCATCTTTGTCAACCGTCGTGAAGGTGTGAGCAAGATGAGTGGTGGCATCTTCGGTGAGGCTTTCTTTGGCGTGATGCGACTGCGCCTGGATGGCTGGTTCAAGAAATATCCGAAGAAAGATTAATAATCAGTAATCACTAATCAGTACTTGGATGGAAATCCAAAAGATAGAAAAAACATACGGGCGTTCGCCACAGGCGGATGCCCTCTTTGATTTGATGGGGAAGAAGTCGGTTCATTCCATTTTTCTCCAGGGCTTGCTGTGCTCTTCGGCTCCGATGTTCTTTGCTTCTCTGCAGGGAAAGATGAGACGTTCGGTGCTCTTCGTACTGGATGATGCCGATGAAGCAGGCTATTTTTATCACGATCTCACTCAGATGATTGGGCAGGAGAAGGTCTTCTTCTTCCCTTCCAGTTATCGGCGTGCCGTGAAATACGGGCAGCGTGATGCTGCAAATGAAATCCTGCGTACCGAGGTACTGGCGCGCCTCTCTTCGGGAGGGCATTTCTTGATTGTCACTTATCCCGATGCACTGGCAGAACTCGTTGTGGCTAAGCAGAATCTGGATGAACGGATTCTGAAACTGACTGTAGGTCAGCAGATTGCCCAAACCGATGTGGTTCATACCCTGCGCGATTTCGAACTCAAAGAAACCGATTATGTCTATGAACCGGGCCAGTTTGCCGTACGTGGAAGCATCCTCGATGTCTATTCCTACAGCTGCGAATATCCGTTCCGTATCGACTTCTTCGGCGATGAGATTGACACCATCCGTACCTTTGATGTAGAGACCCAGCTCTCGCAGGTGAAGCGCACAGAGATAGAAATCGTGCCCGAACTCGCCCATATCGAGAGCAACAAACAGTGTTTCCTCAATTTTCTCTCCGAAAGTACGCCAGTCGTAGCGAAAGACCTCTCTTTCGTTTGCGACCGCATCGGTCAGATTTATACCGAAGGCTTCTCATCGCAGAGCCTTACCGAGCAGCTGGAGGGAGTCACTGAGGTGGAGGCAGAGCGTATCAGACATGAGATGAAGACCGAGCTTAATCTCGTTTCTCAGCTCGATTTCAAGAAGGCTGTAGCGGCTCATCTCCGCATCGAGTTCGGTAAGGTTGCTCCGTCAGAGAGTTCGGCAGTGATACCTTTTAATATCGCTCCACAGCCTCTTTTCCATAAGAATTTCGATTTGCTTTGCCAGACTCTGGAGGATTTCCTGCTCCAGGGTTACACCTTATATATATTGGCAGATAGCCAGAAGCAGCAACAGCGCCTGAAGGATATCTTTGAAAGCGAAGAACTGAAACGTTACGCTATCCGTTTTACGCCGGTAGACAAGACGCTTCATGAAGGCTTTACTGATCACGACAAGAAGTGCTGTTTCTTTACCGATCATCAGATTTTCGACCGTTTCCACAAGTATAACCTGCGCTCAGATAAGGCGAGAACCGGCAAGATGGCACTCACCATGAAGGAACTGCAGGAGATGGAAGTGGGCGATTTTATCGTGCATGTAGACTTCGGTATCGGTAAATTTGGCGGTCTGGTAAGGGTTCCTGCGGGTAACAGCTATCAGGAAATGATCCGCATCGTCTATACGAACAATGACAAGGTGGATGTTTCTATCCACTCGCTTTATAAAATCAGCAAATACCGCCGCAGCGATACCGGTACTCCGCCTCGCCTGTCTACACTGGGCACAGGAGCCTGGGATAAGCTCAAGGACAAGGCTAAGAAGCGAATCAAGGACATTGCGCGCGATCTCATCAAACTCTATGCCCAGCGCCGACGCGAGAAGGGATTCGCCTTCAGTGCCGACAATTATCTGCAGCATACGCTGGAGGCTTCCTTCCTCTATGAAGATACGCCAGACCAGAATAAGGCTACCCAGGAGGTAAAGAAGGATATGGAGAGCGGCAGACCGATGGACCGTCTGGTTTGTGGCGATGTGGGCTTCGGTAAGACTGAAGTTGCCATCCGTGCAGCCTTCAAGGCGGCGTGCGACAGCAAGCAGGTTGCGGTGCTGGTGCCAACTACCGTTCTGGCTTTCCAGCACTATCAGACCTTCAAAAAACGTCTGGAAGGCATGCCTGTAAGGGTAGACTATCTCAGTAGAGCCCGTACAACGAAGGAAACCAGAGAGGTGCTTGACGACCTGAAAGAGGGTAAGATAGACATCCTGATAGGTACACATAAGCTGATATCCAAGACCGTGAAATGGCATGACCTGGGACTGCTCATCATCGATGAAGAGCAGAAGTTCGGCGTGTCTACCAAAGAGAAACTCCGTCAGCTCAAGGTGAATGTCGATACACTTACGATGAGTGCCACTCCGATTCCGCGTACCCTCCAGTTCTCTCTGATGGGCGCCCGGGATATGAGCATCATGCGCACTCCGCCACCTAACCGATATCCGATTCATACCGAACTGGTAACGTTTAGTAGTGAAGTCATCTGCGATGCCATCAACTTCGAGATGAGCCGAAACGGACAGGTTTATTTCGTATGCGACAGAATATCCAAGCTTCCGGAGCTCAAGATGCTCATCGAGAAGCATATTCCAGACTGTAGGGTAGCAATCGGTCACGGACAGATGAAGCCTGAGGATCTGGAGAAAATCATCATGGGCTTTATCAATTATGATTATGATGTACTGCTTTCTACCACCATCGTAGAGAACGGCATCGATATTTCCAATGCCAATACGATTATCGTGAGCGATGCTCATCACTTCGGATTGAGTGACCTGCATCAGATGCGTGGACGCGTAGGAAGAAGCAACAAGAAGGCTTTCTGCTATCTGATGGCGCCACCTAAAAGTGTACTTACTCCTGAAGCGCGTCGCCGTCTGGAGGCGCTGGAGACGTTCAGTGAACTGGGTAGCGGCTTCAATCTCGCCATGCAGGACCTGGATATCCGCGGTGCGGGTAATCTGCTGGGTTCTGAGCAGAGCGGTTTTATGGAAGATCTCGGTTATGAAACCTACCAGAAGATTCTCTCTCAGGCTGTAACGGAGTTGAAAAACGAGGAGTTCTGTGACCTTTATCAGGAGAAGATGGATGAAGGCGCCCAACTTACGGGTGATGATTTCGTTGACGATTGTGGCATAGAGAGCGATCTGGAGATGTATTTCCCTCAGACTTATGTGCCGGGCGACAGCGAGCGTATGCTCCTTTATCGTGAACTGGACCGCCTGGAGAGCGATGAGGAGGTAGAAGCTTACCGCAAGCGTATGATAGACCGCTTCGGTCCTGTGCCTCATGAAGCAGACGAACTGATGCATGTGGTAGGTCTGCGTAGGGTAGGCAAGAAACTGGGCTGTGAGAAGATTATTCTCAAGCAGGGCTATATGCAGATGCAGTTTGTGAGCAATGTAAACAGTCCGTTCTACAAAAGTCAGATGTTTAACCGCATTCTCGCTTACGTCACCAGTCATATTCAAGACTGTGTTCTGAAAGAAAAATTCAACAAGCGAATGCTTCGCATCAATGATGTGAAGACTGTAGGTCAGGCTATAAACCTGCTGAATCAGATATCGCAGATTGATTCAGGCAATAAAACAGACGACTGATTTAGACTGAAAAGAAAATAAATAAGACTACATGCGTTAATATTTGTTTCAGTTTAATGCATAAAAAAACATTGGAATCTCAATACCCCTATTGAGCTCCAATGTTTTATTTTTTGTATAAGTAAAAGATGATGATAAGCGTTTCACAACGCATGTTGAATTTTTCTGTTGCAAAGATACAGTTTTCTGTTATAATAGTGGGGGGAATATTTGATATTTTAGGTGTAATATTTGGTTGAAATTCAAAAAATCACACTGATTGTATACTTTGGTAACAAATAATACCTATAGAATTAACTGATTTGTTGGATAAAAATAAAAAAATAGTGGAAAATCATATAAAAAAGTTTTTTATTCCATTTTTTATTTGTACCTTTGTTCTGGCATACAACAATTTTAAACATATATATAAATATGAGACAGAAAAAGTACATCTTAAGTGAGCAGGAACTTCCTACTCAGTGGTACAACATTCAGGCAGATATGCCTAACAAGCCTTTGCCACCGTTGAACCCTCAGACTCACCAGCCAATGAGTGCTGATGACTTGTCACACGTATTTAATAAGGAGTGCTCAAAGCAGGAACTTGATACAGAGCATGCCTGGATTGACATTCCGGAAGATGTGTTGGAGAAGTACACCTTCTACCGTTCAACACCTCTTGTACGTGCTTATGCCCTTGAGGAGGCACTTGGTACACCAGCGCATATCTACTTCAAGAATGAGAGTACCAACCCGTTAGGTTCTCATAAAATCAATTCAGCCATTCCTCAGTGCTACTACTGTAAGCAGGAGGGTGATACCAACGTCACGACAGAGACAGGTGCAGGTCAGTGGGGTGCAGCCCTTTCTTATGCAGCTAAGCTCTACGGTTTGGAGGCAGCGGTTTATCAGGTAAAGATTACCATGCAGCAGAAACCATACCGTTCCAGCATCATGCGTACGTTTGGAGCCACTGTAGAGGGTTCTCCTTCCATGAGTACACGTGCCGGTAAGAATATCATCACACGCGATCCTCATCATCCTGGTTCGCTCGGTACAGCTATCAGTGAGGCTGTTGAGCTGGCTACCACAACACCAGGCTGTAAGTATACGCTGGGTTCCGTGCTCAATCATGTGGCGCTTCATCAGACCATTATCGGTCTTGAGGCAGAGAAGCAGATGGCGATGGCAGGTGAGTATCCTGATCAGGTGATTGCTTGTTTTGGTGGTGGTAGTAACTTCGGTGGTATTGCCTTCCCATTCCTCCGTCACAACTTTACAGGCGAGCGCCATACTGAGTTTATTGCTGCAGAGCCAGAGAGCTGTCCTAAACTGACTCGCGGTAAGTTTGAGTATGATTTCGGTGATGAGGCAGGTTATACTCCATTGCTGCCAATGTATACTTTGGGTCATGATTTCAAGCCAGCCAACATTCATGCCGGTGGTCTCCGTTATCATGGTGCAGGCATGATTATCTCCCAGCTTCTGAAGGATGGTTACCTGCATGGTGTAGATATCCCTCAGCTGGAGTCATTCAAGGCGGGTATGCTCTTCGCTCAGACCGAGGGTATCATTCCTGCTCCAGAGAGCTGTCATGCGATTGCAGCCACTATACGTGAGGCTCTGAAGGCTAAGGAAGAGGGCAAGGAGAAGGTTATCCTGTTCTGTCTCTCAGGTCATGGACTTATCGATATGCCGTCTTACGATAGCTTTATCAATGGTGATTTGCAAAATTATTCAGTAAGTGATGAAGAAATCCAGCAGTTCCTCAAGGATGTGCCAAAGGTTGACTAATAGTTAACAATTTATAGTTTATAGCAAACAGTTGACAATTATTCTTTGAGATAAATTGAAATAACAATATCACATATAAAAGAAGAGGGTGTGTCATAAGTCACATCCAATACGCCCTGAAAGGGCAGAAGCTCCTAGCCCAGGGCATCGCCCTGGGTTTTAAAACAAATACAAAAAAGTCGCCCTGAAAGGGCAAAAGCTTTCAATATCAAAGCTTTTGCCCTTTCAGGGCGACTTTGCTTTTTGTCAACATTACCCAGGGCGATGCCCTGGGCTAGGAGCTTTTGGGCTTTCAGCCCGACCTTGCTGCCATTATCTGGACTTATGACACACCCTCTTTTATTTTTGAAATTCTATTCTCTGTTATTTTAGAATTAGAAAATCTATTCTTTATTCGAGGGTTCTATCTTTCATTAGAAGTTCAACCACTCTTCGATAGCCTTAGCGATGACATCGAAACTTGTGGTAGGCTCGAAACGGGCTACAACCTGACCCTTCTTGTTAACGAGGAACTTGGTGAAGTTCCACTTGATATCGGCACTCTCCTTGTAGTTAGGATCAGCCTCACTCAACATCTTGTCGAGAACAGGGTAGAGAGGATGGCTCTCGTCCCAACCAGCGAAACCCTTACATTCTTTCAGGAATTTGAAAAGAGGGGCTGCATCGTCTCCATTCACCTTGATCTTCTTGTAGCGCTGGAACTCTGTGCCGTATGTAAGCTTGCAGAACTGATGAATGCTTTCATCTGTACCAGGTGCTTGCTGGCCAAACTGGTTGCAAGGAAAATCAAGAATTTCGAAACCCTGAGAATGATAGGTCTCATAAAGTTTCTCCAGTTCCTCATACTGAGGTGTGAAACCACACTTTGTGGCGGTGTTGACGATGAGCAGCACTTCGTTGGCATACTCCTTGAGGGAAACATCCTTTCCCTTTCTGTCCTTGACAGAGAATTCGTAAACGGTTCTCATTTTCTTTTTATGTATCTTTTTATAGTTTTAATCTCAGTTATCGTATCTTTAACGAGTGCAAAGATACGATTTTTCTTTCATATGTGTCTATAGTTACTGATATTTTTTTATAAAAAAATCCGGGAATTTCACAATCCCCGGATCACTTTGAATATTCCTTTCGTTGTTGAAGGAAAGGAGTATTCAAGAATTAAACTATCATTTAACTTTTCTAAGAACTGGTGCAAAGGTACTGCTTTCGTACAGAATCAAGGTGTAAATTCTCGTTTTTTTCGTGCACCAGGTATAAAAAAGTGTTATTACTTTGAATTTTCTCTATATTCGCTTGGAATGATACCCATTTCCTTTTTGAATACCTTCGAGAAATACTTAGGATCGCTGAAGCCCAAAGAGTAGGCGATGCTGCTAAGTGTTTCGTCGGTATTGCAGAGCAACTCGGTGGCACGCATGATGCGGATGTGGCGTACGAAGTCGATAGGCTTCATACCCACAGCATTCTTGATCTTGCCGTAAAGCACGCTGCGGCTCATACCCATGGCTACGGCGATGTCATCGATTTTGAGGTCGGGATTGCTCATGTTCTCATTGATGAACTGTACGATCTTCTCGGTCAGAGCGTCCTCTTCCGTCATGCGCTTATTTGTAGCCGGGCTTCTGTTGTCGCCCTGTCCGGATGCTGTCTGTGGATATTCGTGCGTGATATGGAATTCGGCACCCTCGGCTCGTTGTATCTGTTTCAGCATGTCTAGCTGCAGGGCATGACGCTGATTGATGACAGCCTCGATGCGTCCCTTGAGGTAGGTGGCCGAGAACGGCTTGGTGAGATAACCGTCCACACCTTCCTCGAAGCCTCGCAGGTGGTCTTCCACACTGGCTTTAGCCGACAGTACGATGATAGGAATATGGGCGGTGTTGGTGTCCTGCTTGATGTAGTGTACCATCGTGAAACCGTCCATCACAGGCATGGTGACGTCGGTAAGGATGAAGTCGGGCATCTTGTTTCTTGCCATTACCAAGCCTTCCTTGCCGTTTTCGGCAAGCAGTACATTATAGTCTGTCTTGAGGATGGTGAAGAGGAACTGGCGCAGGTCGGGGTTGTCTTCTACGACGAGGATGGTGATGTCCTTTTCCGCATGTTCTGTTTTGTCGTCTTCTTCTGTCTCTTCTACTTCCTTGAGATAGCCTTTGGCTGTCTCGTCGCTGATGCTGCCGTTGTTCTCGCTTGACACGAATGCCTGATCGCTTCCTTCGTCAAGATAGAAGTCGCTTCCGTTGTCAAACTTCAGCATCTTGTTGAGCATATTGAGCATCTCCTTGGCATTGCGCTGAACCATCTGCAGCAGGCTGCGGCTCTCGGTAGAGAGGTTGTCCTCCTTCTCTAACACCTCGTCTATCGGACCTCCGATGAGCGTGAGTGGAGTGCGAAGCTTGTGTGAAGCCTTGCTGAAGAACCTGTTCTTCATCTTGTTCATCTCGTGGTTGATGCGTTCCTTCTGCTGCTTGTTGTATGTGATGAAACACAAAGCCGCAACACCGGCAATGATGAGGATGATGAGCAGCTTGCCCCAGATGCTTTCCCAGAACGTCGGTTGCACGTCGAGTTCCAGCGAAGCCACGTGTTTGCTCCATTTGCCATGCGTATTGGTGGCGATGACCTTGAGCACATAGTTGCCATGCGAGATTCGGTTGAAGCCGATGCGGTTCTGTCCTCGAAGGTCGATCCATACGCCTTCTGGGGTATGTCCGTCGATGCGGTATTTATAGAACTGCTGGTACTTGCGTGTATAGTCGAGTGCGGCGAAGCTGATGGACAGGTTGCGTTTGTTGGCTGGGATGACTATCTTCTTCTGGTGCAGGATAGGTATGTTCTCGTTGCTTCCGTTGTAGTGCAGCTCAGCAATCGGGTTGCTCGTTTCTTTTTTTTATGTCTATTACGTCATACAAATACAGTT
>OHBM01002703.1_pt1 | contig 11540 bp, 12 predicted proteins | sample 1577251 | NCBI WGS metagenome assembly OHBM01 (sample SAMEA3541557, study PRJEB24748) | human gut metagenome | biome: human gut; feature: human-associated habitat; material: faeces | place: China | collected 2012
AGCCTGACGCTGCATCAGCTTGTCCATCTTATCAGGGTCTCCGTAATATTCTTCGAGACCGAACTTGTTGTTGATGTCCTCGTATTCAGCGAGTGCATCATAGATTTTCTGCACACCCTCCATCACGTTTTCCTTCACGGTCTTGTTCTCGTCGAGCGGAGGATCCTGAGGCAAGTAGCCCACAGAGTAGCCTGGGCTCCAAACCACCTCACCCTGGGTAGGTTGCTCAAGTCCTGCGATGATTTTCATCAACGTAGATTTACCGGCACCGTTCAAACCGATGATACCGATTTTTGCTCCGTAGAAGAACGATAGGTAGATGTTCTTCAGAATTTGTTTCTGATTTTGTGGGATAATCTTGGATACTCCCACCATAGAGAAGATAATCTTCTTGTCGTCAACTGTTGCCATGTTTATTATATAATGTATTAATCTTTTCTGTCTGCTTGCAAAAATACAAATAAAAAGTCAATTTTCGCAAGAAAGTAACGTTGAAATGGCAAATAAAGAGAAAAAATGTGCTTGTCGGGTAAAAAAGTGGCAGATGGAAGTTGTTTTCCCGTAATTTTTGCTTATATTTGGCAGCAAATTACAAACAAAAAAATACAATTATGGATGCAACTTATATGGAATTGGTGGTAAGGCTGACGTTGGCTATGGTCTTGGGCGGAGCGATAGGTATAGAGCGTGAGTATCGTGCCAAGGAGGCAGGCTTTCGCACCCATTTCCTGGTAGCCTTGGGAAGTGCCCTCTTCTGTGTGGTGTCGCAATATGGTTTTGGTGTCGACCTGAAAGACTCTTCCCGTGTAGCAGCCCAGGTGGTGTCGGGCATCGGCTTCTTAGGGGCAGGAACCATCATCTTCCAGAAGAATGTGGTGAGAGGACTCACCACCGCTGCCGGTTTATGGGTGACAGCAGCCATAGGTCTGGCTTGCGGAACGGGCATGTTTGTCGCCGCCGTCATCACGACCGCGATGGTGCTCCTGGGACTTGAGGTGCTCAACTATCTGATACCACAGTTGGGTTCCACCACGATCGAGTTGTCCTTTACGGCTCCCTCGATAGATAGTGTGAAGCAGCTCATCAAGAGTCTGAAACAAGACAATGTAGAGATCCATTCTTATGAGTTGAAAGACCGTCGCACGTCCAAGGGCGAGTTTTTGGAGGTGAGCATGGAACTGAAGGCGAAACGCGGTTTCCATACCCTTCGTATGCTCGACTATATGAATGATTTCTCTGATGTCACGATTTCCACGATGGAGTAGGGTCGTGAGGGGGAACAATTATTTACACTTTCTCATGATTTCTCCAGCCTTTTCCTTATCGCTGTCAAAGCTGAACAGTTTATAGATGTCGGTCGCATTCTGAGGATCAACGATGTGGGGTGCCATCATGGAGAGCGCTTTCAGCCGTTCGTCGTCAAAGGTGAAAATCTTCATCAGTCTGACAGCCTGTGAGCAGGAATAGTAGCATCCTAAGCTGGCGACCTCTATCAGGTCGAACTTGTTGTCATCGAACGATGCCTTCTTCACCTTATTATATAGTATGGAGAAGCTTTGGTTGCTGAGACTGTAGCCATAGCGTGTTCCCTCTTCGGGACAGAATGCCGGACCGAGAGTTGGTGGGGTAGGACGTTCCGGACAAACCGTAACCGTTGGTTTGCGGTTGTTGTCATCGTCAATTCTTGTACTGTAGTTGATCACTTTTCCGTTTCTGTCTTTAGCCGAAGCCGAGAGGCATAAGGCAAAGAGCATCAGGCTGGTGGCGATAATTGCCATTACTTCATTTCTCTTCATTGTCTTTACTGTTTTTGAAGGTTGGTGTTTATAGAATTTCTCAAGTTCAGAAGTTATAACTTCTTTAACTTCTCCATTTGCTGACGTGGAGCTTATCTTTTGCAAAGATAATGCAAACGAGTGCAATGAAAGCTTGCTTTCCGATTGCCGAATGCAGCTTATCTTCTGCAAAGATAATGCAAACGAGTGCAATGAAAGCTTGCTCTCTGATTGCCGAATGCAGCTTATCTTATGCAAAGATACTCCTTTCCATTGTTTAAACATGGGGATAATTCCCTAATTGTAAAAGGAAAATCCCTACAAAGTACCAAAACTGTACTTCGATTTAATAGAAGCATGAGTTTTGTTCCTATACATCAGCCGAAATCTGAAAATGACAACAAGGTGAAGGGTATTTGCGTAATCCATTTTTATAAAAACTGATGCTATAAAAATGCCTACTTATGGCACAAATGTGCCCAGCGAAGAGTACAATAGTGCCTTTTAAAAAGCAAATGTACAGCAGCGGAAGTATCATATTATCATACAAAGATGATAAGTGTATATGTGTTTCAATCCACGCACCCACGAGGGGTGCGACCTACAACAAGACTTTGGAACTTTCGGTTGAATCGTTTCAATCCACGCACCCACGAGGGGTGCGACATCCTATTTTTGTTAATCAATGGTCTGGTACTGCGTTTCAATCCACGCACCCACGAGGGGTGCGACTCTTTTTGTAGGTATAGCAACAGGATGACTACAAGTTTCAATCCACGCACCCACGAGGGGTGCGACATCTTCTACATCAATGATGTTAAGTGTGCAACCAAGTTTCAATCCACGCACCCACGAGGGGTGCGACGCGCGCGCGCACGCAAAACAAATATGGCTCACCATGTTTCAATCCACGCACCCACGAGGGGTGCGACACGACCATGGAAGCATTTGAGCGCAACCACTTGTCGGTTTCAATCCACGCACCCACGAGGGGTGCGACCTTTGCGCTATGTTAAGGATAATAATGGTGTTTTGTTTCAATCCACGCACCCACGAGGGGTGCGACATACTTATGTTTTACCTTTTAAATAACTGTTATGTTTCAATCCACGCACCCACGAGGGGTGCGACAGCAAGTTGCTGCTCGGTGGCGTTGTGCTCTTCGAGTTTCAATCCACGCACCCACGAGGGGTGCGACATCCTTCGCAGTGGACTTTTCTGTTATCAGTTTAGTTTCAATCCACGCACCCACGAGGGGTGCGACGGAATAAAGGGCGAAAGAGATTCATTACCCCAAAGGTTTCAATCCACGCACCCACGAGGGGTGCGACCAGCAGGCTGCTTGATGAAAGTATCATCAGTAACAGTTTCAATCCACGCACCCACGAGGGGTGCGACTGTCGATTACTTATAAATAGTTCCGTATTTATCGTTTCAATCCACGCACCCACGAGGGGTGCGACGTGCCTTGTGGTCATTGTGTTCAATGTCTACAGAAGTTTCAATCCACGCACCCACGAGGGGTGCGACTTATCTTCTGTCTTTTCAGTCCTTAAAGCTACTGTTTCAATCCACGCACCCACGAGGGGTGCGACGGTGCTGAGGTCGCGGCATCCATGATGGGATGGCAGTTTCAATCCACGCACCCACGAGGGGTGCGACTTGATCCTCGCAGGAATACTTTTGTACCCTGCTTTAGTTTCAATCCACGCACCCACGAGGGGTGCGACGTCACGTTCAACTGGGTAAGTAGCAAGCTGACGAGTTTCAATCCACGCACCCACGAGGGGTGCGACTTAGTATGATTGCTTCAAGTCCTTCAGGTTCACAGTTTCAATCCACGCACCCACGAGGGGTGCGACCTTCGTTGCGTGCGGCGGATGCCGCCCCTACCATGTTTCAATCCACGCACCCACGAGGGGTGCGACGTAGATTTTCCTTTCTGTTTTCATCCACTTTTCGGTTTCAATCCACGCACCCACGAGGGGTGCGACTCATTATCCTGTGTGATGTAAGGCAAAACTTTATTAGTTTCAATCCACGCACCCACGAGGGGTGCGACCGCTTTACTCTCAACTTGTCCCACGATTTACAGGTTTCAATCCACGCACCCACGGTGCGACTTATTATGAAAATTGTTTATGTTCCACCTGTTTTTGTTTCAATCCACGCACCCACGAGGGGTGCGACATATTTTTCCGCTTGGCCGTGTTGCGGTAGGGCTGTTTCAATCCACGCACCCACGAGGGGTGCGACTGCATATTCTGCAAAATACAGAATATTAATATACAAAAGTAGTCATTTTGCGAATATTAACCAAACAATAACATTTAAAGTTATTAAATCCTTGGAATTTTTATAAAGTCTTGATACACAAAAGGTGCGAACCTCACAGCAATTTATGCAATCCTATAGGTTCGCATTCTCATATATCAGATGATTAATTCACCAGTGAAATCAACACCCATATCCTTACCTAAAGTTTCTACCTTATTCTTCCAATTCTTCCCCAACATATAAAACCTTATGCTATCTTGCTCAGAATCTATAATACCATCCAATTGATTCCTCAACGTAATAAACTGGGATTCCGTCAAAATACACTCAAAAACAGAGTTTTGAACACGCTTTCCATAATTCATACATGCCCGTGCAACATTACGCAAACACTTGGCACCATGTGGCGATGTGATATTCACATCATAAGTAATCAATACAAACATAACCTACTTAATTAAGAATACTGGGTAATCATCAATATCTATACGAATGAACCTTGCCAACAATGTAGCCTGAATATAAGGAAGAAGACCGATACTTACCTTTTCGTTCAAATAAGGATGGGTAATCTGCTCTTTCTTTCGACTCTGCCAAGCCGTGAGAATAGTCTTTCGACCAGAATCCGTCATTACAATTCCTTCCTCCCCTTGCTTAATGAAATCTCTTTTGGTGATTTGCTTTCTATTAATCAACGATAATACCAGTCTGTCGCCAAGATAAGCACGGAGTTCTTCCATCATATCCAATGCCAACGAAGCTCTACCTGGGCGTAATGTATGCAAAAAGCCAACGTATGGGTCTAACCCGACTGTTTCTAAAGCCGATGTCATATCATTAGCTATCAGCGTATAAATAAAAGAAAGCATTGCATTGACAGCATCTTTTGGTGGTCGTCGATTGCGTCCTTCAAAAACAAAATCTTCTTTCTGGCAAAGGAGAAGATGAGAGAAAATGCTAAAGTAACAGGAGGCAGCTTCTCCTTCTATTCCTCTCACGCTATCTATAGAATCAGCATTCAGCACCTTATGTTTACAACGCAACAATTCATTCGCAGCTTTTTCTATGGCTTCATCATTTCCATTGTCTCTGATGAAACGGCGCAAAATGTTGCGATAATTTTGAATCTTACCCCCTATGAACAGCTTGCAAAGATGAAGAGCATAATTTGGATCATCGGAATTCTTGTATTGCGCTTTTCTCAACAAGACATTTCCCCTTGTAGGTCCTTGAGAGCGACTGATGTACCGACCTTGCGGAGAAAGGAAAGTGAGGGACACATTGTTATCTGCACACAACTTCATAAGCCCTGGACTTGCCCCCATATAACCAAAAGTAACTATCTGCTCTATATTATGGATAGGAATACGGAATATCTCGTTTTGCTTCACAGATACCACAACATTTAACCCATCTTTACTTAGATAGGCTTCAGGTGTGGTCACGTATAATGTATTAAGTAATATCCTCATATAGATTCTTGTTTAAATAGGTTGACACTTGGGTGCAATCACTCATCTCGGGCATGCAAATATCGACAAGAGAGCAGTTCTTGCAATGATGCTGCTTAACGGCTTTTGGCAAAACACCAGTTTTGAAAATCTCGTGCATTTGCTTGGCACATTGGGAGGTTGTCTTTCTCAAAGAGTCCGAAATAGAGATGGTTTCTCTATGCTTTACCTCATCATAGTATAAAGCACCGTATGGAATGCTAATCCCATACATTTCTTCAAGGCACATCGCTTGCGCAGCCAATTGAACTTCATCTCTTTCATCAGGCTTATGATGCCCTCTTTTATACTCCACAGGATATGGTTTCCAATATCCTTTGTAGCGATTATGAGTAATGGCATCTTCAGAAGAATCAGTTGGAACAAGTTCCACAGCATCAGTTATACCATACAGCCCTAATTCTTTAGAGGCTATATGGAGGGAACGAAGTGTGATAACATCACCATTTTTCTGACGATAGAAGGGATTATCTACGTTCTTGTGTAGAATCTACCCTTCTGTCGTCAGTTTATTTTCTGCCCATTGTTGCTCGATATGAATCAAAGCCCATTGTCGGGGACAGAACATAAAGTGCTGTATCCCCGACAACATGAGCATTTCGTCTTCAGTATACATGATGATACTAAATCAATTCTTCAACTGTCACACCAGGATATTTCTTATCCAACTCCTCTTGGGAAGGTACCGTAACTTCATAATCGCCAAATGAACGCGGGAACTCTACTCCCTCTTTTAGTTTCACTTGAACAAGATCAAATAATTGACCAGCTCTAGCGTTACCTAAAGGAGAATCGTGTTTGAAAACAATCAAAGCTCTTGGATTCATCTCTCCTCTTGCTGCAGAATGATCATTCTCAAATGCATTAATAAGAGCCTGGAACAAAAGTTCTTTATCTTCTTCAGAGAAGCCTGTCTTTGCTGCATCTGAAGCAGAGATAAAACCATGCATACGATAAAGTCCATAACTTACAGTATATTTATTACCAAAAGTATTATTCTTACTCTCATCACTCTCCTTTGTAATACAACAACGAGTGAGTGAATTTGATTTTGAGAAAATAGGATTAATAGAACGAGCAAAAGTAAACTGAACAGGACCGCGCACAACTCCAAGTCCCTTTATCTTCTTCTTACTATTTGCTTTTTTCTTCTTTCCTTTCTCTTCAGTATCTTCCTCGTCGGCTTTCTCTTCACCAGTACTCATAACTGCACCAAAAGTACGAATATCAAAGTATTGTGCACACATTGCCTGTCTACCAGATTTAACAGCCTTCTTTTCTTCATTATTAGTCTTGTCTGCCTCATCTCTCTTCTCTTGAATCAGAGAATTCAAAATATTGCCCTCTCTGATGAAAATATCATATGGAGTCTTAAGTCCCTTGAGCAAGTGAATATAATTACGTACTTTGCGCTTGATGCACACATCTGACACCAACCCCTGATCAGTCTCTTCGTCTGTACGAGGCATGTTGTCGAAATCAGGGTCACCATTTGGATTTCCATCTCTAACGTCAAAGAGGAAAACGAACTCATAACGATTCTTTATTGCTTCCATATTAATTAATTGTTAAAATTATTATTATCATTGTTCATTTTGTTTGAATTTGTGTTATATTGGTAATAATATCCCAAAGCAAATTCTCCACGTTCCATTATAGAAAACTTATTTGGGAAGTGACCAATTCGAGCAGCAAGCTCAGTAATGGATTTACTGTATGCTCCTTTGGTTTTCTTCTCATAAACTGGTACATATTTTGTCAAGAGAATACCCATAATTCGCGCAGGTGTATTTGATGCAGATGCAAAAAATCTATCCTTAATAGAACTATTTACTTCACCTTGCGCCTTAAACTGCAATTTGCAGATTAAGGCGAACAAACGTCCACACAGATATGCCATACTGGCATTTTGTTCATCTAATTCATTCTTCATATTATATTTGTTTTTATTGTTTCTATTTAAAACTAATCGAATAACAGTTGATTTCTCCTCACTAAAGCAACCATATTTAGCCTTGTCATGCTCTATTTGACTTAATACACTTTGAAGTATCATCAACGGCAAAGATGTATTTGTTAGAGCAGCATGCCATAATATGGTTCCAACACGAGCTCTTGCCTTGAAGTCGTTCTGTGTAGGCTTAGCTTTCTTCTTAATACAATTATAAAGAATGGTATTTATGCCTGGATAGTACACCTCACCATTTTTTATAGTTGCAATATCTTCAAACCATTGTTTTAGGTTGTTTTGATATTGAGAAACACTAACAGCCAGCCAATCTCTTACAGCAATTCGAGCTGCAGCAGAGGACAAAGTACAACAATAGAAATAGTTGTCTACTTCCGTTTCTGCTCTATGAGAATCACCAATAGCTACAGAGGAAAACATTTTTTTTATTCTTTCAACTGTAGGTTGACAAATATCTGACCATGGGTCGATATTATCATCTGGCACCTTTGTCCAAAAAGCAATCAAAGTATCATCACTCAACTCTATTGCATGTTGATATACCTTTATCTTCTTAACCTTATTGTCTTTTTCTATTTTCTTCCATTCAAACGCAGTAAGGACTTTTAATGCCTCAACGTAATTTCTTGCACAATTAGTACAAATACCAGAATTCAGATTACCTTTTAAACTATATGACTCAAAAGCATTAGCATTATATGACACAAGAGTGCATTTCTTGTCTGAACCTGGAAGATTGACACCACCATGTGGTACATCAAGAATAGGAGAATCGCTCTTTCCACAAATAGCACACTTTTGGTCTGAGGGTTTTATACCCATTTCATATTTTTTCTTAATAGCTCCTTGCACAATCTCTAGAGAGACAAGACGAACAGAACCAACCATAAAAGTCATGTTTCCACCTTGTTCTTTTTTGGGTAATTGTTCGTATGCTTCTAAAGCCTTTGCTACCTCTTGCGGCTTATTATAGAAGGAAAATACCGGTTCTAATTCCTTTATATCCTTATATTGTTGCAAATTAATTATATATTTGAGATACTTCTCGTTTTTATCAGAAAGATTCTTCTTTTTCTCACTTTCTACTTTTTCTTTATACACTTTGGAAAGCTTTTCCATGTATTCTTCTGAAAGTTCTTTTTTGTTCTTTTCTAATAAAGTTTGACTAATTTCTGACTCAGGATACCCATCACAACCATATAGGGTTTCTTCTGCCCTGTCCAACAATAGGCGAACTTTACCTTTTTTGGCTGTACTTGGAATGTATTCCGTAACCAATTGACAATCACATTGGATTAGCTTGAGAAAATTACCACAGCTATCAATAACAATGTCATAATCACATTGGCAAGGAGCCAATGCTGGATGTAGTTTCGTTTCCCTTTTGCCTAATTCTACTAATTCTGCGAACATAATTCCTCCTTTCTATTAAAGTCGAACAATATGCGATTAACTGAGTCTTCTTGCTTTGCACGTACATGAGATGTCGAAAGCATCTTTTCATTCAGTTCATCAGAACACACAAGCGTGCTATTCTTTATAACAGCATTTGTCATATAGATTGGAGTCGCATTATGATCCTTATCGTACCAAATATCAAACAAAAGACTACCTATAGGATAGGTCAGATTAAGCTCTGTCGCTTTATCCAAATCCTCTTGTGTAACAGGGAAGAAATCACAGGAAAACTCACGAGTACCCAAATAAGGCTGATGCCAACATTGACCCTTTTTCAAACGTCGGTTAAACATCTCACGATATTTGACTATTGGTTCACAAACTGTTCTTCCTTCTTTTTTATCTCTGTTTTTGACCTTTTGAATATTATCTTCTGACATATAAATAACGGCCTCTATAATGTACTCAACATCTCGCAAAACGATGCTATTTCTCTGGCAACGTTTGCTCATATCAAGTATGTCAATAGGCGTACCATTTTGTATGGAGCTAATTTCATTTCTCTTAATTGAAGAGAATGATATCGGCTTCAATATCTTGATACTTTTAACAACCCATTGAAACTCTGGTTTCCAAAGGATGCATTCCAATATGCCTCTTGCTGCAGACGGAGTCATACATGGATATGTCATGCGCTCCACTTTAAGCGCAGGTTGTGTAAAACAGGCATAGTCGCCTTTGACCCTTACTTTTACAATATTACTATCTATCATATGCAAAATATTTCTTCTTCGTTACTTAATCCAAATTCTTCCGAATAAGCACCACTCCAAACTTTTATTCCATTTGTAGTTTCTGCTATCTTATCGGAATTGTCACGTTCAAACTTGTTATACACTTGCACACAGTATTGTTCTATTTGCTGATAATCTTTTCGAGAAAGATATTCTTTGCAAGTAATCTCTTTATACAATTGCAAGCTTTCCTCGTTATATCTATACACGAACAATGAGGTCGCACTACTATCAATAATATGATATTTATCTGCTACATCCTGAAACATCAATTTTTCACGTTTAGGAGTTATGGTGTCCTCAGGTGCATATAGCTTAACTATATCCGTATAGTATTCTGCATAGAAATCTGCATCAGTTAGTCGATTTTCATTATTGTGATAACATAACTGAGCAAATTGAGTGAAAGTTTTATACTCAGCAGAAGGTTGTCCTTTTTCCTCTAACTGAAACAAAAACACTTTGCCTTTTTCAAGCTTACCCTCTCTATTGCACCTTCCTGCCGATTGGATAATAGATTCCAATGGTGCAAGTTCACGAAATACTATAGGGAAATCCATATCTACGCCTGCCTCTATTAGTTGGGTAGAACACAGTATCAATTTCTCACCATTTTTAAGTTTACTTTTGACCTTATCAATAACAGCCATTCTATGCTTCTGGCACATGTTTGTTGATAGGTGAAGGACCTGCATATTGCCTTTTTCTTTTATACTATCAAACAGAGCTTTAGCTTTCTTCTTGGTATTGCATACAATGAGAACAGGCTCTTTTTCTTCACAAACTTTTTGTGCTATACTATCCATTGATTGGACTTCGTAGTCAGCAATCGGATAATATTCAACTCTTTTCGTGGCAGCAAATATGGCCGTAGGATTCTCAACCAATGGCACTATACGGTCAATACCCTTAAAGTCAGCACGGGTTTGAAAGTTCGGTTGCGTAGCAGTGCAAAACAAAATACTACAACGGCACAGATGCAACATATCGTTCAGTATCTTCATTGTACATTCTGCCAGATGAACTGGTAATGTTTGTATCTCGTCAAAAATGACAATTGAATCCTGCAGATTATGCAATTTCCTACATTTCGATCGATGGTTCGAAAAGAGAGATTCAAAAAACTGCACTGTCGTTGTAACAACAATGGGATAATCCCAGTTTTCTGTCGCTAATTGTTTGGGGTCTTTGCAATAAAACTCTTCTTCTTCACTTTCTTTTCCTTCATAGATAACATTTGAGTGATGCTCTAATATAACATCATGGTCCTTGAAAATTGATTTCAATTCCTTTGCAGTTTGATCAATGATGCTAAGAAAAGGCAGGACTATGACAATGCGCTTAATATTTGTATGAAATTTTGCATGATGTAGAGCCCAATTCAAACTGCACAATGTCTTTCCCATACCAGTAGGCAACGTCATAGAGAAGCATCCTTGAGGTTGCGCTGCAAGATTCTGTGCATACAATCTCACCTCTGTTCTGAGCTTGTTTAGTGGAGATTCAAGAGAAAAAGAACTCAACTTATGATTTAATGCATCTAAAAGCACATCTACGTCCAGGGATAACTGCGGGCGTGCATCATATTGTCCTTTTTCAAAATGTCGCTCAGTATCAAGACTATCTGCATCAACAAGAGAACTATATAGCATTCGTACAAATAGTTCTTTGGTTGTATTTTCCTTTATTCTATTAAAAGAAGAATTATCACAAGGAGGAATACATAGACTATGTTTTTTTAACATAAAGCTCTAAAGCAGCCAAAGGAGAATAAGAGAGGTTGGAACGTAAACAGTTGGGAATGAGTAGATTTGCA
>OHBM01002709.1_pt1 | contig 11521 bp, 9 predicted proteins | sample 1577251 | NCBI WGS metagenome assembly OHBM01 (sample SAMEA3541557, study PRJEB24748) | human gut metagenome | biome: human gut; feature: human-associated habitat; material: faeces | place: China | collected 2012
AACGAATACACCCAGTACATGATGGCAGGTGCTGAAAAAGCGGCGGCCGAGACCGGCGCGGTGCTCGACATGAAGGGCGCGACCTCCGAAACCGCATACGATGAGCAGCAGAATATGATCGAAACCGATCTGCACGCCAGCAAGTATGACGCGATGATTATCGCTCCGCTGCAGGGCGATATGGCGACGACGCTCGTCAGCGGCACGGATATGCCCATCTTCGCAATCGACACGGACTTTAATGCACCGGAGAAGATTTCGTTCATCGGCATCGGCCAGAAGGATGCAGCGGCAAGCGGCGGCGAAAAGGCTGTCGAGGCGGCGAAGGCAGCAGGCTGGGATAAGATTGAAGCAGCTTATATTGCAGGCGTACAGGGCGACTCCACCGCAGATGCACGCCGCACCGGTTTCCAGGAGGGCATTGACGGCGCAGGCGGCACCTTCCTCGCAGACGAGGTGCAGTATGCTGACGCAGTAGCGGACAAGGCAACCCTCTGCATGGAGGGCATCATGCAGAGCCATCCGGAGGGTCTGGCTATCATCGCCTGCCACAACGACGACTGCGCTATCGCAGCGGCTCGCGCGGCGGCGAACAACCCGGCTTACGCCAACACCATCTTCATCGGTTTTGACGGCAACATCACCGCAGCACAGTCCATCCTCGATGGCGGCGAGACCATGACCGTTGCACAGAGCGGTTACGATCAGGGCTATCAGGCAGTTAAGACCGTTGTGGCCTACCTCGACGGCGAAAAGGTAGACAGCTTCGTTGACTGCGGTACCAAGGTCATCGACAGCACTACCGCCGAGGACTACATGGCAACTCTCAAGAGCCAGATGGACGGCAAGGCAGTTGCACAGTAAACCGTAATACCATGCACTGCACTTGCAGCAGTAAGTGCAGCGTATCTATTCGTTATCGTTTCCTCCCGTGACCCGGAGCCCCCTCCGGCATCCTACGTCGCAGTTTCCGGCGGTATCTTCTATGATATGATGATCCACGACTTCGACATGGTTCGCTACGTAACCGGTTCCGAGGCTGTTGAGATCTCCGCTGTTGGTTCCTGCCTCGTTAACCCGAAGCTGCAGGAAGAGTCCGGCATTCCGGACGTTGACACCGCTGTTGTTACCATGAAGATGGCTAACGGCTGCATCGCTGTTATCAACAACTCCCGTCAGGCAGTTTACGGCTACGATCAGCGCGTAGAGGCTTTCGGCTCCAAGGGCATGGCTTCCGACGCTAACGATCTGGTCAACACCACCACCGTTATGACCGTAGACGGCGCGAAGTCCGAGAAGCCGCTGTGGTTCTTCCTCGAGCGCTACAACCAGGCATTCATCAACCAGGTTATCTCCTTCGTTGATGCGATCAACAACGACAAGCCGGTTGCTGTCGGCGCTGTTGACGGCCTGCGTCCGGTTCTCATGGCTAAGGCTGCTACCGAGTCCTGCCGTAACGGCGGCGTGTTCGTCAAGGTCGGCGAGTAATTCTTCTTAGAATTTCTTTCTCCTCTCTCTATTCTAAATTAGAAAAGCAGCTCCAAATGCTTTTCATTCCCTCAAATACAACAGCAAGGCATTTTTTGAAGTGACCTCTAAAAGTTAGAAAAAAATGCTCACGCGACCGAAAGGGCTTGCTGCCTGTGAATTACAGGCGGCAGACCCTTGCGCTTTGCCTTGATCCTGTGGTTGCTGCGGTAGTCCAGACACTTCTGTTTGATTTTGCGAACTTGATTATACGCTATCCTTATCATTCTTAAGACAATACCGCACAATAAGAGCTGCGGCGCTTTGCGGAAATTATGCGGTGTCGCCTTAAAGAACGAGAGCCGGAAGCATAGCCTTCGGCTCTCGTTTTTTGCGTTTTCAGCAGCCCTGTGACAGGTCTACGACATTTTTCAGTGGATTTCCGGTTTCCAACAATGGGATAATAAAAAGCATCTGCATGAGCAGACACTCTTCAAATTATTTTTATAATTTCATTTCGCGGTTCTTTCTGCGCAGATGGGTTGCCAGCGCATACAGAACAGCGATATCCTCCTCGTCCAGACCGGTTAAATCCAGCGTCTGCGTTTTTGCAACACACAGCAGATAGTCCGTCGATACCTTGAAAATCGTGGATAATTCGATAATATACTGTGTACTCGGTACATTCAGGCCTAATTCCCACGCATTTACGCTCGACCGTGTGATGCCCAGCCGCTTTGCCAGCGCGGCCTGTGAGAGGTTGTGACTCTCCCGCAGCATTTTAATTCGTTCCCCTATAATCAGCATTCTATCACCTTATTATAGGGTATGCCAATCACGATGATATTACGATATCTTTATGATATTTATAATTGACATACATATTTCTTCCAGCTATACTAAAGAAGATAACAGGAGGACGATACATGGTAACCTTATTAGCGCTCTTAGCATGTCTGATCATAGCTCTCATACTCCGGGGAATCTATGCTGCCCTTCGTTCCATACTATCCAATAGGTGGCTTCATGACGCGGCACGACAGGATGTTGTGCATCTGTTTGATCGAGACTTACCGAAATGGTTAGAAGCAGCTTATACCGCCTTATACCAGCATTTGCAGACACAAGGCAGCAAATGTGACTGGAGCATAGAGATTACATGCCCCTCCCATGCTGTTATTGATCGATGCCGTATCAACTTTTCCGGTTCGCAAGGTATCATTCTGGACAGTGTCAATCAGCAATTACTCTATTATAAAACAAAGGATTTACCGGAATTACATGCACTTCAATGCACAAATGCTCATCCGTTAGAAGCATTTGAGTGTTTTTCTCTCCCCTACTCCGATATTCTTCAGGCACAGCTTATTACTTCCGCGCACGCCTATACGCAGATGGAAACGAAAGGCGGCCTTTCTCAAGGCACCGCCGAACAGCATACCGCCGGGCAAACGGTCTATGACAAATTAGCAATCGTTATTCAAAGCAAAAATCCCAATCATCCATATATAGAATTAGACTTTTCTAATCATACCGCAGTATCTGAAATGTGGAAAATCCTTCAGACCTCCAGCATATTAGGAAATATCTTTGAAACCGAGTCTAAATTCAGCCTTTCATATGCAGGCTGCGATACCGATATCAAGATCCGGAAACGTTTCTCTGCTATTCCATCGCTTTCATTTGCTCTGACATCGATCGGACCGGCGCAGTTAAATATGTTAAATCAAATCCTGCTCCATCTGGAAGCGATTGCACAAGCTGATTCGTCCAATTCCGCACCTGTTTCATGATTTTCATAATAAAAAGCGTCTGCTCACGCAGACGCTTTCAGCTTGTCCAAAAACCCAGCTGCCCATGAAGCGGCAATCGCTACGGACTATCCCAGTCATATCACAGACCACGAAACAGGAAGCAAATTGATTCATGAGCGTTGATAACTCCCACCGCCTGCAAATAGGCATAGATGATTATGCTCCCCACAAACTTCATGCCCCGCTTTTTCAAGTCTTTTGAGATGGCATCGAATCTTTCCGTCTGCCCATTGCATTCCTTACTCCGCCTCCAAGAGAAAAATGACAGGCCGGATACCGTCCGGACACGCAAACACACCAATCGTATCATCATTGAGCCAAGTGCCGGTGGACTGTACCGTTTGACCTTCGGACAATCGCCGAACCATGGGGCCGATGACCTGCCAAGCAGCACCACACATCCCATCCGGCGGATTGATGCCATCGCTGTACAGCACTTGACCCTTCTGATGAAAAGGACACATTTCCAAATTAGGAATCGCATACTGTTCTGCCAATTCCTGATAATATTCCGTCCGCAGCACGGTGATTTTAATCTTTTTATGCATTCGTATAGTCATTTTGAATCTGCTCCGGAATCATCATGCCTCGCACGCCTCCCGAAGAGCGGGAAGCAGCTCATCCAGCCGCCCGTCCAGTCCGAAGGACTTCTCTTTGATATTGTCCGCAATGTAGACCTCACCCAGATTGATGGTCACATAAGTGGCGTTTGGCTCGCTGGCCACCAGGCGCATCATCGGGGCCTTGATCAGCTGATTGCGCCAGCCAATGCCCAGCTCCAAAACCACCAGTTTCTTCCCGTGGTAGGTTTTCAGAAAGTTTTGGAACCGTGCCTGGGCAGCGGTATCCGGAATCATTCTCTGACCCGCACCCATGTGGATGTCCATGGGACCGCCGCACTTGGGACAGCGCGGCACCAATTCTGTAGGCACATGGCCGCTCTGTTCAGCAGCCGATAATTTTTCTGCCACCTCCAGACTAGGATAGATGGTGTCGTGGCAGGGGCGGGCACACTGCATCGTAAACCAGTTGCCCTCAATCTCATAGATTTTCGTCGGATCGAAGCCACACAGTTCAAAGTGACCTTCTCCGTTTGATGTGACGACAAAGTAATCTTTCTCTCCCACAATGGCCTTCAAATCGTTCATCACCGGCGTAGGCTGGTACTGCCCGCAGTAATGATGGATGAGCCGGGCCCAGAAGGCCCATTTTTCCTCCTCGCTGGGCCATCCAGCCATCATGCCCTGCAAAATACACCCAAGGCCGTATTTCCGTTTAAAATCCCCAAACAGTCTTTCAAAGGCCGCATTGTCCGCAAACAAATGCAGTCCTTCGGTGATGGACAGTCCGTTACTGGCCCCGATCAAGATAGCGTCCGCTTCTCTGAATTTTTCCGCAATAGGGTTCCAATCAATCATATTCGTTCGCTCCTTTCTATTTTATGGTTGCTGCGATGGATCGCTCCTGCCGGAGGGCAGCTAGAGTTTCCGCCAAATCTCCTTGCAGATACAGGCTGCGTCCCCGCAGATGCTCTGGCCTATGAGATGACTCTCGATTAAGACATGCATAAAAGACGTTTTCGTTTTTGGCAGTAAGTTCCCAGAAGGGCAGTTTGATGATACTGGGCGTCATCTCACCCACGCCAAGTTCCAACAGCAGGACTTTTTTGTCGGACTGATCCATTATCCAGCGTCGCAGGAATCTATGGTAGCGGTGCAGGTTATCCTGCCAGAAGGTTCCCTCCAGAAAGGTATCATCTCGTACCCAAGGCACCAGCACCCGCCCGCAATCCGGGCAACGAGGAACAGCTTCCTCCGGCAGGCGAACACCTACCAAGCAACCAGTCAGTTCCTTCACCAGTTCGCGGTTTTCCCCAATATCATCCCGGCAGGGCTGACTGCATTGGCAGTAGCTAAAGTCTCCCTGAAAGGCGCAAATTTGTTTCTGGGGAAATACTCGAAAAAACTGCTGATCCACATTGGTGGTCAGAACAAAAGCAGGTTTGTCCGCAACAAGCGCCTGCAGGTCCAGATAGGGCTGCCCAGTAGGGGCTTCCCACATGAAGCGGATATATTGGCTGTAATACCCCCACTGTTCCCCATAGCTGGAAAAGCAATGGTAGAATCCAGCCAGCGGGGAGGTGAAGCCATACTGTTCGCGAAAGGGAGCCAATGCCTCCGAAAGTGCCGGGGACCAATGGTAGTGGTCGTATCCAGCCGCGCTTGACAGGCCGGAGCCGCCTCCGATCACAACGGCATCTGCTTGATCAATACGCTCGGCAAGTTCCTGAAGCGCCGCTTGGTTTCCAACCCTCATTGATCGTTATCTCCGCTGCCCATGGTGTCCCGTGCATCCCGTAGCACTTGAGCAATGTCGGCCACAATGGTCATGCCCTTGTCCTCCAACTGCTTGGGCAGGAAGTCATACTTGTTGTTGATCGCAATATATCGAGCATGGGGAAAGCTGAGGGTCAGGTTCCAGAAAGGCTCCTGAATAAACATGGGAGTCATTCGGCCAACGCCCAACTCCAGGAACAGAATTTTGCTGTCTTTGTGTTCCAGTACGTAGCGAGAAATTTTTTCGTACTGTTCTTCATATTTCTTTCCTTGCAGGAAATTCCCATATCCTCGCACCCAGGGGAATGCCTCACCGCCGCAGTGAGGGCATCGGGGAATCAGATCCGTGGGAATCTTCGTGCCATCCCCCATAGCGGCCACCATATCAGCCACTGGCTTTACCGCATCCCAGGTGTCATCGGTACAGCAGGCGGCACACTGGAAGAACCGGTGATCTCCCTGGATTTCCGCCACCTTCTCCTCCGGGTAGAGTTTGACAAACTGGGTATCCTGGTTGGTGGTGAGGATGAAGAAGTCCTTGCCTTTCAGCAAAGCGTCTAAATCCAGATAGGGATGACGCACAGGTGCGGTCTGGGTGGTGTGAAGGAAGGTGGCGAGATACCCCCAATACTCTTCCCTTGTCTTCCAGGGGTGCATCATCCCTGCAAAAGCACCTTTGAAGTGGTACTTCTCAGCAAAAGGCCGGAAGTATTTGCGGTAGGAGTCGTTGTCCTCGTAGTAAAAATCTCCGCCACCGGCAGCGGACAGGCCGGAGGCTCCGCCCACTACCACGCAGTCAGCTTCCTTTACCTCCTGTACCAACCGATCGATCTGTTCGCTATACGGCAGCGGCTTTTTGTCAGTCAGCTGATAAGGCGTACTGCCGGAAGCATAGATAGGATAGTACTTGGAATAATTCATCTGGGTCTGCATGACCAAATCATCATAGAAGTTCATTGTCGCCATTCCTTTCGAACTGGTGTTATTTTTATTCTTACATTAAAATATTTTAGCATCCTCTTGCGTTTCTGTCAATATGTTGTTATAATAAAAATAACATAAAAAAAGGAGAGCAGACCATGAAATATCCCACCCGCCTTAGCGATGCTGTTCATATTCTGGCTTTTATCGCTCTGTACCCAGACTGCGACCTGACCAGTAACAAGCTGGCAGAGAGCGTTCAGACGAATCCTGCCTATGTGCGCCAGCTCATGTCCGCCTTGCGAAAGGGAGGACTGCTGATCAGCGTGAAGGGACATCCCAGGCCCGCTTTGGCTCGTGAACCGGAGAAAATCACTCTGCTGGATGCCTATCGGGCAGTTGAGGGCAATAAGCCCCTGCTCCATCAGGACATCCACACCAACCCCGCTTGTGGCGTGGGTGTGAACATTCAACTGGCACTGCGGGACTGTTACAACCTGGTACAGGCCAGAGCGGAGGAAACCATGCGCAGCATCACCTTGCAGGAAATTTTGGAGCGTTACACGGAAAAACTCTCCCATTTGGGCAAAAAGGATTTCTGAATGGACGCCCCCAAATAAATGAAGGAGGAAACCAATATGAACCTTGGCATTATTCGTTGTATGCAGACAGAGGCTTACTGCCCCGGAAGCCGGGATTTTTCGGACGATCCGAGAGAGAAAAGGTGCTTTCCCCCGGCCTATGGTAAGATAGACTTCAAGGAGAAGTGCTAAATGGTTCCGAACCACTTCCCCCACGACCATGGATAAACCATCGAGTAGGAACTGGAACATATGCCCAGCGTTGAAAGCTTTCCATATTTTGATTTTTCCCAGACACATTGGTGGGTGTTCGGAAATTTCTTTACGGGGAAGGTTTGATGCTTACGGTGCGACAATACGAAAAACCGCCAGCGACGTCCCCCCGGATGATGCTGCTGGCACAAAGACTCAATATGAAATGTCCCTAACATAAACAAAGAATCCGAACCCATCCCCCACAGGGAAGAAGTTCGGATTTCTTATGTTTGGTGGGGGAGGACGGATTCGAACCATCGAAGCGAAACGCAGCAGATTTACAGTCTGTCCCCTTTGGCCACTCGGGAACTCCCCCATATTTTGTTCGTCCGGTTTCTAGCTCAAGAAACGCGCCGGTTCTGATGGAGCCGGTAGACGGACTCGAACCCCCGACCTACTGATTACAAATCAGTTGCTCTACCAACTGAGCTATACCGGCGTCTCGAACCGAACACGCTTATTATAGCACGGAAAGTCGATTTGTCAAGCTTTTTCGTGCGGCTTTTTGGAAAAAGTTCGGGAGCGGATTTCCCGCTCCCGAACAGCAACATTTTAGAGCTTTTTTGGGAAAAATCAGAATTCTACGTCCATTTTTGCTACGACGGCGGCGCAGCGGGGGCACAGGCCCTCGGCGTTTGCCTGCTGGCTGTGCATCCAGCAGCGGGGGCACTTGGTGCCCTTGGCCTCGGATACGCCAATGGTCAGGTTCGGATAGTTGACGCCTGTGCCAACCTCAGCGCCTTCCTCGGGCTGCGCCCAGACGCAGTCGGAGACGATGCATACCTCGGCCAGATTCACGCCCTCGCAGGCGGAGCGGATGGCGGCGTCCTCCGTCGCCAGAGTGACGTGGGCTTCCAGCGCTTTGCCGATACGCTTGTCGGCGCGTGCCTTTTCCAGAACGCCGTTGACGTCCTGACGAAGCTTCATGACCACGTCCCACTTTTCCATGGCGGCGTCTTCCAGCGCGTACTGGGCGAAGCCTTCCGGCATCTGGTTCAGCAGGACATTCCGGGCGTCATCACTGGCGCGATGAGGCATGGACTGCCAGATCTCGTCGCAGGTGAAGGCCAGAATGGGGGCGAACAGCTTTGCCATGGCGTCCAGAATCAGGAACAGAGCGCTTTGGGCGGAGCGGCGGCGCAGGCCGTCCTTTTCCTCGCAGTAGAGACGATCCTTGATGATGTCCAGATAGAAGGAGGACAGCTCCACAACGCAGAAATCGTTGATGGCATGGGACACTACATGGAACTCGTAGTTGTCGTAAGCCTTGCGGCAGACCTGCACCAGCGCGTCCAGACGGGTCAGCGCCCAGCGGTCAAGCTCCTCCATGTCCTCAGGAGCAACCAGGTTGTCGGGGTCGAACTCGTTCAGGTTGCCAAGGCAGTACCGGGCGGTGTTGCGGAACTTCAGGTAGCTCTGAGACAGCTGCTTGAAGATTTCCTTGGAGCAGCGGACGTCGGCGTGGTAGTCGGCGGAACCGGCCCACAGACGCACGATGTCGGCGCCGTATTCCTTGATCAGGTCGGCAGGGTCGATGCCGTTGCCCAGAGACTTGTGCATGGCGCGTCCCTGACCGTCCACCGTCCAGCCGTGGGTCAGAACCTGCTTGAAGGGTGCGCCGTGTCCCAGCGCGCCGACGGAGGTCAGAAGGCTGGACTGGAACCAGCCGCGGTACTGGTCGGCGCCTTCCAGATAGACGTCGGCAGGCCACAGCTCGGGAGTGTCCTTCATGAGGGAGGCGTAGTGGGTGGAGCCGGAGTCGAACCAGCCGTCCAAAGTGTCGGTCTCCTTGTCGAAGGATTTGCCGCCGCAGTGGGGGCAGCTCAACCCTTCGGGGATCAGCTCCATGGCGTCCTTCTCAAACCAGACGTTGGAGCCGTATTCGTCGAACAGCCCGGAGAGGTGGGCGATGGTCTCGTCGGTGCAGACGGGCTTGCCGCAGTCCCGGCAGTAGAACACGGGGATGGGCAGACCCCAGCGGCGCTGACGGGAAATGCACCAGTCGGCACGCTCCCGGATCATGCTGATCATCCGCTCGCCGCCCCAGGCGGGCAGCCACTTCACATCCTTGCAGGCGGCGATGGCCTCGTCCTTGAAGGACTCCACAGAGCAGAACCACTGAGGGGTCGCCCGGAAGATGATGGGCTTCTTGCAGCGGTCATGATGGGGGTAGGAGTGGACGATTTCTTCGGAGGCAAACAGAGCGCCGCTTTCCTTCATGTCCGCGAGAATGACGGGGTTGCTTTCCTCGGTCTTCATACCGGCGTACTTGCCGGCGTAGTCGGTGTGGCGGCCGTAGTCGTCCACGGGGACGACCAGATCCATGCCGTAGCGCATACAGGTCTGGTAGTCGTCGGCGCCGAAGCCGGGGGCGGTGTGGACACAGCCTGTACCGGAATCCATGGTGACGTACTCGGCGTTCACCAGACGGGAGGTCTTGTCCAGGAAGGGATGCTGCGCCAGCATATTCTCAAAGAACTGGCCGGGGTAGGAGGCGATGACCTCGTAATGCTCGAAGCCGCCGATGTGCATGACCTTGTCCATCAGGGCTTCCGCCATGATATAGGTCTCGCCGCCCTCGGCCTTGACCAGAACATAGGTCTCTCTGGGGTGCAGGCAGATGGCAAGGTTGCCGGGCAGCGTCCAGATGGTGGTCGTCCAGATGACGAAGTAGGTGCGGCTCAGGTCGAAGCCTGCCAGCTTGCCCAGATCGTCCTTCATGGGGAACTTGACGTAGACGGAGGTGCAGGGGTCGTCGTGGTACTCGATCTCGGCCTCGGCCACGGCGGTGGCGCACACGGGGCACCAGTACACGGGCTTCAAGCCCTTGTAGATATAGCCCTTGTCGAACATCCGGCCAAAGACTTTGACCTCCTGCGCTTCAAAGTGCTTGTCCATGGTGCGGTAGGGGTGCTTCCAGTTGCCCACAACGCCCAGACGCTTGAAGCCCGCCATCTGACGCTGGATATAGGTTTCGGCAAATTCCTCGCAGGCGGCGCGGAACTGGGGAACGGGCATGGCCTTGTGGTTGAGCTTGCTCTTTTTGATGATGGCTGTCTCAATGGGCAGACCGTGGTTGTCCCAGCCGGGAACGTAGGGAGTGTAATAGCCCATCATGGCGTGACTGCGGACGATGAAGTCCTTCAGGGTCTTATTCAGGGCGTGACCCATGTGGATGTCGCCGTTGCTGAAGGGAGGGCCGTCGTGGAGCACAAAGGGGGGGAGATCCTTGTTCTTTTCCAGCATGGCCTCGTAGAGGTCCTGCTCCTCCCAGCGGCTGAGCATACCCGGCTCCCGGGTGGGCAGACCTGCCTTCATGGGGAAATCGGTTTTCGGTGTGATGATCGTGTTTTTATAATCCATCGGAATACTTACCTCCAAAAATGAATTCATGATAATGTGGGGCAGGGAAGTGCGACCCTGCGATCAAAAGGAAAGCGCCCTTGTCTCGTCAAAAGAGACAAAGGCGCGTTGACCTCTGCGGTACCACTCTCGTTCCGGCAAAACCGGCACTCACGGGGAATCTCTGAATCAGAGCTTCCCTTACGCTGTATCGGGCGTGTCCCGGCGCGGTCTACTGCCTTTCGGGTTCGGCGCGCTGCTCGGAGGTGATGCAAACCGTCTCCTGCTTACTGCCTTGCACCAAAACGGCAGCTCTCTGAAAGCGGCGGAACGGCTTACGTGTCCTCGTCAAAGCTTAAACGTATGGTTTTTTCCCTTATCTGCGGGAAGTGGGATCGTAGTTACGGCCGAATTGCAGGTTCAGGCTGGCAAAGCGGCTGGTGGTGGAATCATTGGCGGTGGGGTGCTTGGGCGCGGCCTTGGGGGCGGTGTCCGTGGTGGTGCCGATGATTGCTTCAATGTTCTGGGAAATCTCGTCGGCTACGTCGTCGCTGCTGACTTTGGGGGCAGGAGCGGCCGGGGCAGCGGGAGCTGCGGGCACTACGGGAGCCACACGGGTCGTGGGAGCCGTGGAGGCGGCCGGTGCGTTGGCGGTCTTGATCCGATCCAGAGCCTGAATGCAGGAGCGCATCTGATCCTGAATCTCGTTGATCCGGGCGGAAGCGGTTCTGCGGGCTTCTTCCAGACGGGCGTTCTCGGCGGTGATCAGAGCGCTGTTGTTGGGGACGCTCTGGACGGGCTGGGC
>OHBM01002710.1_pt1 | contig 11517 bp, 10 predicted proteins | sample 1577251 | NCBI WGS metagenome assembly OHBM01 (sample SAMEA3541557, study PRJEB24748) | human gut metagenome | biome: human gut; feature: human-associated habitat; material: faeces | place: China | collected 2012
GGGTAGGAGGATTTGTCAGCTTAACTTACTGACATTGGTACTGGCAGCGGTTGAATTTTCTTGAGATTCAGTATGCGTAAGGCTAAAGCACTTTGCAGAAACGCACCTCGTATTCACTGAATACGAGGTGCGTTCTTGTTAAGAAAATCCGTTTTTACTTTTCCAGCTTGCTGTTGCACTTGCTGAGGAAGCGGTCATTGGTGATGATCGCCCGGGTGTGGGTGCCTGCGCCGATGGGACCCTTCTCGTCCCACGCCTTTACGGCAAAGTCGATCATCTTGCCGTTTTCGGAAACGGCGGTGATCTCAGCCTCCGCCCAGACCTTCATACCCACGGGGGTAGGGGCGTCATGGGAGACATTCAGATGGGTGCCTACGCTGCCCTTGCCCTCCTCCAGATACTGCTGAAGGACGCCGGCCGCGGCATTTTCCATCATAGCCGTCATAAAGGGGGTGCCGAACACCGGCAGCAAGCCGGAACCGGCCACCTGTGCGGTGAGCTCCGGGGTGACCGTCTTTTCAACGGTCAGCTTCGCGCCAATTTCAATCATACTCAGTTCCTTTCCGTCCCGCGTCGGCGGGACTGTGGTTTCTGTTAAATACCCAGCTCCGTCCAGAGATCGTTGTACAGCGTCAGCGTGTCGGCGGGGAGGTTGGTATACAGCTCGCAGCGGGCCAGCACCTCGTCGGGAGCGGCCATGATCTCATAGCGCTCCTCGTCCAGAGGCTCGCCGTAGGTCTCCTCGTAGTAAGCGGGATAACCCTCCAGTGCCTCCAGATTGGGGGAAGCATAGCCAATGTAGTCCATGTTGGCCAGGTTGGATTCCGTAGAGGCGATGAAGTTGATCCACGCCTCAGCTTCCTCCTTGTGCTGAGCGGTTTTCAGAACGCACATAGCGTCCACGAACCAGTTGCTGCCCTCCTTGGGCACCACGAACTTCAGATCGGGGTTGTTGTCCAGCATGGTCAGGTAGTCACCGGCGTAGTACATGGCAATGGCGGCGTTGCTGCCCTCCATCTTGCCGAAGACCTCGTCCATCACGAAGGACTGGTACACACCCTTGCTCTTGGCGTCCGCCAGCAGCTCATAGGCTTCCCGGATCTGGGACTCGTCGGTGGTGTTGATGTCATAGCCCAGATCCAGCAGGGCGGCGGCCAGAGCGTCCCGGGAGTTGCGGATCATCAGGACGTTGCCGGCGTACTTCTCGTCGAACATGGCGTCCCAGCTGTCGATGTCGCCGTCCACCATGGTGGAATTGTAGATGATGCCCAGAGTGCCCCAGGTGTAGGGAACGGTGTACTTGTTCTCGGGATCGAAGCTCAGGCTCTTGTACTGCTCGCCGATCTTTTCATAGTTGGGGATGTTGTCATAGTTCAGCTCTGCCAGCATACCCTCGTCAATGAGACGGGCGATCATATAGTCAGAAGGGACGATGACGTCATAGTCACCAGCGCCGGTTTTCAGCAGGGAGTACAGGGCTTCATTGCTCTCGGCGGTCTGGTAGTTGACCTTGATGCCGGTCTCGTCCTCGAATTTGTAGATCAAGTCCTCGTCAATGTATTCACCCCAGCTGCAAACATTCACAACACGTTTGCCGCTGCCGTTACTGCTGCCGGAATTGTTGTCGGAGCCGTTGCCGCTCATGGTTGTATAGTCGCTGCCGCCGCATCCGGTGAGAAACAGGCTTGCCGCCATGGTCATGGCACAAGTCAAGGCTAATGCTTTTTTCAATTGATCATTCCTCCAGTGTTTTTTTGATTTTTCTATTTCAGGCTTACGCCGTGAAACCGTTTTTACCGCCGCTGCTCCGCGGCCAGCTTGCGCTCCTGTCGGGCCTCCCGGACGTTGATGACCGCCAGCAGGACCAGCACTGTCACAAACAGCAGGGTGGAGATGGCGTTGATCTCCGGGGTCACCTTCTTCTTGGTCATGCCGTAGATGGTCATGGCCAGGGTAGAGGAAGAGGAACCGGCGGTGAAGTAGCTGATGACGAAATCGTCGAGCGAGAGCGTGAAGGCCATGATCATGCCGGTGATGATGCCGGGCAGGATCTCCGGCACCTCCACACGGAAGAAAGCGCGCGCCGGCGTGCAGCCGAGGTCCATTGCGGCCTCAGGCAGCGCGCGGTCCATCTGCTGCAGCTTCGGCAGCACCTGCATGATGACATACGGCAGACAGAACGTGATGTGCGCCGCGAGCATTGACCAGAAGCCGAGACTCGTGGTCGCGCCGAGCAGCCGTCCGAAGAACACGAACATGAGCATGAGCGAGATGCCGGTAATGATATCCGGATTCATCATGGGGATGTCGGTCGCAGTGTCGAGCGCGGCGCGCAGATATTTGCTGCGCAGCTTATTCATGCCCACGGCGGCGGCCGTGCCCATCACGGTCGAGACGATCGATGCGATCACGGCGAGGATGAGCGTATTTTTGAGCGCGTTGAGCGTTTCGGCGTCACGAAACAGCTCGTAATACCATTTGAATGAGAAGCCGGAAAAGACCGACAGGCTCTTTGCGTCGTTGAACGAGAACACCAGCAGGATCGCGATCGGCGCAAACAGAAACACGAAGATGAGGGCGGTGTAGATTTTTGCAGCTCGTTTCATGTCACACACCTCCGTAGACGCGCTTGTTCGTGCCGCGTTTCATCAGCGCCATGGCCGCCAGCAGGATCAGCATGAGGATGAAGGCGATGGCGGCGGCAAAGTGCAGGTTGTTGGCCACGTACTGCCCCTCAATGGCATCACCGATGAGGAAGAACTTGCCGTTGCCGAGCTTCTGCGAGATATAAAAGGTGCTGATCGACGGGATGAGCACCATCGTGATGCCGGACACGACGCCCGGCAGACTCAGCGGGAAGATGACCCGGCGCAGCACGCCGAGACTGTTGCAGCCGAGGTCGCGCGCGGCCTCGATCAGGCGCGTGTCCATCTTGGCCATGACCGAGTAGATCGGCAGGATCATATACGGGAAGTAGTCGTAGACCATACCGATGACGACGGCGGCCTCCGTGCCGATGATGTGCGCCTGCCCGAGATGCAGCGCGGAAAAGAGCGCGTTGAGCAGGCCCGTGTCCTGCAGGATGGTCATCCACGCGTAGGTGCGGATGAGGAAGTTCATCCACATCGGGATCATGATGAGCGTGATGATCGTCTTTTGCGTGCGCGGTGCGGCGCGCGCGATGATATACGCGATGGGGTAGCCCATGAGCAGGCAGACGGCCGTGGAGATGACAGCCAGCTTCACCGAGCGCCAGAAGATGAGCAGGTACGTGTGTACCTCACGCGCAGCGCCGCTGTCGTCGGTGATCGTGCTCACGGCGGTGAAGAATTTCGTCAGGTTTTCGGTCGTGAACCGGAAGCTCTCATCCGTGAACGCATAGTAGGCCACGAATACGAGCGGCACGGCCACAAAGATGACCGCCCACACGGAATACGGTGCGAGCGCCAGACGCTGCGCCAGCGAGGCGCGGCGGTTTTCGGTGCGGATGCGGCTGCTCATTCGTCCGGCTCACTTTCTGCGTCCGAGAGCTCGTCCAGCTCGTTGCTGAACGAGGAGTAGTCGCCGTACATGCCCGAATACTCGGACTTTTTCATGATGTGGATGGCGTCGGGCTCGATGTACAGGCCGACCTCCGCGCCCTCGTCAACATAGTCCGTCGTCTGGATCATCCACTTGAAGCCGTTGATGTCGATGATGATCTCATAGTGCACGCCCATGAACGTGATGGACGTGACCGTGCCGCGCAGCATGCCCTGCTCGATGGGCACGATATCCACATCCTCCGGACGGATGACGACATCGACATTCTCGTTTTTGGCAAAGCCCTTGTCCACGCACGTGAACGTGTGGCCCGAGAACGTGACACTGAAATCCTTGCGCATGATGCCGTCGACGATGTTGCTCTCACCGATGAAGTCGGCCACGAAAGCGTTTTCCGGCTCATTATATATATCGATCGGCGTGCCGATCTGCTGGATGCGCCCTTCCGACATGACGACGATGGTGTCGGACATGCTCAGCGCCTCCTCCTGATCGTGCGTGACGAACACGAACGTGATGCCGGTGGCCTTCTGGATGTTCTTGAGCTCCTGCTGCATGTCCTTGCGCAGCTTCAGGTCGAGCGCGCCGAGCGGCTCGTCGAGCAGCAGCACGCGCGGACGGCTCACGAGTGCACGCGCGATGGCGACGCGCTGCTGCTGGCCGCCGGACAGACGCGTGACGTTGCGCCGCTCAAAGCCCGTGAGCTTGACGAGCGCAAGCATCTCGTTGACCTTCTGCTCGATCTCGTCGCGCGGCAGCTTCTGCTCGCGCAGCGGGAAGGCAACATTTTCAAACACGTTCAGGTGGGGGAAGAGGGCATAGCGCTGAAAGACGGTGTTGATGTTGCGCTTGTGCGGCGGAATGTCGTTGATGCGCTCTCCGAGGAAGAGAATGTCCCCCTGATCGGGCGTTTCAAAGCCGCCGATCATGCGCAGGGTCGTGGTCTTGCCGCAGCCGGAGGGGCCGAGCAGCGTGAGGAATTCGTTGTCGTAGATGTCGAGGTCGATGCTGTCGAGAACGGTTTCGCCGTCAAATTGTTTGGTGACGCCCCGGAGCTCAATGACTTTTTTCATGGTTGATGTCCCCCTTCAGGCACAAAAAACGCCGCTGCAAAGTCAGCAGCGGCGCTTGTGAGCGAGACAAATCCGATTGGCGCACGTCGGCACGCAGCCGCGTCCGGCCCGTGCACACCGTTCCCAACAGAATGTCGTGTCTTGAGAGTCTATATAGCAAAGATTACTCTTACTACTCTTATTGACCATTTCACAAGTTTGGATGCTGAAAGCAGCCTGGTTTTAAGTGACCAACTTATAAAACTTGAGCTTTTAACTCAATCAATAAGGCAACAGAAGTTGCCACCGCACGTGCGTGCGGTTTGCGGCATTCGACCCGGCTGTCCGTATGGCCTTGGCCGGCGTGCGGGGCACGGCGGCGGTCGCATCTTGCTTCGGAAAGACTCTGAAGATCATTCCAATTGAGACGCCTCATTTTATCAGGAATCATTCCGCCTGTCAATCATTTTTCGACGAAATTCCTGCCTCTTAACACGGCAAAAATTCACGCTTTGTGCATGGTTTACATAATGATGAGCAAAACAGAAGAAAAGTTCGTCAATTTCATGACTCACAAATGTTTTTGCTGAAAAATCATGAGATTGCGTTTCCCACCAGACTTGTATGATTTGAACGAAAACAGTTTACATAATGCAACGTCTTTCGGTATTTTTGTGCAATGCTTATGAAAAGTCGACAAAAAAGAAACCAGATATTTGTCATTCTTTTCACTTGAAAGATTCTGGTGTGCGCGCTATCATAATCTTAGCAATGTGTTTACACTTTGTTCTTAGTTTGTTCATGACCTGCATGAAAGCATACTATGAAAATTCTGCATCGAACGGGGAGGACAGCGAATGACCCGCGAAGAAGCGCTCGACAAACTGTGCCACAGTTATTCGGGATATTTTGATGTTGTGCGCCACGAGGAGCCGAAGGGCCATCTGGTCGCGGAGGCCGGGCTGCACATCCACTCTGAGAAATATGTTCTGGTCAAGGCCGCCAAGCTCTGGGAGGCCGACAACAACGAATATGTCTACATTTTCTCGGTGCCCGTGCTCACGAAGGAGATCTTCGAGCAGTGCCGTGAGCAGGCGCGTGCAGACGGCCTGCAGCGGATCGAGCCGGGTCCGAACCATATGTGCTCTTATATCACGGCGATCTTTTTGTGTGACACCTGTGAGCCGGATGCGCTGCGCGCCCTGCGCCGCACACGCATTTATAAGAGCTTCAAGCTCGCCTTCCACGGCTGGATGGATTACCACACCGGCGTTGCGGAGCTGAGCACCGGCAAAACGGCTGCCAACGGCAGCGGACGCAGTACAGCACAGTTGTTGAAGACAACACTGTTTAAGAATATGAAAGAAGGGAGTTAATTCAATGAATGCTGCTGTAATTCTGATTATTGGTATTGTCATTCTCGCCCTGGGCTATGTGTTCTACGGCGGATGGCTGTCCAAACAGTGGGGTATCGACCCGTCCCGCACTACCCCGGCTCACGAGCTGGAAGACGGTATGGACTACTGCCCCGCAAAAGCCCCTGTCCTGATGGGACACCACTTCTCCTCCATCGCGGGTGCCGGCCCGATCAACGGTCCTATTCAGGCCGCTGTTTTCGGCTGGGTCCCGGTGCTGCTGTGGGTCCTCATCGGCGGTATCTTCTTCGGCGGTGTGCATGACTTCGGCGCACTGTTTGCATCTGTCCGCAACGACGGCCAGTCCATCGGCACCGTTGTTGAGAGCAGTATCGGCAAGAAGGCAAAGCGCCTGTTCCTCATCTTCTCTTACCTGACCCTGATCCTGGTCGTGGCCGCGTTTGCGTCCATCGTTGCCAATACGTTCAAGGCCACCTATCTGGAGAGCGGCGCTGTCGATGTGGCGAAGTCTGCCGCCAACGCGACCACGGCGATCATTTCGCTGCTGTTCATCGTCCTGGCGATCTTCTTCGGTTTCTTCGTGTACCGCAGAAACGCGCCTCTCGGTGTGTCCACGCTCATCGGCGTTGTTGCCATCGCCGTGATCATGTGGCTCGGCATCAAGTGGCACCCGATCTACCTCAGCTACCAGACCTGGATGATCATCTGCGGCATCTACATCCTCGTGGCTTCCGTCACGCCTGTGTGGATCCTGCTGCAGCCGCGTGACTACCTCAGCTCCTTCCTGCTGTACGCCATGATGCTCCTCGCGCTCATCGGCGTCGTCGGCGCGCATCCGTCTCTCGACATGCCCGCCTTCACCGGCTTTGTTGACACCGTCGCTCCGACGGGCAGCTCCCTTGGCTATATGTTCCCGGCTCTGTTCGTGACCATCGCCTGCGGCGCGATCTCCGGCTTCCACTCCCTCGTTGGCTCCGGCACGACTGCCAAGCAGCTCAACAACGAGAAGGACGCGCAGCCCATCGCTTACGGCGGCATGCTCATCGAGTGCGTGCTCGCGCTCGTTTCCCTGTGCGCTGTTGCGTACGTCTGGGAGCGCTACAAGACCGGCGAAGTCGTCACCCCGACCGTCGTCTTTGCGACCGGCCTGTCCGAGATGCTCGGCAAGGTCTTCGGTGCAGGTGCTGTCAATGTCACCTACACGCTGATGGTTCTGGCCGTCTCCGTGTTCTGCCTGACCTCTCTGGATACCGCGACCCGTCTGGCTCGCTACATGTTCCAGGAGTTCTGGCTCAAGCCCGGTGAGAAAGTCTCCGACCCGACCGTCACCGGCGCGCGCAAGGTTCTCTGCAACCCGTACGTCTCCACTGCGATCACCGTCGTGCTCGGCATCGCGCTCGGCATGACCGGCTATGCGAAGATCTGGCCCCTGTTCGGCGCTGCCAACCAGCTCCTCGCCGGCCTCGGCCTGCTGGCCGTCGCCGCCTGGCTCGGCAAGATGGGCAGAAACAACAAGATGTTCATCTTCCCGATGATCTTCATGATCCTCGTGACGCTGACCTCTCTGGTGTTCACCATCAAGGCTCAGATCGTCGGCATCATGGCCGGTGGTCAGGGCGTTGCCTGGTTCTACATCCGTGGTATTCTGGCTGTCCTGCTGGTCATCCTTGCAATCGACCTCGTCATCGAGGGCAGCAAGGCGATCGCGTCTCACAGCAAGAAGGCTGAGCAGGCTTAATTGCCGCACAGCGCAAAATGTAACCCCTGTGTGGGCGCTCTGCTTCGGCAGAGCGCCCATTTTTTGCTTGCGGATTTCCGTTCCGGCAGCGTGCTCTTTTCATTTTCAGTTGCAAACGGCGGGGAAACATGGCATACTGTAGGCAGTATTCACACGGGAGGTGCAGCCATGAAACGCAGCGAGCAACGCGAACAGAACATCCAGCGGGTCATTTGTGTGGCGCAGTCACTGTTCATCGCTGACGGCATCGCCGCGACGCCCATCAGCCGCATCGCCGAGGCCGCCGGCCTGACACCGACGTCGCTGTATCGCTATTTCCGCAACAAGGACGCGCTTGTCTTTGCTGCGTGGCGCGATGCATTGGCGACGTTTTTCTCGGATTTCATGGCGCAGTATACCCGCGAGGCCGCGTCCTGCAAGAACGGGTATGAAAAGTTCGTCGTCTGCATGCATATCTATTTTCGCACTTATGACCGCCGGCCTGAGTGGTATGACTACACGCGTGAGATGTTTTCCGCCTACTCGGAGAAGGGGACGGGCAACGACGTCAACAATGTCTTCTGGAAGTATTACGACCGCGAGATCCCCGTCCCGGCGCTCAAGGCGCTGCGCGAGGGCGTGGCCGACGGATCGATCCGGCCGGACGTGAACATCTATGCCGTGTACCAGTGCCTGCTCAACGCATATACCGGCACGACGATCTATGAGAACCTGTCCTTCGGCGTCTCTCCGGTCGCGGTTGTGCAATTCACCGGCGAGCTGCTCGTCAACTACATCAAAAATGAGCCGAGCACACCCGCGTTGTGTAACAAAACTGAAAAAACGCAAGATGTGTAACAAAAGATACAGAGTGGGCGCGCCGGTTTGATAAGATAATATCATCTGGTTTTCTTTTTTTTACACAGATGTGTTAGTGACAGTAACATATGGACAAATACCGCGGAGGTGAGTAGTACGGAGAAGAATAGAACCAAGCGTTCCTACGATTTCACGCCGTGTCTGCCGTTTTGGGATGCGCTCACAAGCTCCCAGCAGCAGATGCTGCGCCTGAACACCATCGTCCGCTCATACCGCGCGGGGGACAATGTTGTGTTTTCCATGCCGGAGCGAAACGGACTTTTCCTCGTGCTCTCCGGCGGACTGCGTGTGTTTATCGCGACGGATACCGGCCGCGAGATCACACTGCTGTCGGTCGTCAGCGGCGGCTGCTGCGTGCTCAACACACTCGACAGCGCAGAGCCGGGCGACACAATGCCCATCCTGCAGGCGAGCAGTGATGCCGTGTTTGCCTATATCAACATCGTTGCGCTGCGTCCGCTTTGCGCCGAGGCCCCGGTCGTGGAGCAGTTTCTGCGCAGCACTGCGGCGCGCAATGTACAGAAGGTGCTCAATAACATTGAGTATTATTTCTTCCACCCGCTGCGCAGCTGCATCGCGCGCGTCGTGCTTGAAAAAGCCGATGCACACCCCGAGGACGGCTTCGCGCGCATCACGCACGAGGAGATCTCGCACCACCTCGGCACGACCAGAGAGGTCATCAGCAGAGAGCTTGAGGGCATGCGTCAGATGGGTCTTCTGCAGACCGGCCGCGGGAAGATCTACGTGCTCGACCGCTCCGCACTCGAGAGTATGGCCAATTTATAGGCAGTTTTTTCTCCGGTTTCATAGATGGCAAGGCTGCTTGGAAGCGTGATTTCGCTTCCAAGCAGCCTCTTTTTTGTGCTAAACGACACATTTGAATCGGACACGCGGTGAAAAACGGTCAAAATGCACAATGAAAAGTCGTCAAACTTGTGACATTCAACAAAACCACGCGGTCATGTTTAATTACGGCCATTTGTGTAACAAATGGTGCAGTAAAGACGGCAAAATGCGCTATATTGATAATTGTCAAGCGAAAAGCTTCTTTTTTTTCGAAGCAAGTGTTAGTGACAGTAACAGAAGAAGTCGTGCAGACGGACTGCACAAAAAATACGGAAAACACATCATGAATGGGAGGTACACAGAATGTATTACAGCAGCGGTAACTATGAGGCGTTTGCAACGCCGAAAAAACCCGAAGGCATCGAGGGCAAGTCGGCTTACGTCGTCGGCACCGGTCTGGCCGGTCTGGCAGCGGCCTGCTTTTTGATCCGCGATGCGCAGATGCCCGGTGAGCACATCACGCTCTTTGAGCACCTGCCCGTAGCCGGCGGCTCCTGCGACGGCATCTACGATGCGACCAAGGGCTTCATCATGCGCGGCGGCCGTGAGATGGATAACCACTTCGAGTGCATGTGGGATCTGTTCAAGTCCATCCCGTCGATCGTGAACCCGGGCGAGACGATCTTCTCCGAGTACTACTACCTCAACAAGGAAGACCCGAACTTCTCCCTGTGCCGCGTCACCGAGAAACAGGGCCAGGACGCCCATACCGACCGTAAGTACGGCCTGACGCCGGGCGCCGCCACGCAGCTGCTCAAGCTGTTCATGGCGACCAACAAGTCCCTCGAGGACAAGAAGATCGATGACGTGTTTGACGATGAGTTCTACGCCACGAACTTCTGGACCTACTGGCAGACCATGTTCGCGTTCGAGAAGTGGCACAGCGCCCTTGAGATGAAGCTCTACCTGCAGCGCTACATCCACCACATCGACGGTCTGCCCGACCTGAGCGCGCTGCGCTTCACCCGCTACAACCAGTATGAGTCGATGATCCTCCCGATGTGCAAGTACATCACCGACCACGGCGGTAAGGTTCTCTTCGATACCACGGTCACGAACATCGTCTGTGACTGCACCGAGGACAAGAAGGTCGCCAAGAAGATCGAGTACACGCAGGGCGGCGTGGAAAAGGTCATCGAGCTGACCGAGAACGATCTCGTCATCTGCACCAACGGCTGCCAGGGCGACGCGTCCGCTTACGGCGACAACACCCACGCGCCGGTCGTGAAGGTCAAGAACGGCGAAGGCCCGTCCGTCGAGATGTGGAAGAAGCTCGCCGCGCAGGATCCGGCGTTCGGCCATCCCGAGAAGTTCTTCAAGGACATCAAGGAGACCAGCTGGGAGTCCTGGACCGTTGACACGGCCAACAAGCAGATCCTCGATGCGATCCAGAAGATCTGCAAGCGCGACCCGCTCTCCGGCAAGGTCGTCACCGGCGGCATCGTCACCTGCCGCGATTCGAGCTGGCTCATCAGCTGGACCATCAACCGTCAGGGTCAGTTCCAGGAGCAGCCGAAGGATCACTGCCTGATCTGGGTCTACGGCCTCAACTGCTGGGACGACAAGGGCGACTTCATCAAGAAGAACATGTGCGACTGCACCGGCATCGAGCTGGCAGCAGAGTGGCTGTACCACATCGGCATCCCCGAGGATCAGATCATGGATCTGGCCACGAACGAATGCAACACCACGCCGTGCATGATGCCTTACGTCACCACGTTCTTTGAGCCCAGAGCCGAAGGCGACCGCCCGAAGGTCGTGCCCGACGGTTCGGTCAACCTCGCGTTCGTCGGCCAGTTCGCCGATACCCCGCGCGACACCGTGTTCACCACCGAGTACTCCATCCGCACCGCGATGGAAGCGGTCTATACGCTCTGCAACGTCGACCGCGGCGTGCCCGAGGTCTGGGGCAGCGTGTATGATATCCGCGACCTGCTCTACGCCACCAGCAAGCTGCTCGACGGCAAGAAGCCGCTGGAGTTCCTGCTCCCGTCGGTGCTGCCGCTGCTCGACCTCGTCAAGGAGCCGCTGGTCAACAACGTCGTGGTGGAGCTGCTCAAGAAGTATAACATCGTCTGACGTACCACCCGTTAGATGTCGCATC
>OHBM01002712.1_pt1 | contig 11514 bp, 10 predicted proteins | sample 1577251 | NCBI WGS metagenome assembly OHBM01 (sample SAMEA3541557, study PRJEB24748) | human gut metagenome | biome: human gut; feature: human-associated habitat; material: faeces | place: China | collected 2012
TTATGGAAAGAAAAGCCTATATAACTAGAGAAAATAAACAAAAAATAAAAATAAATAGCCGTCCCTGTTTCATATTATTCAGCATTCGACTCCCGCTCAATAATACCCGAAGTCGGTTTCCGCGTAGGTCGCCCAGATGACGTTGGGGAAATGCTCCCGTATCCACGCGTTTGTGAGCGGACTATCCGCCGACAGGTCGAGGTTTATCCACTGCACCGGCCAATAGCCGACGTCGTCCGTCAGCTGCTCCTCAGGTATCAGCAGGCCGATATTCACACTGACGAGGTACTGCCGGTCAAGCTCCGGAATGAGCCACACCTTCCCCAGTCTGCCCTCATCTATCTCCGGCTGGATGCAGCTGTCGTACAGCTCGCTGGCCTGCTCCGGCGTGAGGTCTACCGTGGAGCCGTAGCTGGCAATCTCCGGATTATAGAAGCCTATATACGCCTGATACACCGTCTCCGGCGTCACGGCCTGCGGCGTCGCGGTGCGCGCCTTGATTGCCTCGGAGCTGTTGACAATATTCTGCACCAGCCATATCTCGGAGTTTTTGTCCTCCGCCTCCGCCGCGGTATTCAGCAGATAATACGACCGCTGCGTCGTGCTGCCGTCCTTCAGCTCATAGTTCAGCATGAGCCACACACCGTCATAGCGCTCATAATTGCGCTTTTCATAGCTGCGCTTCTCGTTTATTATGCGCCGGTGCAGCTCGCACACATCGGTGATGTTCTGCTGCTCGGTAAAGGCGTCCGGCGTCATGTAGTCCACGCTGAGCGTGACGCTGCCGACATCCTCCTGCGCGGGGACATAGCGCTCGTAGCCGTAGAGGTCGAACTCCCATGTGAATATAAACACCGCGATGATGCCGACGCATATCCCAAGCCCGCGCCAGCCGGTCGAAAAGACGTGCAGCGTCTTTTCCATGATCATCTTCGCCATGAAGTAGCCGACCGCCGCGCCCGCGGACATCAGAAGCATCAGCACAAAGGCCTCCGTCAGCCCGACGAAGCGCCGGTTCAGCCCGAAGTTTGCATACACGAGGTAGGCCGCGACGATCGCGCCGCCGAAGCACATGCAGTATTTGAATATCGGGCGCAGCACCGGAATGGCCACGGCGTCCGACGCGCACTCCATGCGCCGCCGCCTGTACATGAACAGCCCCGCTGCCATCAGCAGCAGACCCGCCGCGCAGTACGCGCCGAGCTGCGGCAGGCCGCGCACCGTCCAGCCGGCGGTCTGCGGCGTACTCACCGCGCCGCTTCCGGCGACGGTGATCTCGGCGGTTCCGACGTCAGTCCAGAAAACGTTGAAAAAGTTTGTGGCGTAGATAATGGGCGACAGGGCGATCAGCTCGCAGTTGCTGCCCGCCATGCCGTAGACAAAGTTGCTGAGGAGGTAGCGCAGGCCAAGCTCCACCGCATACACCGAGACGTTCAGCAGCAGGTACACCAGCGGCAGCACGAGGATGTTCCCCGTCAGCTGCCCGCAGAACACCGCGAAGCCGTAGAACGCGACGGTCTCCATCGCGATGATGCCCAGCGCCTCGGCGAGCACATAGGTCTCAACATACGCCCAACCTGACACGACCACCGCGCCCAGCAGCACCGCTATGACGTCGGCGATCAGCATCGGCACAAGCCCGCACAGCAGCGCCGTCATGTACATTGTCTCGCGGCGCAAGGGCAGCGAGCAGATCATCCCGACGCTGCGGCTCGAATACATGTAGCTGAACATCGCCATGGCCATCCCCGCGCCCGCCGGTATGGCGACGCGGGCGCTCTGCATCGCGCACTCCAGCACGCGGGCGTTCGCCTGCGCGTAGCTGTATATAGCCACAGACGTCAGCTCCAGCGGGAAAGCAACGACCATCGCCGCGAAGTACACCGCCCAGAGCGGCCAGAAGCGTCTGGCGAGATTGCGGGCGATGCCCGCGTCAAAGCACGATATCTTTGATTTCATCGTCAGCCCCTCCCAGCTCGTATATAAATATCTCTTCAAGCGTCAGCGGCACGGTGTCCACAAACAGGGGGTTCGCCGCGGCAAGCCGCTCGCGTATCTCGTCCGCATTGCCGCGCAGGACCAACTGCTGAAGCCGCCCCATCGAGGAGCTGTGCAGGATGTCCAGCCCGTCGGGCAGCGCGCCGCCGTCGGCGAAGGCAAGCTGAACCTTCACAAGCTCGTCCTGAAGCTCGTCCAGCCCCTTTTCGAGCAGCATCCTGCCGCCCTTCATAATCCCGACGTGGTCGCACACGTCCTCCAGCTCGCGCAGGTTGTGCGAGGAGATGAGCACGGTCGTGCCGTTTTCGCTGACGTCGTGCATCAGCTCGCGCCAGACCTGACGCCGCATCACGGGGTCAAGCCCGTCCACCGGCTCGTCGAGGATGAGTATTTCCGGCCGTGCGGACAGCGCCAGCCAGAATGCGGCCTGCTTCTGCATACCCTTGGACAGGCGGCGGATGGGGCACTTCGGGTCGAGGCGGAACAGCTCGCCGAGCGCGTCGAAGCGCTGGCGGTCGAAGCGAGGGTACATGTCGCGGTAGAAGCGCATCATGTCCATGGCGCTGGCCTGACCGTAGTAGAACACCTCGTCGGGGATGTAGGCGATGCGGCCTTTGACGGCAGGGTTTTCGTATACCTGCTCGCCGCCGATCAGCACCGTGCCGGCGTCCTGACGGTAGATGCCCGCGAGATGGCGGATGAGCGTGGATTTGCCCGCGCCGTTCGGGCCGACAAGGCCGTATACCGCGCCGTCCGGCACTGATGCGTCCAGCCCGTCGAGCGCGCGGAAGCTGCCGTAGCTCTTCACAAGACCTCTGACCTCTATCATTTTTCCGCCTCCAGTCTCTGTATCAGCTTGTCGCTCCCGACGCCGACGAGCGCAAGCTCGCCGACCAGCGCGTCGAAGCGCGAGAGCAGCTCCTCGCGGCGCGCCTCGAGCGCGGCGTCCTGCTGGCAGACGAAGCTGCCGCGGCCGGGGACGGAGCAGATGTAGCCCTCGGCCTCCAGCTCGCGGTAGGCGCGCTGGATGGTGTTGGGGTTGATGGTCAGGCTCGCGGCAAGCTCGCGCACGGACGGCATTCTTTCGTCCGGCGGCAGCGCGCCGCTGATGATGAGCTGGCGGAAGTTGTCCTTCACCTGCTCGTATATCGGGCGCGGGTCACGGTAATTGATGTTTATCAAGGGTACACCTCCCGTGTCAACTGTATTGCGTATCCTAACAAAGTTAGTATAGAATCATGCGGCAGATTTGTCAACGGATACGATTCTTAAATTTCGTTAAGGGTCGGGGATATGGAATAGACGATGACTGGGGCGGAAATGTTGCGGGGGCGTCGAATTTTGTGCGTCGCAGCGCAAGGGGATAGAGGGACGGCCTCTGTGCCGTCCCGTGTACATTATTGTTTATAGTGCACTCTTCCTTTTTCCCTCTGCTCCAGTCTCTACTCTGGCGCAGCTGAGCAGCGCTCCCCCTCTCTCCCGCTTCCCCTATCGGCGTATAAAAACAGCTCCCATGCTATTAAACACGGGAGCTGTTTTGCTGGGGATCAAGGAGCCTTTTTCTTAGGAACTGAGGTTTGTGTCCTGTGGTAGGTCTCCGTGTATGCTCTTAACTTCTTTGCGAGCGCGGGGCTGACGGCGTCCGGCAGCATGCGCCAGACCCAATTGCCGCACTGCGTGCCGGGCGTATTCATGCGGCACTCGCCGCCAAGCTCCAGCACGTCCTGCATCTGCATCACGAACAGGTCGGACGCTGTGCCCATGCCGGTGCGGATAAGACCCCAGCACCAGCCCTCGTCGTCCGTGATATGCATATACCGCTTCGCAAACTCCTTATCCGCCCTGCCGATGCCCTTGAGCCAGCCGTTGACCGTCTCGTTATCGTGCGTGCCGATATAACAGACGCTGTTGCGCTCGCACCGATAGGGCAGGTAGTCCGACTCGCCGTGCGGGTCGAAGGCGAACATGAGTATCTTCATGCCGGGAAGTCCGGAATCGGCCAGAAGCTTTCTGACCTCCGGCGTCGTATAGCCGAGATCCTCGGCGATCAGTCGCAGGTCATGGAACCAGCCGAGCAGCACGCCGACCAGATCTATGCCGGGGCCGGGACGCCAGCGGCCGTTCTTCGCGGTCGTATCGCCGTATGGCACCGCCCAATAGCTCTCGAAGCCGCGGAAATGGTCGATGCGGATGATATCATACAGCTTCTTCGCGCCGTCGATGCGGCGTATCCACCAGCCGTAGCCGTCGGCCTTCATTGCGTCCCAATCGTACAGGGGGTTGCCCCAGAGCTGCCCCTCGTCGGTGAAATCATCGGGCGGGACACCGGCCACCTCGACGGGGACGTTATCCTCATCGAGCTGGAAGAAGCGTGACTCGCTCCAGACATCCGCCGAGTCGAGCGCGACATAGATCGGCACATCGCCGATGAACTCCACGCCCTGCTCGTGCGCGTAATCGCGCAGCGCGTTCCACTGGCGGAAGAACATGCACTGCATGAACACCTGAAAGTCTATCTCGTCGGCAAGCTCGGCGCGGTACTTCTCGACCGCCTCCGGCTCATGCTTGCGGATGTCCTCCTCCGGCCACTCGGTCCAGCTGACCATGCCGAAGTGCGCCTTGAGCGCCATGAACAGCGCATAGTTCTCGACCCACGCGTTCGCACGGCGGAACTCCGCAAGCTCGGCGGCGTACTTCTTTTTGCCGCGCCCGTAGGCGAGGCGGAGCACGCCGAACCGATGCTGATATATCTTGCCATAATCAACCTTTGCCGGATCACTCCCCCAGTCGATATCCGCATATTCCGCTTTTTTCAGCAGCTTATCCCTGCAGAGCAGGTCAAGGTCGATAAGATACGGATTTCCGGCAAAGGTTGAAAAGGATGAATACGGGCTGTCGCCGTAGCTCGTCGGGCAAAGCGGCAGCAGCTGCCAGTACTTCTGCCCCGAGTCACGGAGGAAATCTACAAATTTATATGCGCTTTTGCCCATGGTGCCGATGCCGTAATTGCCGGGCAGGCTGCTCATGGCCATAAGAATGCCGCTGCTGCGGTTCATAAGAATCACTCGCTTTTTCTTTATATTAGCCCTTGACGGCGCCGGCCGCGACGCCCTTAATGATGTGCTTCTGGCAGGTCAGGTAGAATACGATGACGGGGACGATGCTCAGCATGATAAGCGCCATAGTCGCGCCCATATCGACCGAGCCGTAGCTTCCCTTGAGGTACTGGATGTGGATGGGTATCGTCATATAGTGCTTTCTGTCGAGCACGAGGTAGGGCAGAAGGTAGTCGTTCCATACCCACATTATCTCAAGCACGCCCACGGAGATGAGCGTCGGCTTGAGCATGGGCAGCACCACGGAGAAGAAGGTGCGCAGCGGTCCGCAGCCGTCTATCGCGGCAGCCTCCTCTATCTCGAGCGGTATGCTCTTGACAAAGCCCGAGAACATAAACACCGCAAGCCCCGCTCCGAAGCCGAGATATATAACGGGTATCGTCCACGGCGCGTTTAGCTTTAGCGTATCGGCGGTCTTTGCGAGGTTAAACATGACCATCTGGAAGGGTACGATCATGGAGAACACGCAGAGGTAGAACACTATCTTGCTGAAAAGCGTCCCCACGCGGGAGATGTACCACGCCGCCATCGAGGTGCACAGCAGGATAAGCCCCGTCGAAACGATGGTTATGAGCAAGCTGAAGCACACGGATTTGATAAAGGGATAGCTGCCGAAGGTCATGCCCTTGGTATAGTTTGCAAAGCCGACAAAGCTCTTTTCGTTCGGCATGGCAAAGGTCTCGGTGTTGACATAGGCATTTGCCTTGAAGGAGTTTATCAGAACGAGGAATATCGGCATGAGGTAGAACAGCGCAATAAACGCGAACACTACCGTCAGCACGAGCTTTTTCTTATCGCCCTTGTTGAGCCGCTTGGGCTGCTTTTTTACCATGTTCGCCATTACTGCTGAACCTCCTTTTTCCTGCTCGAGGAGAGCTGAAGAATACTTATCGCCGCGACCAGCACAAAGAATATGACGGCCTTTGCCTGACCGACGCCGCGGTTAGTTGTGCTTGCGTAGAAGGAGCTATAGATATTGAGCGCAAGCATTTCCGTGGTCTTTACGGTTTCACCCGCATTCTGTATGAAGGGACGCCCCGCCGTCAGCGCGAGGTTCTGGTCAAAGAGCTTAAAGGAGTTTGTGAGCGTGAGGAAAGTGCAGATGGTTATCGAGGGCATAACGTTCGGTATCGTGACCTTCCAGAGCGTCTGCCATGCGTTTGCGCCGTCTATCCTCGCAGCCTCAAGTATATCCTCCGGCACGGCCTGTAGACCCGCGATGTAAATTATCATCATGTAGCCAATCTGCTGCCACGCCATGAGTATCTGCAAGCCCCAGTAGCCGTACTGACTCTTGAGCAGTATGGACGTACCGTAGCGCGAGAGCACGCCGTCGAATATCATCGCCCAGATATAGCCCAGCACAATGCCGCCGATGAGGTTCGGCATAAAGAACACGGTGCGGAATATATTTGTTCCGCGTATGCCGCGCGTCAGAGCGTATGCCACGGCGAAGGACAGGATGTTAATCAAAATGAGCGAGGTAACGGCAAAAATCGCCGTGTACCAGAAGGCGTGCAGGAAGCTCGGGTCATTGAAGGCGCTGACATAGTTATCAAAGCCCACCCATGTCCACTTGCTCGTCGTCTTGAAGCGGCAGAAGGACAGGAATATGCCCTTGACGAAGGGGTAGAGGAAGCCGAGGCAGAAGGCGGCAAAGGTCGGAGCCAGAAACACAAGGTAGAGCCGCTGCACGGGGCGGCGGATAAGCTTTGAGTTCAGCGCCGCGTTGTCGCGCTTTTTCACGTCGATGCCGTTGAGCACGCCGCCGATGAGCAGCAGACCCACAAGCGCAAGCGTAGTATTATTCCACACCGGCAGCTTCTCCATCGTTTTTGCAAAGCTGAGCAGTCCCCCGCCGACGCCGATACCCTCAAGTATCTTATCCATGTCGCCGGAGGCGCTGAGCATACCGACAAGTATCATCAGCGCGCCGATTATGACAGTCAAGACCCGAAGTGCCTTGCTGCCGCCTGTATTTCTTTTGTTTTGCATAAGCCATCTCCTCCCAGTTTTATTATGCAAGAGGGACCTGCGGCTGCTCCCGCGCCGTCGGAAGCACCCGCAGAGCCTTCTTTTACACCGGCTTTTATCACGCAAGGGCGAGCGGTAAAGCTCGCCCTTGTGCTTAATTGTGTCTAATTATGCTAAGAGCTTCCCGAAATAATCAGGCGTGCTCTGCTGCGTACTGAGCTGCCCAGCCGTCAACGAAGGCTGCGACGACAGCGTCCCAGTCGCCGGTGCCGGCGGTGTACTGACCGAGAGCGTCAACAACGGCTGCGCGCCAGTCATCGACTGCGGGAGTGTAGTTGAATGCCCAGGTGACAACGTACTTGCCCTCTGTGGTGAGTGCGTTAGCATCGGCAAAGAACACGTTTGCAGGAGTCTTGGCTGCATTGAAGGGGCAGGGACCGAACTGCTCTGCGAGCATGGTGGTGCCTTCCTCGGAGGTGACGACCCACTTCATGAAGTCGAGGGTGGCCTGAATGTCAGCCTCGGAGGCCTCGGCGTTGACTGCCCAGCAGTTCTCGGTGCCGGAGCAGAGACCGGCCGCTTCCTCGCCCTTGACGCCGCAGTAGATGGGTATCATCTGCAGGTCCTCGGCCTTCATGCCGTACTTATCGGTGAGTGCGGAGTACTCCCAGGAGCCGTTCTGATAGAAGACGGCCTCGCCGTTGCCGAACTCTGCCTCGGAAGCGTCGCCGGTGGCGGCGAGGAGGTCAGCGCCGGTGGTAGCGGAATCGGTGATGTAGAGATCCCAGATAGCCTTGAAGTTGTCAAGGTAAGCGCCGGTGATGGTGGCGGGCTGAGAATGCACGTCGTCATCGCGGAACTCGTAGAAGAGAGGCATATTGGCAAGGTGGCCGGAGAAACGCCAGCTGGAGGAGCCGTCCAGACCTGCGGAGGAGAATGCGTCAAAGCCGAGCTCTGCTGCGCGGGCGTGGATATCGTCTGCAACTGCCTTGAGAGAGTCAAAATTGTTTATCTCGTCGATGCTGTGGCCGGCCTTCTCCAGAAGAGCCTTGTTGACGATGATGCCGAAGCACTCGTAGCAGTAGCCGATGGAGTAGGTGAAGCCGTCCTCATTGGTGAGGTCGAAGGCGTGAGTGGTCATCTCATTCCAAACGTCGGTGTTGGTGAGGTCGTAGCAGTACTCGCCCCAAGTATCAACGGCGCCCTGGTTGCCAACCTGGAACATGGTGGGAGCCTCGCTCTTGTCCATCTCGGCGGTGAGGGTCTCCTGATAGGTGCCGGAGGCGGCGGTGACTACCTTCACGGGAACGCCGGTCTGCTCGGTGTAGGCGGCGGCAACCTTCTGCCATGCCTCATCTGCCTCAGGCTTGAAGTTGAGGTAGTAAACGGAGCCCTCCGCGCTGCTTGCAGCGGGGGTCTCTTCTGCGGGAGCCTTGGATTCTTCGGCAGGAGTATTGCCTGCTGCGGGCTGGCTGCCGCAAGCGCACAGAGCAAATACCATCACGACTGCCAAAAGCATTGCAATGATCTTTTTCATTTGTTCACGATCTCCTTATTAAAAATTTCCCTCATATCGGGGGTGGTATCTTCATGCCTTGCGGCAGGAAAATCAGATCTGTCTCGCGGACGCGCCCTCGCGCAGTGTGGCCTCAAGCCGCACATGCCGCGCCGCAGCGCCGTCCTCAAGGATGGAGAGCAGGATGCGTACGCTCTCGCGCGCCATCTCTTCGCCCGGCTGCACCATGGTGGTCAGCGTCGGCGTGATGTACTCCGAGACGCGCAGGCCGTCGATCGCGATGACCGACACGTCCTCCGGAACGCGCCGTCCCCTGTCCTGCAGCGCCTTCATCGCGGCGATGCCCGTGGTGTCCGACAGGGTGAACACGGCGGTGAAGTCGACGCCCCGATCTATCAGGCGGCACATGCCCTCATAGGTCTCCGGCATCTCGAAGCAGCCGCCCGTCTCCATCAGCAGTCTCGGGTCAAACTCGATGCCGTGGTCGCGGAGTGCGGCGCGGTAGCCGTTATAGCGAAGCTCGCTTATCGAGCGGTCGCTGCAACTGGGGACTAAGGCGGCGATGCGCCGGTGGCCGAGGCTTATCAGCCGCTCGACCGCACGGTAGGCGGTCTGGTGGTCGTCGATGGAGACCGAGGAATAGTCCCGCTCGCGCAGGGAGCCGAAGCAATTGGTGTACGAGCAGCAGACGTAGGGCACGCCGAGGAGCGCCATCCCCGCCGGAGTGTAGTCGAAGCGGCCGCCGAGGAAGATGAGCCCTTTAAGCTTCTTCTCTCGCTCGAGTATCGCGCCGGCCTTGACCTCGTCCGCATCGGAATTTATCTGGTGCAGGACCATGGTGTAGCCGTTGCGCTCGATCTCGTGGGACACGGTCTTGAGTATTTCGGAGAAGAAGAGGTTCCCCGTGCCGCGGACGACGACGCCGATATTGTCCGACTGGCTGCGCACAAGGTCGCGCGCGCTGTTGTTCGGTATATAGCCCATGTCCTCGACCGCGGCCAGCACAGTGCGGCGCACGGCGTCGCTCACGTCGGGGTGGTTATTGAGGACGCGCGACACGGTGCTCACGCTCACGCCGCAGGCCTTCGCAATATCCTTGATCGTCACTTCGCCACAGTTCTCCTAAACATACCGAAATTCGGCGTAAAGCGTTTCCGGAATCGTTACCGGAAACGTTTTCAGTCTCTCTGAATATAAATATAACAATTCGGAATCTAAATGTCAACATCTGCGGGGTGCTGTGGAAAAAGTTCGGAGAATTAGCCAAATTGAACAAATCGTTTTTGACTATAATCACAACAACGGCAGTTTTATCTTGCCCATAAAGTCGCGGAAAACGCGCGGGAGGATTTGCGGGACGGCACAGCGGCCGTCCCCTACGATTTTGGTTTGGGTACGTGCTGTCTTTTGCACTCTGCTCGTCTCTATACTCTGGCGACCCCTCAGTCGCTTACGCGACACTGTCTCGCTGCGGCTCGGTCACGGCGCGGCTCTGACATGCCACCGGCATGTCATTCACTACCGCGCCGCCGCTTCGCTACCCTAAAAGGGGCGCCGCTTCGCAGCAAAGATTTTAACCCCTGCATCTGCTTCCCCCACACCAAAAATACGCCGGCACTACACGTGCCGACGTATTTTCACTCTCATTTATATTCTATTTCCTGCCCTCATCCGGTGGGCATGGCGCTTCTGCCCGCGGACGACGACGTAGACCATCATCACGACGGTGATGATATACGGGATGGTCGCGGTCAGGTCGGAGCTGATATAGTTCTGCAGGCGCAGACCCAGCGCGTCAAAGAAGCCGAACATCAGCGCCGCAAGGTACGCCTTGCTCGGATTCGCGGCGGCAAAGATGACGCAGGCAAAGGCGATATACCCGCGCGAGGCGGACATGCCCTCGACGAAGCTGCCGTTGAGGTAGCCCAGCGACAGATGCGCGCCCGCCATGCCGCAGAACACGCCGCACAATATGCTCGCGATCCACTTCATCCGCTCCGGACTGATGCCCGCGGTGCGCAGCGTCTCCGGCTGCTCGCCCGCGGCGCGTATCCAGAAGCCGTACGGCGTCTTATAGATGAACAGCCACATCACAATGACCAGCAGCCACGTGATATAAATAAACACCGAGTTGCCGCTGAGTATCTCGCCGAGGAACGGGATGTCCTCGATAAGCGGGATGCGTACGGTCGGCAGGTGCGGCACGGTATAGCCCGAGGTGCCGGACAGGCCGAATATCGCGCGCGAGAGGTATGCCGTCGCGCCCGCGGCGAATGTATTCAGCGCGCAGCCGATTATGAACTCGTCGCTCCTGAGCTTCACGACGAACAGCGCGAAGAACAGCCCGATCACGATGCCGAAGGCGATCGCGCACAGCACGCCCATCGCGGCGGAGGCCAGAAAATAGCTGCCGACCGCGCCGACGAACGCACCCATCAGGATCATGCCGTCCATGCCGATGTTCATTATTCCGGCATGCTCGGTCATCAGCCCGCCCAGCGCGGCGAGCGCGACGGGCGTTGCGCTGCGGAGCATCTGATTGAAGGTACCGGCGGAGAAAATGCTCGCCCATATGTTCTCATTCATCTTCGTTCGCCTCCTTCAGTCTCTCCTTCGCGGCGGCTCTGGCGCGGCGGCGCTCCCCGCGCGCGGCGAGGGACGCCCGTATCCCCTTCTCCGCCGCCATGCAGAAGATGACGACGGTCTGGATTATCAGATATATCTGGTTCGGCACTCCGGCGGCGGTCTCCATGCCCTGCGCGCCGATCTTCAGCACCGCGAACAGGAAGCTTATGACGACCGTCGGCAGCGCCTGATACTGCGCGATCATGGCCACCATCAGCCCCTCGAAATAATCGAATCAAGGGGCATTTGCCTGCAATGGGAGGGATGGCATGAAAAGGACTGTAA
>OHBM01002713.1_pt1 | contig 11511 bp, 8 predicted proteins | sample 1577251 | NCBI WGS metagenome assembly OHBM01 (sample SAMEA3541557, study PRJEB24748) | human gut metagenome | biome: human gut; feature: human-associated habitat; material: faeces | place: China | collected 2012
AGTGCTGGAAGTGAACTTCTCGCTGCTGAGGACGGCTTCGCCGGAAGCCTCGTTGGTGGCAAACACATTGAGGTTCTTGGCTTTCTTGATTTGCTGTGGTGTGATGCCGTGCTCTTCGTTGTACTTCAACTGCTTCTCGCGACGGCGGTTGGTCTCGTCGATGGTCAGTTGCATGCTGTCCGTTATTTTGTCGGCATACATGATGACCATACCGTTCACGTTACGGGCGGCACGTCCGGCAGTCTGTGTCAGTGAGCGGTGGGAACGAAGGAAACCTTCCTTGTCTGCATCGAGAATGGCAACGAGAGAGACTTCAGGCAGGTCGAGTCCTTCACGCAGCAGGTTGACACCGACAAGTACATCGTAAATGCCCTCGCGCAAGTCACCCATAATCTTCACACGTTCCAAAGTGTCTACGTCGCTGTGGATATAATTACACTTCACGTTGTTGTTCAGCAGATATTCCGTCAGTTCTTCAGCCATTCGTTTGGTGAGGGTGGTGACGAGGGTACGCTCGTTCTTCTCGATGCGTACTTGGATTTCTTCCATCAGGTCGTCTATTTGGTTGTGGCTGGGACGCACCTCAATAATGGGGTCTAACAGTCCCGTCGGGCGGATGACTTGTTCTACTACGATGCCTTCGGATTTCATCAGCTCATAGTCTGCCGGTGTGGCGCTGACGTAAATCACTTGTTTGGCCATCTCTTCGAATTCATCGAATTTCAGCGGGCGGTTGTCCATGGCAGCCGGTAGGCGGAATCCGTACTCCACTAGGTTTATCTTGCGGGCGCGGTCACCTCCGTACATGGCACGTATCTGCGGGACGCTGACGTGGCTTTCGTCAATGACTATCAGGAAATCTTCGGGGAAGAAGTCCAGCAGGCAGTAGGGGCGGGTACCGGCAGCACGCCCGTCAAAGTAGCGAGAATAATTCTCAATGCCGGAGCAATGTCCCAATTCGCGTATCATTTCCATATCATAGGTCACCCGTTCCTGCAAGCGTTTGGCCTCGAATGGGCGGCCTTCGTTTTCAAACCATTGCACTTGCTTGTGAAGGTCCCCTCGTAGGCCGCGCCGGTATACAGGCCGCTCTCTGCCGGGCCGTTGGTGAGCATCATCACCACCGTGCAGATAACCAGCACGCCGGGAATGATGCTCACGCCCATTTTCACGCCGTCCATGCCGCCGTCCAGCAGGGCAGACATGAAGCGGGTGCCGGTGCCGCCGGCCCGGACGGGACGCACCCGCTTGCCCCCCAGGGACAGGGTGCCGCCGTCAATCATGGGCTGCTCCCGGCCGTATATCTTGGCGGTAAATGCCAGCATGATCCTGGTGGATACGATACTGCCTACCACCGCTCCCAGAAGGCCAGTCAGGGCCGCGCCGGTGTAGTTCACCCCCTTGCCGGGGGACAGGCTGATCATATAGGTACACACGATGAAGCCCATGCCGAAGGACGTACCCAGATTGGTCAGGGCCGGAAACTGATACGCCTTGAACAGGCTTTTGAAGTAACGGTCCTGGGCCAGGGAGAGAACGGCCGGGTTGTCCGACAGGAATGTGGTCACCACGCCCACGGACGCCGCCCCCGGCAGGCCGTATACCGGCCGCATGAAGGGGTTGAGCATCCGGTTCATCAGCGACACCAGGCCAAACTCGGAAAACAGCGCCGAAATGGCCCCCATGATGACGCACAGGGCCGTCAGATACAGCACCGTATCCGTCAGAAGGACAAAGGCGGTGTTGATCATGGTGTTGATGGTGTTGCCCAGGCCCATTTTGGCGGCAAACAGCGCAAAAAAGGCCACAAACAGCACGATGAAAATGAAGTTTTCGGGTCCGATCTCCTTTTTATAGCAGGTGGGTCCCTTGTGGGTTTCTTCGGCCCCGACAGGCGGGGCCTGGGTTTCCTCGATGACAGACTGGCTCATAGCGATTTTCCTTTCTTCCTTGTCCCTATTCCACAAAATACTCCGCTTTTCGCGGAACCAATTTATCATACCGCATAAAGCGCATCCTGTAAAATAAATATATTTCGTGGGGAGCATGAGAAAAGCTTATGGCTGACAACACATATCGCATCCTGACCAAAATCGCCGAGACCGGCAGTCTAACCCGCACGGCGGAGCAGCTGAACTATACCCAGGCCCGGGTCAGTCAGATTCTGAAATCCGCCGAGACGGAGTTCGGACTGACCTTGTTTGTTCGGGGCAAGCGGGGCGTGATGCCCACGCCGGAGTGCCGGTGTCTGCTGCCGACTTTGCAGGAGCTGGTGCGCCAGGAGCTGGTGCTTCTGGACCAGCTGGACCAGATTCGGGACCTGCGGGGCGGCACGGTGTCCATCGGCACCTTTACCAGCGTGTCCTGCCACTGGCTGCCCCAGCGGCTGAAGGCCTTCGGGCAGCTGTATCCCCAGATTCGGTTTCAGCTGAAGCTGGGTGACGTGGCCCATATCGATCAGTGGCTCCGGGAGGGCACCGTGGACCTGGGGCTGATGATCGACCCGGGGACCGAGGATCTGACGTTTCTGCCCCTGCTGGAGGACTGCTATTCTGTGATCCTGCCCCGGGAACATCCCCTGGCCGGAGCGGAGGAGCTGAGCCTGGAGCAGCTGCGGGAGGACTGCTTCATCCTGCTGGAGCCGGAGGAGAATGCCCCGGTGGAACCGCAGCTGCGGCAGGCCGGGGTCCGGGTGGGCTATCGGGTGAAGGATGACTACACCATTCTGGCCATGGTGGAAAGCGGTCTGGGCGTCAGTGTGCTGCCTCATCTGCTGCTGCAGCGCACATCGTACCGGGTCTATGCCGCACGGCTGATGCCGCCGGTGGCCCGGCGCATGGGCATCCTCCTGCCCAAGGAGGGATATGTCTCCCTGGCAGCCCGGCAGTTCGTGTCGTTTTTGCGGCAGGAAGCGGAAGCGGTGGAAAAATAGTGAAAGCCTCCCTCATGGCGATGCCATGGGGGAGGCTTTTTGTTTACCTGATCTGCTGACGGACCTGGTCCAGGGGCAGGTCCTGTTCCCGGGCAATACGGGCCAGGTCCTCATATTCCGGCTTCTGCCGCCGGACGCCCCAGCCCTGAGACAGCTTCCGGGCCACAGGGCCCCAGGGTGTATCCACCGTTTCCTCCGCGCGGGACAGGGTATAGCGCCGGTGCCGGCTCTCCCGGACGCCCAGGGTGGTGGTGTGCCGCAGCAGCAGCCGGGCCATTTCCTCCCGCTGCTCCTCCCGGCACAGAACGCACAGCATCACGCCAGGCCTGGATTTTTTCATGCCAATGGGCACGGTGTACACATCCAGCGCCCCGGCCTCCAGCAGACGCTCCATAGCGAAGGCAATGTCCTCGCCGGTCATGTCGTCCAGATTGCAGGCCAACTCATACACGTCGCCGATGTCTGCCGCCGTGTCCCCCAGCATGGCCCGCAGGCAGTTGGCCCGGGGAAAGTCCTTGTGGCCCATGCCGCAGCCCACAGCCCGCAGGGTCATCACCGGCATATCGCCGAAGCGGGTGACAAAGTGCCGCAGCAAAGCCGCACCGGTGGGGGTACACAGCTCCCCGTCGATCCCGCCGCCGTAAATGGGCACATCCCGGAGGATGTATGCCGTGGCCGGGGCAGGCACCGGCAGGATACCATGGGCGCAGCGGACAGTTCCGCTGCCCACATGGACCGGGGAGGCGATCACCTGGTCCGGTGCAAGCTCCTCTATCAGCAGGCACACCGCCGTCACGTCTGCCACGGCGTCCATGGTGCCCACCTCGTGGAAATGGATGTCCGTCACCGGCACGCCATGGACATGGCTCTCCGCCTGGGCGATGCCGTCATATACCGCCAGAATGTCCCTCCGCACCCGGTCGGACACCGGGAGCCGCTCCACAATGTGGCCGATCTCATGCATACCGTTGTGGTGATGGTGGGCGTGCTCATGGTCGTGGTCGTGCTCATGGTCGTGGTCGTGATGATGGTCGTGGTCATGCTCCGTTTCCCCGTTCACCGTCACGGTGACTCGGGAGCCGGTGATGCCGCACTTTTCCGCCCGTTCCAGGCGGTATGTTACCCCGGGAATACCCAGGCCGTTGAGACGCTTGACAAATTCGTCGGGCTGGGGCAGCAGCTCCAGCAGCGCCGCCGTCAGCATATCTCCGGCGGCGCCCATGCCGCAGTCCAGATACAGGGTCCTCATTTCTTTCCCTCCATGTGATTGATCATACTGGCCAAATACCCGGCGCCGAAGCCGTTGTCGATGTTCACCACCGATACGCCGCTGGCGCAGGAATTCAGCATAGACAGCAGGGCCGACAGGCCGCCGAAGGAGGCGCCGTAGCCCACGCTGGTGGGCACCGCAATCACCGGACAATCCGCCAGACCACCCAGCACGCTGGCCAGAGCCCCCTCCATTCCCGCGATGGCCACGATCACCGACGCGCTCATGATATCGTCCATATGGTGCAGGGTGCGGTGCAGGCCCGCCACCCCCACATCGTACAGCCGCAGCACTTCGTTGCCGTGGACCTCCGCCGTCAGGGCGGCCTCCTCGGCTACGGGGATATCGCTGGTGCCGCCGGTAGCGATAACGATGCGGCCGATGCCGTCAGGCTCCGGCACAGTGCCGATGATGCCGCAGCGGGCATCCTCGTGATAGTCCAGAGGGTATGCGGCGGCAATCTCCTGAGCCGCCTCCGGAGACAGGCGGGTGATGAGAATGGTCCGCTGACCCCGCCGGCGCATGACGCCGATGATGCCGATCATCTGGGCCGGAGTCTTTCCCGCGCCGTAGATCACCTCCGCCGCCCCCTGGCGGATGCCGCGGTGCAGGTCCACTTTTGCATAGCCGATGTCGGTGAAGGGCTCCTTTTTCAGGGCCAGCAGCGCGTCATCCACGGACACGGTCCCCTGGCGCACGCCCTCCAGCATTTTGCGGATCTCGCTGTTCATGCTCTTGCCTCCAGGTCCAGCCATACGGCGTCGTAGTCCTGCCCCAGGCGGTCCAGGATCTCCTGCCGGTGCTCCAGCAGGTGGGGCATCTGGGCGGCGGGCAGCTGAATTTTCGCGCTGCGGCCCGCCAGGCGGACCCGGAAGTCCGTAAAGCCCAGGGAAAACAGATACGTTTCCGCCGCCTCGGTGACAGCCAGGTCCCGGGCGGTAATGGGCTGTCCGGTGGGGATGCGGGTGGCCAGGCAGGCGTATGCGGGCTTGTCCCAGGTGAAAAGTCCTGCCTCCCGGGACAGCCGTCGTATTTCGTCCTTGGTCAGGCCGCACTCCCGCAGGGGCGACCGCACCGACAGCTCCCGCAGAGCCCGCATGCCGGGGCGATCTCCGGCGTCGTCGGAGGCGTTGGTGCCGTCCAGCAGCACCGGGAAGCCGTCGTTTTCCGCCGCCCGGAGGATTTGCCGGAACAGCGTATTTTTGCAGTGATAGCAGCGGTCGGACGGGTTCGCCGTGACCGCACTGTTGGAAAGAACATCCACATGCAGCACCAGCATATCCGCGCCCAGCTCATCTGCCAGCCGCCGTGCGTCCGCCAGCTCAAACGCCGGCTGGAAGGCGGTGCTCACGTAATAGGCCTTCACCCGGGCGGCGTACCGCGTCGCCGCGTACAGCAGGTACGCAGAATCCACGCCTCCGGAAAAGGCAACGGCAACCTCCCGATTCTCGGCAAAAAATTGCTCCAACGTCATATTGTTTCCTCCAGTGCTGCGGAAATCGTTTTTCCCATTATACACGAGAATGTGAATTCTGACAAGTAGGAAGCCGCACAATAGCCTTTTATGGGTTGCTTTTCACAATCGGATGGTGTATACTGAACGCAGTGCCCTTACTTAATAAGAAGAGAGGTATCACTATGCAAGAAACAAAAAACAGTTCCTGGTACAGCACCGTGGCGGGGGCGCTTTTTGCCTTTGGAGGCGTTATGGCGCTATTCCAGTGGATGATCTTCCGCTTTATGTCGTTCAGTGGCCATGTTCAGATGCTGATCTGGGTGGCAAGCTATGCGGTTCTGGCCTTTGCCCTTCTGACGAAGCGCAGAGACATTTTCCTGCCCGTGGGCTTCGCCCTGGCCGGTATTGCCTGCCTGTTCCACATGAGTTTTACCAATGTACTCTTGCTGCTGGGTAACTGGGGCATGGCATTTTTGGCCGTGGTCTTTGTGACCGACTATCTGCCCCAGCTCCGGGAGCAGGTGAAGAAGTTCTGGTTCATTCCACCTGCGGTCGTTGCGCTTGCCGAGGTGCTGTCGATTGGCGGAGTTTTGTTTGTACCCTTCCTGAGTTTGTTTGTAGCCTTCCTGAGATTGCTCGTCACATGCGCCGGTACGTTCCTGGCAGCCATGTGGGTCGCTTACCCCGAAGGACTCCCTCAGCAGACGGTGAGCGCATCCGCCGAAACCGGAAGCACTACGGCCGCCCCCGCTCCTGAAGTTTACTGCGGTCTGGTCAAGCACATTCTTCTGCTGCTGTTCACCTGCGGCATCTGGCTGTATATCTGGATTTACCGCGTCACCGGCTACACCAACAATGTAGAGGGCGAAGAAAACCGCGACCCCACCAACAAGCTGCTGCTGTGCCTGTTCGTCCCCTTCTACGTGATTTATTGGATGTATAAGACTGCCCAGCGTCTTGACAAGATGGCGGCGGCGAAGAATATCCCTTCCGATCTTTCCACCCTCTGCCTGATTCTTGCCATCTTTGTCCCCATCATCCCGCCGATTCTGATGCAGGATAAGCTGAACGACATTGTCACCGGCCGTGTTGCTCCTGCTGCCCCCGCTGCCGCTCCTGCGCCTGCGCCCGCCGCCGCACCGGCCAGCATAAGCGAGGCTGCGGACGACCTGCTGAAGCTCAAGGAGCTGCTGGACGCGGGCATTCTCACCCAGGAAGAATTTGACGCAAAGAAAAAGCATACCCCACAAAGTGACAAGTTCGAAGTTTGCCCAAGCACGGAAGAACTTAGCCTCAGCGATGGCACGTTTCTTGACAGGAGTGTCATCTGCAACTTTCTCAATGACCAAGTTCGATTGGTAAATCAAACCATACAAGCTAGAGAATAAACCTTGTATCATATCATTGTCGGAGCCGTAGGTATATTCGTTCAACTGCTCCATGGAGGTGTTGTCACCACGCTGACCACCACCACACCACACGTCATCAGACAGGAGGTTCTTGGTGTAAAACCAGTTATAATACAGTCCTTTCAAACTGGAATACATGGAAGCCACTGCCTGCTCGGTCTGCTCATCGGTCTGATAGAAATCATCCTGGCCGCCCATGTTGCCATGTTTCGCTATGTCGAGTCTGCTCTCACAACTTGCAAACAAGGTTGCCACAACGAGAAGCAAACTATATATGATATTCTTTCTCATAATACGCTAAATCATTAATAGATGAATAATTTGTATTGTCTAAAATTCCAAGTTGAAACCCATGACGACTTTCTTTGCCATAGGATAAGCACCCTTGTCGATACCCATACCACTGGTGGCATTGGCTGAAGCCTCTGGGTCGAAGCCTGGATACTTGGTGATGGTGAAGAAATCATCAAGTGATACATAAAGGCGAAGGCTGTTGATAGCCACCTTCTTCAAGAGATGCTTTGGCAAGTTGTAACCCAACTGGATTTGCTTGATCTTGAAATAAGAGCCATCATATACCATGGCACTTGAGCAAGCATACTTGTCCATGTTGTCAGCACCTGCACGTGGCTTGGTTCCATTAGGATTCTCTAGAGTCCAACGGTTGTCATAGAATACCTCTTTCAACTTGTTGACCATCTGATAGTCAGGGCGGTTGATACAGTTGAAAATCTTATTGCCAGAAGCTCCACTACCGAAGAGGGTAAAGTCAAAGCCCTTATAGGCTGCTGTCAAGGTGATACCATAGGTGAAATTAGGAATGGCATTGCCGATGTCGGTCAAGTCACCATCTGAGATGTCACCACTGTTGTCCAAGTCGGCAAACTGAGGATTACCTGTCTTTGGGTCAACGCCAGTGAACTTATAGCCACGGAAGTAATAAACAGGATAGCCCTGCTCAAAATAGGTGATGGTATAAGTATGGAATTTAGAACCTGGCAAACGAGTGATGGAAGGGTCGATGTAAGTTACCTCGTTCTTCAAGGTAGCGAGGTTGCCACGGATGCCATAGCTGAAGTCGCCGATATTGTCACGCCAACCCAACTCAAACTCGAAACCCTTGTTGCTCACATTACCTGCATTCATTGGAGAGGTGGTACCACCGATAACCAATGATGGGGTTGTGCCGTTTACCAACAAGTCCTTGGTTTTCTTGGTGAAGTAGTCGATGCTGAAGTTCATGCGTCCCTTAAAAAAGAGACCATCGATACCGAAGTTGGTCTGTTCAGAAGTCTCCCACTTCAACTCGTCATTACCCATGGTAGAAGGGCGAACCACTTGTGTATAGTTGTTTCCACCCACCAAAGGATAAATGCCACTCTGTGCCATATCGGTGCTGTAAGCATAACCGCCCAAGGCAGCTAAACTACCATTCTGACCCCAGCTGGCTCTCAACTTCAAGCTCGTAACCACGTCACGCAAAGGAGCAAAGAATTTCTCCTCGGAGATAGTCCAACCAGCAGATACAGCAGGGAAATATCCCCAACGATTGGTAGATGGCAACTTAGATAAGTCGGCAGCATCTGCACGGAGAGAAGCCTGCAAATAATAGCGGTTCATGTAATCATAGCTCAAACGTCCGAAGTAAGAGTACTTGGCAGAGCGAGTTTTTTCACCACCAACACCCTTGGTGGCAGAGGCAGAAGCATAGTTGAGGAAGAAGAACAACGGATTATTTTTCTTGACTGCGTCCTCTTTGTTTGCAGTCAATGAACCATTTACATAATCGTAGGTAGATTCTTGGAAAGAGATACCAGCCATGGCATTGATGGTATGCTCGCCAAACTTCTTCATGTAGTTGGCAAAGTTCTCCCATTGATAATAGATGGAAGTAGAGGATGAGGCACTATAGTCCACGAAATTGCGAGACTGTGTAGTGTTGCCATAGAAAGGAAGTGTAGCCGAAGAACTGCGAGTACCAGAGAGACGATAGCCCAAACGAGAGGTGAACACAAAGCCCTTGAATGGCTTGAAGTCGGCATAGATAGAGCCGTTGACATTGAATCCACTGTTGCGACTTACATTGTTGTCACGCATGATGAATGGGTTGTATTGCTCACCTGCATAGAAAGCAGACACACCATAGTAGTTACCATTGGCATCTGTCAAGAGGTGCTTGCCATCGGCCAAAGCTTTTGCCATGTGGGCTGGGAGATTATCTGGAGCATAGGTGACAGGAGTCAAAGGATCCATCTGAAGCACAGCTGTCAACATGCCACCATACTCATTGTTCTCAGAAACAGAGCGAACATTATATTTTTCAATCTGATTGGTTGTACCCACCTTGAGCCAAGGCTTGATCTGATATTCCGCATTGATGGTAGCGGTCATACGGCGATAAATGTCATTATCGCCTTTTATCATACCATTATTATCAAGATAGGTGAGAGAAAGGTAATAGTTGCCGTTCTGGTTACCACCATTGAAACCTATGTTATGCTTCTGCATGTGGCCTTTACCATAAATGGCATCTACCCAAGAGGTATTGGTCTTGCCATCCCAGTTCTTCAAGAGATAATCCTCTGTGAAGGTCTTGCCTTCCTTCATGTATTGGATGTACTCCTCGGCATTCAGGAGCTTAGGCACCTTTGCCAAGGTTTCCGTGGTGTATTGGAAATCGTATGTGATTCTGCCAGTACCCACTGCACCCTTCTTAGTGGTGATGAGTACAACACCGTTACCAGCCTCAGCACCATAGATGGCAGCGGAGGCAGCATCCTTCAATACTTCCATGGAGGCAATGTCGTTAGGGTCGATGCCACTGATGTCGCCCAAGCGCACACCATCCACTACGTAGAGAGGGTCGGAAGAAACGTTGGAAGAGTAACCGCGAATACGAATGGTTGGAGAGGAACCTGGGGCAGATGATGATGAGATGACCTGTACACCTGCTGTTTTACCCTGAAGAGCAGACTTGGCATTGGTGATGGTACGATTTTCCATATCCTCTTTCTTCACCTGAGAGATGGCACCTGTTACAGAACTCTTCTTCTGTACACCATATCCTACTACTACAACCTCATCCAGCACCTTGTTGTCTTCCTTCATATTTACCTTCAACTTGGAGGTGATGGCTGCCACCTCTTTAGTCTGATAACCTAGATAAGAGAAGACCAAGGTCTTTCCTTTTTGTACCATGATGGAGAAATCTCCATCCAATCCTGTGACGGCTCCACCCTTGGGGTCGTCCTTTACCTTGATGGTAACACCGATCAGAGGCTCAGCATTCTGGTCAACAACCAGACCCGTCACTTTCATCAGTTCCTGCGCCAAGGCAGCAGAACCGGAAATCATCAATAAGAACACGAAGGTCAGGAACCTTCTGTAATCATTCATTTTTCTCATAGATTTTACTCATTAAAGATAATACTTTATTAGTTAAGCTTTTATTCTTGTAAATCAGTTAATTGTTTACGGCTGCAAAGGTAGTACTTTTTATCATACACCTTTTTCTAACTTGTTTTTTTGTGTTACGTTTTTGTTCAAAATGGGGTTTTCTATATGTTCAAAAACTTGCGTATTTGTTAAAAAAGTCTTATAAACCTTGTATATATCAAGGTTTTATAGTACTTTTGCAGCAACAATCAAAACCATCGATTATGAAACGAACAAAGGTATTTTATAACGTACTCATCCTCTTGGCAGCCCTTCTTCTTACTGCTTGCCAGGACCAAAAAGACATCCCCGAAGTCTCTTCACCCGAGAAGAACCTCGTCCTGTCTAATCATATCTCCAACCAAAAGGTGAAGAGCATCTGCGAAGACAGATACGGACAAATCTGGATAGGTACCTTCCGTGGTCTCAACAAGTATGATGGCAACCAGTATCACCAATACTACTGCGTGGACGATTCACTGGGATTGCCCGACAACCATATTACCGACATTTATCGTGACTCCCACAACCGACTCTGGGTAGCCACCGTCAACGGCGTATGCCTATACCAGGTCAATGGCAATTTCAACCGAGTAAGTATCAATGGCTCTAACAAGAACATCGAAAAAATCCTGGAAGACAAGGAGGGAAGAATCTTCTTCCTCACGATGACAGACCTATATCAATATGACGAAAATACCAACACAGCCATCATCAAGCTCTCCAAGATGGTGGAGAAGAACTGCTATAACTACTCTTGCCATATAGACCGAAAAGATGTGATGTGGATTGTTACCTCTTACTCTGTCAAGGGATATCGCACCCAAGACCTCAAACTTATCGTCCAAAGCCCTGTACAGAGTTATCCCATCGCCTCTTTTCTCCTCGATGGGCATCAGCTCTACATCTCTGGCTACAATGGAATGCAGCTCTTTGATACGGATACTAGGAAATGGGGGAGGCTGTCCGAAAATTTAATTAGGGAAGCAAACAACTGAATTGAGCATTT
>OHBM01002718.1_pt1 | contig 11500 bp, 11 predicted proteins | sample 1577251 | NCBI WGS metagenome assembly OHBM01 (sample SAMEA3541557, study PRJEB24748) | human gut metagenome | biome: human gut; feature: human-associated habitat; material: faeces | place: China | collected 2012
GCTAAGAGCCGCCTCCGGCGGTTGCGCTCCGACACGCGCCTGCGGGCGCAGCCCCTCGGGGGAAGCCTTTAGAACTGGCGGCAGCCCCACGGGGGAAGCCTTTGGAAGTAAGGGGTGTAACAATGGGAAAGTACAAAATCTTCGTGGACGGTTCCTCCGGGACCACCGGTCTGCGCATTGCGGACCGGCTGGCGGAACGGGACGAATTTGAAATTCTGAAAATCTCCGAGGCGGACCGCAAGGATGTCCGCGCCCGGGCGGCGGTCATCAATGAGAGCGACCTCTCGTTCCTCTGTCTGCCGGACGACGCCGCGCGTGAGGCCGTGCCGCTGCTGCGGGACGATGTGCGCATTCTCGACACCAGCACGGCGCACCGCACCGCGCCCGGCTGGGTCTACGGCCTGCCCGAGCTGCACGGCACCCGCGAGGCGCTGAAAACCGCGACCCGCGTCGCCGTGCCGGGCTGCCACGCCACCGGCTTTATCGCGCCCGTCGCGCCGCTGGTGGAGCTGGGGATCATCCCTAAGGCCGCGCACCTGAACGTGACGAGCCTGACCGGCTACAGCGGCGGCGGCAAAAAGATGATCGCCGAGTACGAGGCCGAGCGCACCAACAAGGCGCTGAACGCCCCGCGCCCCTACGGCCTGGCGCTGCACCACAAGCACCTGCCCGAGATGGCCGCCGTCACGGGGCTGGACACCGCACCGAATTTCGTCCCCGTTGTGGCCGACTACTACGCGGGCATGGAGACGATGATCCCGCTGGATGTAACGGCGCTGGGTGTTTCCGCGCCGCAGGTCGCGTCCGCGCTGGCGGAATATTACGCCGGTCAGCCGATGATAAAGGTGCATCCCCTGTGCGAGGGCACGGATGGAGGCTTTTTGGCTGCCAACAAGCTGGCGGGTAAGGACACGCTGGAAATTTACTGCCTGGCCAACCCGGACGGCACCCGGATGCAGCTTATCAGCCTGTTTGACAACCTCGGCAAGGGCAGCTCGGGCGCGGCAGTGCAGTGCATGAATCTGATGCTGGGGCTGGAGGAGACCAAGGGCTTAGCGCGTTGAGCGGCTTCCCCCTTGGGGAAGCTGTCAGCGGCCCCGCCCGCTGACTGATGAGGGGCGGCCTTGCCGGAACAACCCATTTACGGGCGGCAATGGCGGACTTTGCCCTCATCCGGCCTGCGGCCACCTTCCCCCGAAGGGGAAGGCTTTTGAAGTTCGATATAAAATAGCAAGAGGGGTACATACAATGTCTGATTTCAAATCAATTCCCGGCGGCATCTGTGCGCCGAAGGGCTTTTCCGCGGCGGGCGTGCATTGCGGCATCCGCCATAACCATTCCAAGCTCGACCTGGCGCTGATCAAGGCGGACGTCCGCTGCGCGGGCGCGGGCTGCTATACCACCAACAAGGTCTACGGCGCACCCATCACGGTGGACCGCGAGCACCTGAAGGACGGCTATGCACAGGCCATCGTTGTGAACAGCGGCAACGCCAACACCTGCGCGCCCAACGGCGTGCAGCTGGCTAAGGACACCTGCGACATCGTCGCCAAGGAACTGGGCATCCGCGCGGACGACGTGCTGCCGTCCTCCACCGGCGTCATCGGCCAGGCCATGAGCATCGAGCCGTTCGCCAGGGGCATCCCGGAGGCCGCCGCCAAGCTGGCCGCCAGCGGGGCCGGCAGCCACGACGCGGCTACCGCGATCATGACCACCGACACCCACCCGAAGGAAATTGCGCTGGAATTTGCCGTCGGCGGCAAGGCCGTGCGCATCGGCGCTATCGCCAAGGGCAGCGGCATGATCCACCCGAACATGGCCACGATGCTGCTCTTTATGACCACCGACGCCAAGGTCGCGCCCGCCGCGCTGCAAAAGGCGCTGTCCACCGTCGTGCCCGCCACCTTCAACCAGATCTCGGTTGACGGCGATACCTCCACGAACGACACCGTGCTGCTGCTGGCCAGCGGCCTGTCCGGCGCAGAAATTGCCGAGGAAACGCCCGATTACGATACGTTTGTCGCCGCACTGACCGAGGTCGCCGAGCATCTGAGCCGCGAGCTGGCCGGTGACGGCGAGGGCGCAACGAAGCTGCTGGAATGCACCGTGACCGGTGCGCCCGACCTGGCGACGGCCCGCGCCGTGTCCAAGAGCGTCATCCACTCCACCCTGTTCAAGGCCGCCATGTTCGGCGCGGACGCCAACTGGGGCCGCGTGCTCTGCGCCATCGGCTACACGCCGGGCGATTTCGACATCAGCAAGACGTCGGTGCGCCTCAAGAGCAAGGCCGGTGAGGTCTTTGTCTGCGAGAACGCCGCCTACCACCCCTACAGCGAGGACGAGGCCGCCGTGGTGCTCAAGGAGGACGAGATCGACATCCTTGTGGACCTTGGCAGCGGCGACGCCACCGCCAAGGCCTGGGGCTGCGACCTGACGTATGATTATGTGAAGATCAATGGGGATTACAGAACCTGAATAAGTATGGCTTCCCCCTCGGGCGAAGCCGACTGATGAGGGCAGAGCTTACGGCGGTGACCCGTTCATGGGCAATCGCGGTAGGCTTGCCCCTCATCCGGCCCTGCGGGGCCACCTTCCCCCCAGGGGGAAGGCTTTAGGAGTAGGGGATGCGGAGGAGCACAATGAAAAACGAACAAATGGCCCTGCTGTTCAGCGAGGCTACACCTTATATCCAGAAATACCACGGTAAAACGCTGGTCATAAAGTACGGCGGCAACGCGATGGTCAACGATGACCTCAAGCTGGCCGTCATGAACGACCTTGTCACGCTGACGCTGCTCGGCGTGCGTGTCGTGCTGGTGCACGGCGGCGGCCCGGCTATTAACAGTATGCTGAAAAAGGTGGGCAAGGAGTCCAAATTTGTGGGCGGCCTGCGCTACACCGATGAGGAGACCATGGGCATCGTCCAGCAGGTGCTGGCCGGGCAGGTCAACAAGGATCTGGTCGCGCTGCTCAAGGGCCGCGGCGTCGGCCTGTGCGGCATGGACGGCCACATGATCATGTGCAAGCGCAAGTCGGACGTTGACCTCGGCTACGTCGGTGAGATCGAGAAGGTCAACACGACGCTGATCGACCACCTGCTGGCTGATAGCTTTATCCCGGTCATTGCCACCGTCGGCATGGACGACAACGGCGTCCCCTACAACATCAACGCCGACACTGCCGCAGCGGAGATCGCCATTGCCCTGCACGCCGAAAAGCTCGTCAGCATGACGGATATTGTCGGCCTGCTCTACGATAAGAACGACGAGTCTACGCTCATCCCCGAGGTCGAGGTCTCCGAGATCGAGGGTTACAAGGCCGCGGGCGTCATTGCGGGCGGTATGCTGCCCAAGATCGAGGGCATGGCCGACGCCATCTATCAGGGCGTCCACGAGGCCGTCATCATCGATGGCCGCGTCCCGCATTCGATCCTGCTCGAGATGTTCAGCGACAGAGGCGCAGGCACGATGTTCTACCGGAGAGGAAACCGGTAAATGGCTTCCCCCTCGGGGGAAGCTCAGACCGTCAAAAAATTGCATTCTTGCCTTTTTGCGTGTGTAGGGGCGACCATTGGTCGCCCGTCAACTTGCCGCAGCGACGCATTTTCCGGCAGCCTGGGCTTCCCCCCTCGGGGGAAGCTGTCAGCGGCCCCGCCCGCTGACTGATGAGGGCGAAGTGTATGGCGCGGTCCCGCAAGCGGGCAGCTGCAGGACACTTGCCCCTCATCCGGCCTGCGGCCACCTTCCCCCAAGGGGGAAGGCTCCAAGGCGGGCCGCCTTCCCGCGAAGGGGAAGGCTTTTGCGTATGATAAAAAGGGGGTCACCCAATTGAATACCGAAAAAGTTATTTCCCGTGATAACGACTACATCCTCCACACCTATGGCCGCAGCCAGGTCGTGCTGGCGGAGGGCGAGGGCATGACGGCCAGGGACGCCGACGGCAAGAGCTACCTTGACTTCACGTCGGGCATCGGCGTCAACTCGCTGGGCTACTGCCACCCCGCGTGGGTCAGGGCTGTGGCCGACCAGGCCGCAACGCTGCAGCACACGTCGAACCTGTATTACACCGCCCCCGACGGCAAGCTGGCGAAAAAGCTCTGCCGCCGCACCGGGCTGGATGCCGTGTTCTTCGGCAACTCGGGCGCCGAGGCCAACGAGGGCGCGATCAAGTGCGCCCGCAAATACAGCGTAGATACCTATGGCGAGAGCCGGAATAAGGTCATCACGCTGGTCAACTCCTTCCATGGCCGCACACTGGCGACTCTGACCGCCACCGGCCAGGACGTGTTCCACCACGACTTCGGCCCCTTCCCGGGAAATTTTGACTACGTGCCCGCGGGCGACTTTGCTGCGCTGGAAAAAGCCGCCGATAAGGACACCTGTGCCGTCATGATGGAGCTGGTGCAGGGCGAGGGCGGCGTCGTCGCGCTGGACGCGGACTACGTCGCCAGGGTCGCGGCGTTCTGCAGGGAAAAAGACATCCTCGTCATTGTGGACGAGGTGCAGACCGGCGTGGGCCGCACCGGCAAGTTCCTGGCGTGCGAGCATTTTGATCTGCACCCCGACATCGTCACGCTGGCGAAGGGGCTCGGCGGCGGCCTGCCCATCGGCGCGGTGCTGATGAACAAAAAGGTCGCCGACCACATGAAGCCCGGCTCCCACGGCTCGACGTTCGGCGGCAACCCGGTCTGCTGCGCCGGTGCGCTGGCCGTGCTGGACGAGATGGACGACGACTTCCTCGCCAACGTCAACGAGCGCGCGGCTCAGCTGCGCGCCGGGCTGGCGAAGCTGCCCCATGTCAGGGAGGTCAGCGGCCTCGGCCTGATGGTGGGCATCGCGTTTGACGACGGCATCAAGGCCGCCGACGTCCGCGCCGCCTGCGAGAAGGCAGGTCTGCTGGTGTTGACCGCCAAGACCCGCCTGCGTCTGCTGCCGCCGCTGATCCTGACGGCGGACGACGTGGACGACGCGCTGGCGATTTTGCGCAGCGTACTGGAGAAATGCGTATGAAACATCTGCTGAAGCTGGGCGGCATGACGCCCGAGGAAATTCTGCATGAGATAGATGCGCGTCGTCTCGATGGAGCTGTGGCCGAGCATATCCGCGAGCTTCACAATATCGTGATACACACGATAGTACGCTGTAGCAAACAGGTGGCGCAAATTGTGTGGAAACACCTTCGACGGCGCGACGCCCGCCTTTTGGCATAGGCGCTTCATTGCACTCCATATCTGCCGCCGGTCCATACTCCTCCCGCCCGTGGTGAGAAAGATCTCGCCGTGGGCGATTTTTTGCTTCCTGGCATATTTCAGCAGCTTGCGGCAGAGCTTCGCGGGCAGCAGGATCGTCCGAATTTTCCCTTTCAACGAAACCTCGGCACGGCCTTGACTGGCGGCCTCGACGGTAAGGTATTTGACCTCGCCCACGCGGATGCCGGTCGCACAGATGCTCTCCATCAGCAGCGCAAGACGGGCATCGCCGGTGCTCTCCGCGGCGGCGAGCAGACGGTCATACTCCGCGCGCGTCAGCTCGCGCTCGGGAGCGCGAAAAATGCGGCGCTGGACCTTGAGGAACCTCGCGCGGCAATCCTCCCAGCCGAGGAAGCGGAACAAGCCGTTCAGCGCGGCAAGCGCGGTGTTGACGGTGGATGGGGCCTGCCGCCGCTCGGCCAGATGTGCCTTCCATTCGGTCACGGCTTCTTTTGTGACTGCCGCGCCGTCCAGCCATACGGCAAAGGCGCGGACGCTGCGCAGATATTTCTCCCGCGTTGCCACGGCGTGCTCGTCCTCCTTCAGCTTGCGGTCGTAAGCCTCGACCATGGCCACTGTGATTTTCCGCTCGTTCATAATCTACCTCCTGCAAATGATTTGTGCTTATTTTACCTTGCAGGAGATAGGCTATGCGGTTTTACGTCCCACGGTGGGATCTATTTTTATAGGCCCAATTCGTCAATCCTGGTCATCGTCAGGGCATAGGGATCAAGGTTGAAAACGGGCTTATGCTGATTTATGGCATAGAAGAGCGCGTGGTCCTCGGTGCGGCCTGTCGACAGAGCTTCCGTGTCAAAGACCGTCAGCATCATGTCCGCAAGGTCGATGATCCGCTTGTAGGCCAACAGCTGTGCACCGGTCTGCGGAAATGGGACGGCATACTCCGTGCGCGTGCAGTTCTCCAGCATCTTAAAATACCGCTCCCGCAGATACGGTGCCCATTTGGTGGATTGCTCCTCATGCGGCGCGGTGCAGAAGAGCTTCATGTCGCGATCCCTCTCCATCAGGACATTGATCTGCTCAGCGGCATAAAGGCCGATGCCGTGGTCACAGGCCGTATAGAACTGTGTTACATCCTGCTGCCGCAGCTCCATGATTTTCTGCAAAAGCTCCTGTTTCATGGCAATGCAATATTCGTCATCTTCATCGAAGCCCCATTTGAAGCAGATCGTGTTCTGGCCGAAAATCGCACAACGATAGTTCTTCATAACGGTTCCTTCTCTCTATTTGTATCCTCTACCAATTCCATCATGTGCTTTCTTTTAATATAATATTGCTTACTAATTAAATCAATAGCTTTCTATTGAGTACAGAAAGAAATAATAGGAAACGGTATAATTGCTTATCATCGGAAAGGCAGGACACCGTATGAGCAAAGAAGTTTCCTTCAAAAATCGTGACCGTTTCGTACAGCTTGGGATCGCTATCGCGGCGCTTCGAAAAATGCGTGGCTTATCTCAGGAGAAGTTAGCGGAAAGAGCCGGCGTCAGCCGCTCCCTTATCAGCACGATCGAAGCGCCGAACATGGCCCACGGGTTCTCTCTGGATGTATTCTTTGATATTGCCGATGCGTTGGAGGTCGATCCTGCCGATCTTATCAATGCCTCTGTATTCTCGGATCGGATCTTGAAATCAAAGTAAGCTCCCAAATGCGTCCCACAGGGGGCGCATTTTTCGATGATTCGTGTCGCTCTTGTCCGTTCCGCTTTCAATTTACCATATTGTGGGTATAATCACAATATGATTTTCTCAAAATACCACATATAATTTCATTATTCGGCAGGAAATGTGGTGATGGCGATAGTCGATTACGGACCGTTGTGGGAAACCATGGAGCGGAATAATGTGACGCAGTATCAGCTTTTGCAGAGCGGCATTGATAACCATACGCTCGATTCTCTCAAGAAAAACAGGAACATCACGATGATTACACTGGAGAAGCTGTGCAGGATCATCGGCTGCACGCCGGATGATGTTGTATCGTTCAAATAACGGCTGTCGGCACTTGCGCCGGTGGCCGTTATTGTTTTAGGCCAATATGAAAAAAGCAGGGCGGGGACAGCGTCCCCGCCCTTGATAGTAGGCAGAATGTGGGTATACAGGAAGTCAGAGCTTGTGCTATAATGATGATGCGAGAATATGTTTTGCGGAGTGTGATTCGATGGATCGGGAAGAGCTGAGACAATTCGTATTGAGCAACTACAGCGCAGAGCCGGACCGCCCGTGGCTCAACCATCCCCGCTTTGAGGTGTTCCGTCACAGCAATAACCAAAAGTGGTTTGCCTTGGTAATGGACATACCGAAAAGCAAGCTCGGCTTGCCGAGCGCGGATATGATAGATGTCGTCAACCTCAAGTGCGATCCCATTCTGGTCGGATCGTTTCGGGGCGATGCCGGTATCTTTCCCGCGTATCACATGAGCAAGGCGAATTGGATCACGGTCGCTCTGGACGGCAGTGTGCCGGACGAAAAGCTCAAGGTGCTGCTGGATCTGAGTTACGAGCTGACGGCGACAAAGCCGAGAAAGTGATAAATGGGTACAAATATCAGCGCACCGGCGTGAAGTGAGATAAAAGCCGTTTTACTTTGCTGACATCTGCGTTGCAGCATCCGGCACAAAATATTTCCGCCACGGAAAACGGTCGCAGAACGTCCAGTGCTTTTCATAGAATGCGGAGAATCGTCCGATGACATAGCCGTTGACCAGCGCGCACAGGATCGTCCCCCACTTCACGCCCTCGAAGTGCCAAAGCCCAAAGGTAAGAAAGCTCATCGCCACGCCGATCAGACAGCTCACGCAGTCATATCCGGTTTTGAACCGATTGATATTTGCGCCGAAACGGGCAGAGACCTCTTTCACAAAAAGCTCGTAGACCTCGGGTGAAATGTAGGTGTGGAACATGGCGGAAACACCAGCAGCGCAAAAAAGCATCCCCAGCACATAGTAGATCGCGCGCAACCAAACGCTGCCCGCCGGAAGCATGGCGCCAAGCAGCATGAAGGCGTCCAGTACAAAGCCGTAGACGACCGCCGTGACAAAGGAGAAGAGATACGACACGCGGAAGCGCCGCAGCAGCAGGCACATGGCGAGCAGCAACACCGCCTGCAAACAGTATTCCGCCATGCCGAAGGTGACGAAACTCCACGCAGGAGACAGCCAACGGTAAAGAAGGTATGCAGGCGCTACCACCATGGAAACGCCGAAGTCGGCCTTTTCCATCAGGACAACTCCCCATGCAACAAATACGATGCCGAGTACATAGGCAAGCTCCGTACTGAATGTTCTCTTCATTTTTGATCCCCCAAACAAAAAATGAGCTTTTTCCGTTTGGTATAGAAACGGAAAAAGCTCATTTGTATTGTACCACGCTTGTCAAGCGATACAGAGCTTCGGCGGCGCCATGTCTCGCAGCTTGGACAAACCTATTGGGGAAAAAGATTATGTAACGGCATGGCGGCAGAAATAGAAATTCCGATTTGCCGCGCCAAATAAAAAAGCCCCTTTTGGGGCCTATAACAGCAAAAAAAGATGAGCCTTGACTACCAAACGAAGCAGTCAAGGCTCATCCTTGGTTCTTGGTATCTAACATCAATTTAACCTCGCTTTCCTGAGTTGATGGGGTTAGCTGTTCATTGGACTCACCCTTTCTATATTTATAAGATAGCATAAGAAAGCAAAGAAATCAATGCAAGAAACAAACAACTTTTCTTTCAGAAATATGTCTATTGCAATGAAATATGGTGCAGACACGCAAGATTGGGTTGACGCCTCTGCATAATTGCTGTATCATAGGGTTGTTGAGGGCTTTCACAGCGTATGTGAAAGCCCTCAATCATTTGTGTAGTATACGGGACGACCGACCACAACAAAGCCTTCCTTTCCGGTAATAACTACGTTGTTATAGCTGCTGGCGCAATGCACGATCTGAATGCTGCCGTCCCTGTCCCAGCCTGCCACAATGCCGACGTGTTCATCATCCGGATAAAAGGCGAGGTCGCCGATCTGTGCGTCCTCCCAGCGGACTGGCGTACAGTAGCTATGCTGCATAGCCGCACCGCCGCCGTGGCCGATAACATAGCTGCCGTCTGTTGCGTTGTAAAAAGCCCAGTCTACCATGCCAGAACAGTCTAAACCGTATGGTCGGTAGGTGCCGGTGGTAGAGCTGCCGTCCGCTGTGACCTTGGCAAGTTGCCCCCAGCGGTCGTCCCAGCCGAACACAAGGCTTTTGCCGCCCCAGAAGTAGTTGACCTTTCCGGCGAGCGACAACGCCCGTTCCACCACGGTGCGGCGTTCTTTGGATAGATTTCTTGGCAGGGCGCGTCGCAGCATGGCGGCGTCGTATTGCAGGCTGTCGAGGTCATGGAGCAGTGCATCAAGGAGCGCAGGATCATCCAGCAGCTCGGCAAGAGCCTTTTTCTGATACGCTGTGAAGCGATAGGCTATACTCATTTCTTCCGCTGATTTTGCTTCGACGGCAAGGTGCAAAATGCGCTCCGTCCAGTCCTCACCATCCTCACCGCCGTCATGGTGGATCGTATCGACCTCGGATGTGATCTCAGTCATATCCCAAAAGACGGTCTTGAGCCTGTCTACACGGTCAGCATCCATTGTAGCAACATCTACTCCGTTTTCTGCGCCTGCGGTCCTCACGGCAAAAACCGCTATGACCTCCCGCCAGCCTGGGAGTGCGCCGGTCAGGTCAATGCTGTCATAATCGCCATCTTGCAGCTCCGCCAAAGTAGAGCAAATCTCTTTGCTGACCTCTGCAACAGTAGCATTGAGCGGGATCGTATCTGGAGACGGCTCGTTGGCGAAGAGAATGCCGAACGGCGATGCCATAGGCGCCGCGACGAGGACGATCCCGCCAAAGAGCACGAACGCAGTCACGGCGCCGCCCACTGTGAGCAAGTGCAAGGTCAAAGCCTTTGCGCCTGCTGTCGTCACAGCCGCACCGTGCCGCAGCCAGTCAAGAATTTTTGCACCGGTTCGTTGAATCAATGTTGTTGCGCGCTCCTGCCGTTTGCGCTGCATGGCAAGACGGCGGCCACGCTCGGACGCTGCTGCTTGTCGGCTGCTTTGCGATGATGCGGGCTTGGCTGATGCGCGAGCGGATCTTGACCTCGCACGATATTCTGCCCTTTGTCCATTTCCCGTAGAAACAAGTCCGCTGCCGCTGTACTCTGCCTGTATTTTTTTGCTCATCTCCTCCTTTGCCTGCTGCCGCCATGCGTCGGCAGGCTTTTTTGCGTTCCACGGCACCGTTTCGTCCGGTGCCGTGGTCGCTTGATTCGATGGATGGATAGATGGGTTATTATCAGAGAACTCTTGTTCGTTTCCGATTTGATTTTTCTTTCCGTGCAATAGAAGAGTGGTTGCTCCGCTGGCGAGCCGCGTTGCGCCCTCTTGCGTTAAAAGCTCGGCGCTCTGTTCGGCCTGCTCTGCGGCACGGCTCTCCGCGGTCTGCTCTTGCCGTTTCTTTCCGGCCAGCTCTTTCTTAAATTTGGCGGTAAGCCGGCGCTGTGATGCACGGTGCTTTTGTGTACGCCTGCTTTTCTTTTTTTCCAGCTCACGCCCGTAATCCCGCTTGTGTATATCTGACATGACAGGTCTCCTTTTTGAGTGTGAAAATGCGTCTCGCGGTGAGATTTATTTCTTTGAAGCCTATTCCCGCAGCGCGGCGGCGATGCCCGCCATGATGTAATCGGCACATGGCAGCGCGACCGAATTGCCGAGCGCCCGATAACGGTGCATCGACGGGATCAGCTCACCGTTTTCACCGTACTTTGTCCAGTTGTCCGGCAGACCCATGAGCCGTTCGCTCTCAATTTCTGTTGGGAAACGGATGCAGCCGCCCGCCGGATCATCCGCGTACCAGAAGGCAAAGGGCGTGACGCCACTGGCTAATAGAGTGGGAAAAGGGTCTGCTGCCCGTCCAAAGCTGCCGCGGAACTGCGTGTGCTGCCCATGTTTGGCTGCTCCCCGCATCCGGTAGAGTTGAAAGGGCTGGAGGATGGGTACACGCCCCCCTGCTTCAATAACAGAGCCTCGATCTCTTTCGGCGGCGGGCAGCCCGCCCGCTGTGCAAGGCGCAGGAAGTGGGAGCATTGGGCGGGGCTTAAACAATATTTCGGGAGCACGCCGCCCTCCAAAGTCTGCCACAAGAAAGACGCGCTGGCGTCGGGCCAGCCGGGGCCTTGCCCAATGCTGGGCATCCAGGAGCCGCCATGCGA
>OHBM01002722.1_pt1 | contig 11470 bp, 3 predicted proteins | sample 1577251 | NCBI WGS metagenome assembly OHBM01 (sample SAMEA3541557, study PRJEB24748) | human gut metagenome | biome: human gut; feature: human-associated habitat; material: faeces | place: China | collected 2012
GTTACAGCTGGCAGATGTCCATGGCCATCGGCAGCTCCTGCCTGTTCGGCTTCCCGGGAACCGTCATCATCTCCAACGAGGTGTCCGAGTCCACCGGCGCCAACGCCGAGGAGCGGGCTGCTATCAACGCCCAGATCATGCCCAAGATGCTGGTGGCCGGTATGGTCACCGTATCCATCACCTCCGTGCTGGTGGCCGGCGTGATGAGCGGCTGGCTGTAAGCTAAGCGGATATTCAGAAGTGAGGTAGTGAAAATGTCTGAGATCAAGACGTATGTAGATCGTATTTTCGACGAGCTGGTGGCCATCCGGCGGGACATCCACGCCCATCCGGAGGTGGGGATGCAGGAGGTGCGCACCAGCGCCCTGATCCGGCGGGAGCTGGAGAAGATGGGCATGGACGAGATCCAGCAGCCCCTGCCCACCGCAGTGGTGGGTCTGCTCCACGGCGGCAAGGGACCCGGCAAGTGCGTGGCTCTCCGCGCCGACATCGACGCGCTGCCGGTCCACGAGGAGTCCGGCGTGCCCTTTGCCAGCCAGACGGAGGGCGTCATGCACGCCTGCGGCCACGACCTGCACACCACCATGCTGCTGGGCGCGGCCAAGACCCTGTGCCATATGCGGGACTCCTTTGCGGGTACGGTGAAGTTCATCTTTGAGCCCAGCGAGGATACCATGCCCGGCGGCGCACGGGCGCTGGTGGCGGCGGGCGTCATGGAGAACCCCCACGTGGACGCCATCTTCGGCCAGCACGTCTGCCCCTCCGAGAATGACACGGTGGGCCGGATGCAGCTCTATAAGGGGTACTTCACCAGCGCGGTGGATCTGTTCCACATCGCCGTACACGGCAAGAGCGGCCACGGCTCCGCACCCCACACCGCCCACGACGCCATTGCCTGCGCGGGGTATCTCATCACCGCGCTGCAAACGGTGGTGTCCCGCCGCATCGACCCCATGGACTCCGCCGTGCTGACGGTGGGCACCATGTCCGGCGGCGACGCGGTGAACATCACCGCCGGCGAGGCCCGGATGGTGGCGGTGCTGCGCAGCTTCAGCGACACGGCACGGGATACCGCCATCGAGGAGGTCAACCGGATCTGCAAGGGCATCGGGTTCGCCTTCGGCTGCGACATCGAGGTGAAGCTGGAGGAGGGCTACGCCCTCCAGTACAACGACGGCGCCATGATCGATCTGGTGGAGCAGGCGGTCACGGAGGAGCTGGGCGCGGACAAGGTGACCCACCTCGACCGCCCCTTCTCCGGCAGCGAGGACTTCAGCTTCTTCGGCAAGCTCACCAATACGCCGTCGGCGTTCATGATGATCGACGCGGGCCACGGCGAGCACATGGTGTCCCTGCACAACGGCAAGATCGTGTTCGACGAGAACGTGATGCGCTCCGGCGTGGCGGGTATGAGCGCTGTCGCACTGAAGTACCTGGCGGAGTGAGCGCACATATTATGAGGTAACAGCGGAAAGTTTCCTTCCTGAAAACAGGACAGGGACGCACGGCAGGTGCGTCCCTGTCCTGCTTTTTCGCGGGTTTTGGCAGCTTTTGGCGAGCGCCGCCGTTGACAAGAGACGGAAAGGCGTATATAGTATACAGTAGTTCGGCAGATGCCGGACCGACAAGTGGATAACGTGTTCTGTGACGACGTGTGGCTGCGCGCCGTAACGGCCGGAAACGGTCAGGCGGCAGTTTTGAAGAAATAGGGGCAAGACCCTCTGCGGACGGCACTGTAAACGCAAGGAAGTGACCAAAGCGGCGGAGACGCCGTGTGGTGAACAGCAGCCATTGGGACGGATGTCCTGAGAAGGTAGGTCATGTACGGGAGGCGGCAGCCTCGGGGCGTTAGGGCAGGAGAATTGCACGGCGGAGAACAGGTACACAGCGGCGCTTCTTCGTTGTGGCAGAGAGCAGAAGTGGGCGCGGACCATCCCGACAGGGACGGACCGGCCTTTTTTTGCGGCAAATGCGCCGGCTGTCCCGTCAGGGAGGCCGGTTTTTTCGCGGGAGGGGCGTCATCCGCCCGCAGTCAAGTCGGGACGGCGCAAGCCGTCCGCTTTCCATAAGGGCGGGAGGGGTTTGCCGACCCCTTCCGCCTCCTTCTCTTATAAGACAGAAAATTTACAGATAAAAGGAGACAGAGACATGAAGAAACGAGTGGTATCGTGGCTGCTGGTGGTGCTGATGCTCACCAGCATGCTGCCTACCGGCGTGTGGGCGGAGGACGTCTACCGCAGCAGCGAGGACACCGGACGGTACGGTGTGTCCACGCTGGCGGGAAGCACCGCCGACGCGGAGCTGGAGGGCTTTTTCGACGAGTGGAGGGCATTGCCACCGTGGCCAACGCGGCCACGCGGGGCTTTGTCAGGGACGGCGAGGAGCTGAAATCCGGCAACAGCTCGGCCAGCTACACACGCTCGACGCTGACGGTGACGATGCTGAAGGCGGCGGAGCTGTCCTTCGATTACCGGCTCAGCGGCCCCAGCCAGAGCGGCATGGAGGTGAAGAACGGCAGCAAGACGCTGTATACGTACAGCAGTTACGGCAGCAGCGGGGCAGAGATCGTCAAAGGGACGGACAGCGACACGGCCACCGTGCAGGCCAACGCCGGTGACGTCATTACCATCTCCTATTACCGCGGCTATGCCAGCAGCGGCAGCAACTGCATGTGGCTCAGCAATTTCAAGGCCTCGCTGCCGGCGCAGGTGATCTTCCATGCCAACGACGGCACGGAGACCACGGTGCAGCAGGGCGTGTTCGGCAGCGGCACGCTGCAGGCCAATACGTTCCAGCGGGACGGCTACCGCTTTGAGGGCTGGGCCACGACGCCGGACGGCGCGGTGGCCTACGCCGACAAGGGCAGTATCACCATTACGGAGAATACCGACCTGTACGCCGTGTGGACGCGGGTGTACCGTGTGGCGTTCCAGCTGACGCCGGCGGACGCACAGTTCTCGCTGTACGGCGATGAGGCGCGGACGGCGCTGATCGCGGCGGACAGCGGCACGGCGTATACCCTGGCGGCGGGCACCTACTATTACAGCGTCTCCGCCTTCGGCTACGCGGCGGTGCAGGGCAGCGTCACCGTCAGCGGCGACGCACAGGAGCCGGTGGTGCTGGCGGAGAAGCCGGTGGTCACGGTGACGTTCGCCTATGCGGACGGCAAGACCGATGTGGACGGCGGGAAGCTGACCGTGCGCACCGGTGAGCGGGACATGGCGGCGGAGGAAGGCTCCGACGGCATGGCGTTCCGCCTGCCCGCAGGCTACGCCTACGACTGGAGCTTCCGCAGCGCCAACTACGGCAAGCAGAGCGGTACCGTGGACCTGACGGGCGTCAGCGAGAGCGGGACGCGGAGCGTGACCATCCCCATGACGGCCAAGTCCGCCTGGGAGGGAGCGGGCGACATCAGCGAGCCCGCCGCAGTGGACGGCGTGTACCAGATCACCAGCGGCAGCGAGCTGGCGTGGCTGGCCCAGCAGGTGAACGCCGGTGTGTCCGACGGCACCAGCTTCAGCGCGGTGCTGTGCAACGACATCGACCTGGGCGATGAGGCGTGGACGCCCATCGGAAATGGCACCGGCAAAGCGTACAAGGGTACCTTTGACGGGCAGGGGTACACCATCCGGAATCTGTACGTCATCGGCAGCACGCCCATGGACTACGGCCTGTTCGGCACCGTCTATGGCGGCACCGTCCGGAATGTGACGGTGGAGGGCCGCGTGGAGGTCACCAGCAATTCCAGCAGATACGGCATCGCGGCCATCGTGGGCCAGCTATACGGCACCACGGGCGGCGTGGAGAACTGCCTGAACAGGGCGTCCGTCAAGGGCGGCCAGTATGTGGGCGGCATCGTGGGCTATGTGGCCGGCGGGTCCAGCAGCGCCGAAAAGTTCATCAAGAACTGCGGCAATGTGGGGGATGTGACCTCCGAAGGCCACCGCGCGGCGGGCATCGCGGCCAATATCAGCGGCCAGGTGGCAGTGGAGAACTGCTACAGCACCGGCACCATCACCGGCGGCGGCTGGTACTCCGGCGGCATCAGCGCGTATGTGGACAGCTCCTACGCATCGGTGAAGAACTGCTATGCCGCGGGCAGCGTTACCGGCAGCGGCGCGGGCGCGGTGTTCGGCAAGGTGAGCTACAGTTCGACGGTGGTGGCCAACTGCTACTACCCCGACACGCTGAGCATCGGCGACAGCAAGGCTGTGAAGGTGACGGAGCAGCAGCTGAAAACGCTGGACAGCGCTGCGGCGCTGGGCGAGGCGTTCATGCAGGACGCCAAGAGCGTCAACGGGGGCTATCCCATCCTGACGTGGCAGATCACCACGTATGAGGTGACATTTACCGTGACGCCGGAGGATGCGGAGGTACGCATCGACGGCGCAAAGGGCAAGCAGAACGGAAACGTGTGGACGTTCCGCCTGCCGGAGGGTACATACAGCTACACGGCGTTCGCCTTCGGCTATGCCGATGAGAGCGGCAACATCGAGGTCAGCGGCGCGGCCCGGAAGGATATCACGCTGACGCCAGTGGAAAAGCGCACCGTCCGATTCAGCGTGACGCCCGAGGACGCCGGCGCGGCGGTGACGGTGCAGTGGAACGGCAAGACCGTGGCGGCGGAGCAGGACGGCAGCTATCGGCTGCCCGACGGCACCTACACCTACACGGTGCGGGCCAAGGGCTACGCCAAGGTCAGCCAGACGCTGAAGGTCAGCGGAGATGTGACGGTGCCGGTGGCGCTGGAGCCCTCCGCCGCCTGGGACGGCCAGACCGTCACGGCGCCGGAGGCGGGCGACGGCACGGAGGCCAGCCCCTACGAGATCGAGAACGGCGAACAGCTGGCGTGGCTGGCCCGGACGGTGAACGCAGGGAACGGCAGCACTAGGCTATACGCCGTCCTGACGGAGGACATCGACCTGGGCGATGGTGCGTGGACGCCCATCGGCGCAGATTTCCATGAGTTCACGGGCCGCTTTGACGGCCAGGGTCATACGGTGTCCCGTATGAAGGCGGAGGCCCAGTACGCAGGTCTGTTCGGCGTGGTGAAGGACGCGGAGATCCGCGGCGTGGTGGTGCAGGGCATCGCCGCCGGCACCGACAGCAGCAGCGGCGATGCGGCGGGCCTTGTGGCCCGCGCCAAGGGCAGCACCGTGACTATCGCGGACTGCGGCAGTGAGGTGCAGGTCAGCGGCGGCGCCAACGGCGGCGGCATCCTGGGCAAGAACCACAGCAGCAGCACCGTGGTCACCATCAGCGCCTGCTACAACACCGGCGACATCAGCGGCAAGGCGCGGGCTGGCGGCATCAGCGGCGGCAACACCCATGAGGTAAACATCAGCGACTGCTACAACACCGGCAGCATCACCGGCGGCAGCTACGCAGGCGGCGGTATCCGCGGCTATTACGGCGGCTTCGAGGGCACGGTGGCCAACTGCTACAACAGCGGCGCCGTTACCGGCACCAATACCGGCGCTATCGCCCCGGGCGCCAACAGCAGAATCAGCAACTGCTTCTATCTGGACAGCGGCACGGACGGCAACAGCGGCGCAGCGGCGCAGACCGCCCAGCAGATGCAGGAGCTGGCCATCAGCGACGCCTTTGAGCATGTGGCGGGCCGCAACGGCGGCATGCCGGTGCTGAAGTGGCAGAAGCTGGCACCGGTGGTCAAGGACCCCGTGCTGGCTCAGAACGTGGAGTTCGGGCTGGAGCAGGTGCATCTCACCAACTCCTCCGCCATGGAGGTGGAGGACGGTGTGGGCATGCTGGCCTCCTCCCAGCTGACGTGGGACGCGGTGGACGGCGCGGAGGGGTATGTCATCACCCTGTGGCGGCAGACCGCAGAGCTTGTGGAGGGCGAGGACTACACCCAGATGGTGCTGGCCCGCGCCACGGCCTTCTCCGCCAACGGCACTGAGACCGACTATGACTGCGCCGCCGAGCTGGCGGAGCAGGGCGAGGGCGTGTACTACGCCACGGTGACGGCAGTGGTGGACGGCGCGTACACCGAGCCCTCTCTGGAGTACGTGGACGAGTATGTGGCGGGCTATCAGATGCCCTATGACCGCATGTCCACCGTCACCAATGTGAAGTGGGAGGGTACGGTCCTGCGCTGGGACAAGAAGCCCTATTTCACGGCGGAGCAGATCTACACCATCCTGCTGTCCATTGTAGAGGACGATGGCAGCTATCGCACCCTGACCCCCGTGGAGGTGTCGGGAAATGCGGGCATGGCGGATCTGGGCAACACCTTCGCCGCCGGGCGGCGCTATGCCGCGCAGGTCATCGCCCACTCCGACGCGGACATCCTGGAGACAATGGGCCTGACGGACAGCCGCCCGTCCCAGGCGGTCATCTATGACGGCAGCGGCACGCCGGAGGTACCGGACGACCACGACGATACGTGGGTCGCCATCACCTCCGCCCAGCAGTGGATCGACCTGGCCAACGTGGAGGATATGCCCTCCGATCCCGCAGACAGCAGATCCGACAGCCAGCAGAAGGTGGAGTGGAGCAAGAAATACTATCTGGCCAACGATCTGGATTTCTCCCAGCTGTCGGCGGCCTATCAGACCAAGACCAAGTCCATCGGCAACACCACCAACCGGTTCAACGGCGTGCTGGACGGCAACGGATACGTCATCCGCGGCCTGACATTGAGCAACTATGACTCCGGCCTGTTCTGGTACGTGGGGGCCGGCGGCTATATCTACGATCTGAAGGTGGAGAACGCCAACGTGCTGTTCTCCGACAACGCGGCGGTGCTGGTACACAACAACTACGGCCTCATGGAGCAGTGCGCCGTGGTGAACACCAACATCACCGCCGACACCGGCGCGGTGCTGGGCGGCATGGTCAGCCGGAACTACGGCACCATCCGCGACAGCTATGTGGAGGGCGGTACGCTGACCTCCAACTCCACTACCTCCACGGGCCACGCGGGCTTCGTGGGCGCCAACGAGGAGGGCGGCCTCATCGAGCGGTGCTGGACCTCCATGAGCGTCAGCACCCAGAGCGACTACGCCGGCGGCTTTGTGGGCCTGGGCTACGGTGGCACCATCCGCAACTGCTTCGCACTGGGGAACGTGTCGGGCCGCGGCTATTCCGGCGGCTTCGTGGGACGCTCCGTATTCCAGGGCAACGCCTATGAGAGCTGCTACGCTGCGGGTATCGTCACGGTGACGGGCGCAGAGGGCAACGGCTTCATCGGCGGCAACAAGCCGGACAGCGGCTTCCAGTACGACCAGTCTGAGGGCGTGTGGAACTGCTACTACAACAGCGAGAACACCGGCGCTCACGGTTACGGCGCGGAGCCGCGAACCGGCATGCAGATGCGGCTGGCGGACTTCGTGCGGGAGCTGGGCAGCGGCATCTGGACCCGCGACGACGCGGTGAACGGCGGCCTGCCCTATCTCACCACGGTGAAGGCGCCGGAGACGGCCAAAACCGCGGACATCACCGTACACGTAGCCGTGGTGACGTATGACAAGGAGACGTACACCTTCGACTTCGACCACAAGAGCGTGGTGGATGTCACCGTGGAGAGCACGGGCAACACCCGCGTGGTGGACGTGATGGACGCGGCTCAGGCGCAGGGCAAGCTGACGTACAGCTACTCCACCACCGCCACCTTCGGACGGTTCATCCACACCATCAACGGCCATGCAGTCAACGCGCCGGATGGCTGGATGTTCACCATCAACGACGCCCTGTCCAACGTCAGCGCCTCCACGGCGTCGGTGAAGGACGGCGACAGGGTGCTGTGGTTCGAGGGTACCACCGAGAACCAGTTCCAGGGCCCGCTGTGGGCGGAGCTGGACGGCAGCACCATCCAGTGGGAGACCATTTCCACCGTGGCGGAGCTTCAGGCGCTGGCGGCGTCCAGAGACCCCGCAGTGCTGGCGAAGAACTACAAGCTGGCCAGGGATCTGGACCTGTCGGGCGTGACGTTCTCCGGCATCGGCAGCGCGTCCGCGCCCTTTACGGGCATGTTTGACGGCCAGGGCCACACCGTGTCCCATGTGACGGTGAAGGGCGGCGACAACGCCGGATTCTTCAATGTGACGCTGGGCGCGGTCATCAAGAACCTGCATCTCAGCGATGTGAACGTCACCGGCGGAAGCCGCGTGGGCGGTCTGGTGGGCTGGGCCCGGGCAGAACTGGATCGTCAGGATATGGCGGGCAGCAAGGCCGGCCTTGCCGGCAGCTGCACCGTGTCCGGTACGGTCAGCGGCAGCCGCGCCGTGGGCGGTCTGGTGGGCCTGAACGAGGGCCTCAGCGATCAGGAGACCCTGTTCTCCGTGGCCAGCGCCGTGGATAAGTGTACCGCCGCCGTCAGCGTCTCCGGCAAGGAGAAGGTGGGCGGCCTGGTGGGCGAGAACAGCGGCAGCATCACCAGAAGTGCCGCGCAGGGCAGCGTCACCGCGCCGGATGGCGTGATGGTGGGCGGCTTTGCCGGCGACAACAGCGGCAGCATCTATGACAGCCATGCCGAAGGCGAGGTGCGGGGCAAGTCCTACACCGGCGGCTTTGTGGGTATCAGCGACGGCACGGTGAAGAATTGCTACAGTCTGGGCAGTGTCACCGGTACGGACTACACCGGCGGCTTCGCCGGAGGCATCAGTGCGGCGGAGAACGCTGTGGGCGCCGGGCTGGTGTCGGTGACGGGTACGTCCACCTACGGCTATACCGGCGGCTTCGCCGGACGGCTGGGCGGTACGCTGGCGGGTCTGGACAACCAGATCACCGTCAAGAATGTCTACGGAAACTGCATGAAGCCGGACGGCCAGTGGAAGGCCGCGGGCAACAGCTTTACCGGCAGCAGCGAGCAGGCCGCGGTGGAGGGCATGAAGCTGACCACGTGGCAGCAGGTGAACGACAAGCTCATGGAGCTGTTCGGCGTATCTCTGCCGTGGATCGTGGATGATACCGCCCTGATGGATTCCATCGCGGCTACCCTCACCGAGACCAAGGACGGCTGGAGCGCCATGGACATGGCGGCCTACGGCCAGCTGGCGGGTAAGACCGCCAGACTCACCGATGCGGCACGGCAGAACATCATGGATCTGCTGATCGCCGAGGCAGCCGGTACGACGGACGCCGGCGCCAGAAGCCGCATCGAACTGGTGCTGCGGGCGCTGGGCGTGGACAGCGCGGAGCTGTATCCCCAGGGCAGCAGCAAGGCCGTGAACAACGGGGCGCTGCTGAAGGCCATGGATATGAGCGGCGTCACCGTGTGGGCGGCACCCTACGTGCTGCTGGCCAATATGCAGGGCGGCGTGAAGCTCACTGACCAGCAGATCGAGACGCTGATCGCCACCATCGCGGCGGCGGAGTCCAACGGCATTCTGGGCAGCAGCTACGGCGGCGCGTATTACGCCGATCCCGATACCACGGGCGCGGCCATGGCGGCGCTGAGCGCTTACACCGATCGCAGCAGCGCCAAGACGCTGCTGGATAAGCTGGTGCAGGGCGCGGCGAACCATGTGGCCGGCGCGGGCTATTACAGCAACGCCAACAGCGACGCCATGCTCATCATCGGCTTCATCGCCGCGGGCGTGGATCCCGAGACGGTGCTGTGCGCCAGCGGCATCACGCTGGTGGAGGACATGCTGCGCTATGCCAATGACGCCAACAACGGCTTCCTGTACGCCGGTGAGGACAACGCACTGGCCACGGAGCAGGGCTTCCGGGCCCTGGTAGCGTTGGCGCAGTTCCGCGCCAACGGCGGCAAGGCGTACAATATCTATGATTTCAGCAAGACGGCGGTGAAGCCGGGCCACGCCACCGGCAGCGGCGAGCCGGATGTGCCGGTGAACCCGCCCGAGGAGAACGAGGATATTACCGTCACCGTGTCTATCCGCACGCCGGCGGGCATGTGGATGGACGGCAAGAGCGTCACCGTGAAGAAGGGCTCTACCGTGTACCACGCCTTTATCGAGGCGCTGAGGGACAGCGGCATCACCCAGTCCGGCGCGGCCAGCGGCTACGTCCGGTCCATGACCAAGGGAGGCGTCACCTACGGCGAGTTCACCCACGGCGACAACTCCGGCTGGCTGTACAAGGTCAACGGCGTGCTGCCCAATGTGGCGCTGACCCAGAAGAAGCTGGCCGACGGCGACGACATCTTGTGGTACTACACCACCGACTGGAAACAGGATCCCGACGCCGGCGCCATGGCGGACCAGAGCCTGACGGCGGCGGATGTCATCAAGCTCATCAACGCCATCGGGGATGTGACGCTGGACAGCGGCAGCGCCATCGCAGCGGCACGGACGGCCTACAACAGGCTGCCGGCAGAGGAGAAGGCGCTGGTCACCAACTATGCGGTGCTGGTGGCGGCGGAGGAGACGTATGCCGCGCTGGTGAAGGCGCAGCAGGAGACCTCCGGCGTCAAGGAGAACACCGTGTGGCGCACCCAGTATGAGACGGCGCTGGACAAGGCAGGCGAGAACGACCTGACCTTCGGCAGCGAGTGGCTGGTCATCGCGCTGGCCCGCAGCGGCAGGACGGTGCCCGACAGCTACTACGACAGCGTGGTGAAGGCGGTGCAGGACGCGGGCGGCGAACTCAGCGATAAGAAGTTCAGCGAGTACTCCCGCGTGATCCTGGCGCTGACGGCCATCGGCAAGGACCCTGCGGACGTGGGCGGCTATGATCTGCTGGCCAAGCTGGCAGACATGGACAAAGTGACGTATCAGGGCCTTAACGGCGCCATCTTCGCGCTGATCGCGCTGGACAGTGCCGGGTATGAGGTGCCCGCCGCGGCGGAGGACGCCAACCAGACCTCCCGCGAGGCACTGGTGGCTTACATTCTGGACAAGCAGCTGTCCGATGGCGGCTGGGCTCTGTCCGGTGACAGCGCCGATCCCGATATGACCGCCATGGCGCTGCAGGCGCTGGCGGCGTACCGCGACGACGCGGCGGTACAGGCGGCGGTGGACAAGGCCGTGCAGACCCTGTCCGACATGCAGCTCTCTGACGGCGGTTACAGCAGCTGGGGCACGGTGAACAGCGAGTCCTGCGCCCAGGTCATCATCGCGCTGACCACGCTGGGCATCGATCCTGCCAAGGACAGCCGGTTCATCAAGTACGGCCTGAGCCTGCTGGATGCGCTGTGCGCCTACTATAAGGACGGCGGATTCTGCCACACGCGGGACGGCGCGGCGGACGATATCGCCATGGAGCAGGCACTGTGCGCCCTGACGGCCTATGCGCGGCTGCTGAACGGTCAGACGGCACTGTACGACATGACCGACCTGGCCGCGGGCATCACGCCGGCGGAGCCGGATGCGCAGGAGCCTGCGGAGGAGCAGGAGCCTGCGGCGCAGAACGGCGCCGTGGTGTGGATCGTCGTGGCGGCGGCCGCAGCGGCGGCCGGTGCGGCGGTGATCGCAGCGTCCAAGCGCAGAACGCAGTAAAAATTCTTCGGTTTCGGATTCACTTTCACCGCTGTCAAACACAAAGC
>OHBM01002723.1_pt1 | contig 11469 bp, 9 predicted proteins | sample 1577251 | NCBI WGS metagenome assembly OHBM01 (sample SAMEA3541557, study PRJEB24748) | human gut metagenome | biome: human gut; feature: human-associated habitat; material: faeces | place: China | collected 2012
TTCCATCATGGCTTTGCTGATGCCCATGGCGTTGATGGGATAAGCGGCTTTATCTGTGGAAAGGACCACGACATTCTTTACACCATGTTCAATGGCTGAATCAAGGACATTCTCTGTACCAAGGACATTGGTACGAACAGCCTGCGTGGGAAAGAATTCACATGAGGGTACTTGCTTTAAGGCAGCGGCATGGAAGATATAATCCACGCCGTTCATTGCACCGTCAACGGAACGTTTGTCACGCACATCTCCGATGTAAAACTTTACTTTGGGATTCTGCAAGTGATGACGCATGTCATCCTGCTTTTTCTCATCTCTGGAAAATATGCGGATCTCCTTGATATCGGAATCAAGAAAACGACGCAAAACTGCATTGCCGAAAGAACCTGTTCCACCGGTAATTAATAACACTTTGTCTTTAAAAATAGACATAATTATAAAGATTTATTATATACATTAGCGTTCTATTTTGACGTAAGATCCAAGGTTAGCGGCCACAAGGCGGTTTCCTAATAAGTAATATCAAAAAAAGATACTGTTTTTTGATATTACTTATTAATCTAGTCCGATTGTCAAGGTTATCAATGATATTAAACCTATCTGCTACTTTAAAATATGCCAGTTCCAGTATAAACAGAATTAAAAAGATGACCCCATATGTAAATAATACATTCATACTCATTATAATTACTTCAATCCCATGATTTCATCAAGCTTTCTCAAGCATCTTTCCTTATCAAAATGCTCATCATAGTAAATACGGCCAGCCTTTCCTTTTTCATTCAATACAGATTTATCGTTTGTGAGAGTTCAATTACAAGTCGCGCCAAACCTGCAGCATCGCCAGCCTTTACATTCCATCCGCAATTAGCCTCATTAACAACTTCACTACCTTCGCCATTTAAACAGGTAATGATAGGGCGTCCCGATGCCATATATGAGCTTATCTTAGCAGGTGCGTAAAGATTAAACAATGGAGAATCCGTTAGCGATACCAACATAACATCAGCCTTTTCAAAGAACAAAGACATCGTATTTGATGGAAAACGGCCTAGTGTATAAACTGTATCTTCAAGGCCATTGTCCTTCACAAATTGCTTAACCCAGTCAAGTTTACGGCCATCACCTACAATTATCCATTTAATCTCCTTATGTTCCTTTGTGAGCAAAGCTGCTTGCATATTGCATTCGAATCCATGAGCCTCTCCAACAGCACCAGCGAACATAACCTTGAAACCATCTGGTATATCAGGCATCTCAAAATTCTTAGCAGTACTTGATGTCTCATCACTCCATTGTGGGTAATAGATAATCTTACCTTCATAATTACCATACTCGCGAATACTTTCGACGAAGCTTCGGCTACTGATCAATATCTTGTCAGAATATCTATATTCGCTCGCCACAAAGTTTTTAAAGAATCTAAGAATATATTTATTGTTTATACCACCTGCAGCAGTCAAACTTTCTGGCCATAGATCTAGCACCCAGATATAAAGCCGAATAGTCCTTATACATCTTGCTGTTCCACGTAAGGGCATAGGCACAACCGGCAAATCCTCCATAGAAGATGGGCAGTTTCCAATACTTGCGGTTGTAAATTTGTCCACCGCCGGGAATGACGAGGGCAAGCCAGGTGGCTTTTGTGGGATTAGGTACCCACCTTTTGGGGTCGATGGCCTTTTGCAGACTGTCTGTAGGCACGGGCTGTTCCTTCAGGTCGGGGCTGGCAGTCATTTCCAGCATCTTCCGCTTGTTTTCGGCTGCAAGACTGTCGGCAACAGTGAGGCTGTCCCGGTTCACCACGGTGTTGAGTGTATCGGTCTGATGCCGCTGCGCACGCTTGGAAGCGGCACGTGGACGGTCCTGACCATACATAGCAATCCCTGCCATCTGTAAAAAACAGAGCAGCAGGGCAATGGCTAACTGATATATTCTTCCTTTTTTCCTCATTTATTTCTTCAGCGTATCAAGAATGCCGATGATACGTTCCAATTCTTCTTCGTTATTGAACGGGATACTGATTTTACCTTTTCCTTTCTCCGAGCAGGTTAGCTGCACCTTGGTACTGAAAAAGCCCGAGAGCTGTTGTTTCAGCATATTGAATTCTTCGGGCAGTTTGGCGCGCTTGGGGGCAATCTTACGACCACCGCTCTTCACGCTTTCGCCTTCACTCAGTGACTTTACGATTTCTTCCACTTTGCGTACGGAATACCCGTGCTCCAGGATTTCTTCGAAAATCTTCACTTGCAGTTTGGGATCGCCAAGCGTTACCAAAGCGCGGGCATGTCCCATGTCTATCTGCTTGTTCTGCAGTCCCATCTGGACGGGGGCGGGCAGTTTGAGCAGGCGCAGGTAGTTGGCAATGGTGGTACGCTTCTTACCTACGCGTTCGCTGAGGCGTTCCTGCGTCAGTCCGTATTGTTCCAACAGATGCTGGTAAGCGAGGGCTATTTCTACGGAGTTCAAGTCTTCGCGCTGTATGTTTTCGATGAGCGCCATTTCCATGACGTTCTCGTCATCTGCAGTGCGGATATAGGCAGGGATGCTTGTCAGTCCGGCAAGCTGCGAAGCACGGAAACGACGCTCGCCGGCGATAATCTGGTATTCGTCGTCGCTAAGCTTGCGCAGGGTGATGGGCTGTATGATGCCGATTTCGGAGATGGAATCGGCTAACTCCTGCAACGCAACCGGGTCGAATTCATGACGGGGCTGGTTGTAGCGTCGGTGACATCGTTGATGGCGTCGTAAATGACGCGGTACATACGCATTTCCACCTTGGTGGCAGCGGCTTCTTCCTTGGCCACGTTGTCCGGGCGGACGTTGAAGCCGATGATGATGGCGTTGGAGGCATCGGCCAGATCCACGTCAGACTTGCTGATGGCGCCGACACCGGCGTGGATGACGCGCACACGCACCTCGTCGTTGGAGATCTTCTCCAGACTCTGCTTCACAGCCTCGGCAGAGCCCTGCACATCGGCCTTGACCACGATGGCCAGTTCCTTCATGTCGTTCTGTGCCATCTGGCTGAACAGGTTATCCAGCGTGACCTTCTGGAAGGAGGAGAACTGTTTTTCCTTGGCGGCAGCGATGCGCTGCTCGGCCAGTTCACGGGCCAGACGCTCGTCCTCAACAGCCTCGAACAGGTCGCCTGCCTCGGGCACGGCGGTCAGGCCGGTGATCTCCACAGGGGTAGAGGGGCCGGCATCGCTCAGCAACTGGCCCTTGTCGCTGCGCATGGTACGCACGCGGCCCACAGCGGTACCGGCAATGATGACGTCGCCGGAGTGCAGGGTGCCGTTCTGCACCAGAATGGTGGCAATGGGGCCCTGGCCCTTGTCCAGACGGGCCTCGACGACCGCACCCTTGGCGCGGCGGTTGGGGTTTGCCTTCAGCTCCATGACCTCAGCTTCCAGAGCAATGCGCTCCAGCAGGTCGTTGATGCCCATGCCGGTCAGGGCAGACACCGGGATGCAGGCCACATCGCCGCCCCAGTCCTCGGTGATGATGCCGTACTTGGTCAGGCCTTCCATCACGCGCTCGGGGTTTGCGGTGGGCTTATCCATCTTGTTCATTGCCACGATGAGCTTGACATTTGCAGCCTTGGCGTGGTTGATGGACTCGATGGTCTGGGGCATGATGCCGTCATCGGCAGCAACCACCAGAACAGCGATATCGGTCATGTTGGCACCGCGGGCACGCATGGAGGTGAATGCCTCGTGGCCCGGCGTATCCAGGAAGGTGATCAGGCTGTCGTTGATCTTGACCTGATATGCACCAATGGCCTGGGTGATGCCGCCTGCCTCGCCTGCGGTGACATTGGTCTTGCGGATGGCATCCAGGATACTGGTCTTACCGTGGTCAACGTGGCCCATGACACAGACAACGGGAGGACGCTCCACCAGATCCTCGGCGGAATCCTCCTCCTGGGTAAACAGGCGCTCCTCGATGGTCACATGCACCTCGTGCTCGACCTTTGCGTGGAACTCCTCAGCCAGCAGGGATGCGGTATCGAAATCGATCACGTCATTGATGGCGTGCATCTCACCCATCTGCATGAACTTGGCAATGACCTTGCCGGCCTGCTGCTTCAGGCGGGCAGCCAGCTCACCGACGGTGATCTCGTCGGGGATCATCACCTTCAGCTGGGCGTTACGGGCCTTTTCCAGCTGGATGCGCTGCAGGCGCTCGAACTCGGTCTCGCGCTTGCCCTTCTGGAACTGCTGGCGCTGGCGCTGGCCGCGCTGGGTGAACTTCTGCTTGTTGCCCTGCGGGGTGGGCTTGCGGCGGTTCTCGGTGTTCTTGGTGGAAGCCAGATCGTCGTAGCGGGCATCGAAGCGGTCCACGTTCACATCCACAGTGCGGGTATCGACCGTCACCTGGCTGTCCTCGCGGCGGACAGAGACGGACTGAGCGGGGGCAGCAGAGGCCTTGGCACCGGTCTCGCGGGCCAGCTCGCTCAGGGAGACAGTCTTCTCCTCGCGCTTCTTGTGCTGCTCGTTCTTCTTCTCGCCGTGCTTATTGCTGTTATTGTTTGCCTTGGGCTGCTCTGCCTTTGCAGCAGGGGCAGCGGGCTTTGCCTCGGGCTTCTTCTCAGCAGCCTTGGGCTCTGCCTTTTTCTCCGCAGGCTTCTCGGCCTTTTTCTCCGCCTTCTTTTCAGGCTGGGCAGGCTGCTTTGCGCTGTTCAGGTACTCGTCCAGGCTGGCAACGCTGTTGTCCTTGCTGAATTTCTCCAGCAGGTAGTTCAGCTCGTTCTCTTCCAGGGTAGAGCTGTTCTTCTTGCCGGTGCTGCCCATGGCAGCCAGCTCATCCAGGACCTTCTTTGCAGAAACATTCAGGTCTTTTGCAAAATCGCTCACTTTATATTTTACGGTCATTCGCTCATATCCTCCTCATTTTTGATTGCCCCGCAGTCCGAAAGACGGTCAAAGCAGAGCTTTGCGAGGTTGCGGTCAGTCACCGCGTAAACAGCCACAGGCTTGCGGCTGATATCGGCCAGCTTATCCTGTGAAAGCGGCATGGTGATCACATCCACCAGGTCGCCCACCGAATAGTTCAGGCGCTGCACGGTCTTGGCGCTGGCGTCGCTTGCCACCATCACCAGCCATGCCTTGCTCTTGACGCAGGCATCTTCCACGGCATCAAAGCCCATGGTCAGTGCGCCCGCCTTGCGGCACAGGCTCAGCGCCTGAAACAGCGCTTCCTCCGGGGGCAGCTTGGGCTTTGCGGGGGCGTTATTCTTCTTTGCCATTGGCTGCCTCCTTTGCGGCTTCGGCCAGCTGTGCGGCCAATGCCTCGTACACCTCGGCGGGAACCGGCTGCTCAAAGCAGCGCTCCAGCGCCTTCTTCTTTTTTGCCTTTGCAAGGCAGGCGGCATCCGGGCAGAGGTAAGCACCGCGGCCGGGCTTCTTGCCCACGGGGTCGATGCTGATCTCGCCGCTGGGGGCGCGCACCACCCGCACCAGTTCCTTTTTGGGGCGGCTGGTCATGCAGCCGATGCACTGGCGGGCAGGGATCTTTTTTTGTGCCATCCGGTTTCCCTCCTTCGGCAGATGGTGCCGGGCTTATTCAGCGTCTGCTGCGTCCTTCTTGGGCTCCTCGTCCTCGCCGTAGTAGCCGCTCTCGGGGCGGATATCAATGTTGTATCCGGTCAGGCGTGCGCACAGGCGGGCGTTCTGACCCTTGTTGCCAATGGCAAGGCTCAGCTGCTGGTCGGGCACGGTGACGCGGCAGGAGCGGGTCTCGCCGGGCAGCAGCTCCACCTTGACCACCTTGGCAGGGCTCAGGGCTGCGGAGATGAACTCCGAGATATCCTCGCTCCACTTGACGATATCGATCTTCTCGCCGCCCAGCTTTTCCACAACAGCGGCCACGCGGGCGCCGTGCTCGCCGATGCAGGCGGAAACAGGGTTCACGTTGGGGTCCTTGGACCAGACAGCCATCTTGGTGCGGGCACCGGCCTCGCGGCTGATGGCCTTTACCTCCACAGTGCCGTCAAAGATCTCGGGCACTTCCAGCTCAAACAGGCGCTTGACAAGGCCGGGATGGGTGCGGCTGATCATCACGCGGGGGCCGCGCTCGGTGCTGACCACGTCCACGATGTAGACCTGCAGGGTCTCGCCCTCGGTGTACACCTCGCCGGGCACCTGCTCGTTGCGGGGCAGAACAGCCTCGCCGCCCTTGCCCAGATCCAGCGCAACGATGCCCTTCTCGGTATCCACGCGGGTAACGGTGGCCTGCACGATGTCATGTGCGCGGGACTGGATCTCGCTGAGCTGCTGGTTGCGCTCGGCCTCGCGGATGCCCTGACGGATGACGTGCTTTGCGGTCTGGGCGGCAATACGGCCAAAATCGCGGGTCTTGAGCGGGGTGATGATGCGGTCGCCCACCTCGTAGCTGCTGCGGATCTTGCGTGCCTCGGTCACACCGATCTCGGCGTGCTCGTCGTACCAGTCCTCGTCTGCCACGATATCCTGGATCAGCGCCACATCAAAGCGGCCGGTGTCGGGGTCGATGTCCACCCGGATGTGATCCTCCTCGACCTCGTAGTTCTTCTTGACGGCAATGATGATAGCCGCCTTGATCTTTTCGATCAGGTACTCTGCGGTGATGCCGCGCTCATGCTCCAGCATGGAGAGCGCTTCAAAAAAGTCCTTATTCGCTGCTGTCATTTTTCGGGTTCCTCCTATATATTTTGTTCTCTTTTCTCCATCAGAGACGGTTCTTCTCAGTTGAACAGATCCTCGTCGTCGCACAGCTGCACGCCGGAGGCTGCATTCACCTCAAAGGTCACGGGGCCGTTCTCGCTTTCCAGCGTCACGGTGCTGCCCTCGCGACCGGTCAGGATGCCGGACAGCTCCCGCACGCCGTCAGCGTTGGGGCGGATGAGCTTTGCCCGCACCTTCTGGCCCTTCAGTGCCTCGTAGTGCTCCGGGCGGGTCAGCTTGCGGCCAAGGCCGGGGCTGCCCACCTCCAGATAATAGCTCTGGTCGATGGGGTCTGCCTCATCCAGAATGGGGTCCAGTGCGTGGGACACCTCTGCACAGGTGTCAGTATCCATGGTGCCGTCCCGGTCGATGAGGATGCGAAGATACCAGTCCGGCCCTTCCTTCTCAAAAACCACATCCCACAGGCGCAGACCCATGCCTTCCACCGTGGGACGGACAAGCGCTTCCACTCTCTGCGCGGTGTTGCCGCCAGACTGCTTCGCCATAAAAAACCTCCAAACAAACAAGAAACGCGGACCTTGCGGCCCACGTTTCAGGTTAAACTATATCGTACTACTAGAATATAGCATACTCTTGCGATTTATGCAAGCATTTTCGCAATTTTTTTGCAGTTGCGCGCCCTTTGGGGCTTTTTTACAGCACCCAGACGCCGTTTTCAAACAGCGGCACGGTGCGGCCATCGCGGCATTTGCCGGTGATGCGGCTGTCCTCTGCACCGATCATCACGTCCTCGTGCAGGGAGGAGTGGTTCATTCCGCGGGCTGCCAGCTCCTCCTTGGAAAGGCCGGTGCCGCCCACGGTGGTGCCGGGGTAGCTGTCGCCAAAGGCGATGTGGCAGGCAGCGTTCTCGTCAAACAGGGTGTTGTAGAACAGCTTGCCGCTGCGGTTGATGGGGCTGGAGGCGGGCACCAGTGCCACCTCACCGATGTGGCGTGCGCCCTCGTCGGTGTCCAGCAGCTGGCCCAGCAGATCTGCGCCCTCGTCGGCGCCGTGCTCCACCACCTTGCCATCCTTGAAGGTAACGTGGAAATTCTTGATGAGCTGACCGTTAAAGACGTAAGGCTTTGTGCCGTAAACGATGCCGTCCACCTTATCCTTATGGGGCGCGGTGAACACCTCCTCGGTGGGGATGTTGGGCAGGAAGGGCACGCCCTTCTCGTTTTTGCTGCCGGCGCTTTCCCACACCGCCTGCTCGGCCAGACCCACGGTCAGGTCGGTGCCGTTGGCGCTTTCAAAATGCACACTTTCCAGATCAAGGGCGTTCATCTTTGCGCCCAGCTCGTTCAAGCGGTCCAGATGCTTCTGCCACTCCCCTACCGGGTCGCCGCCGGTCACGCGGCAGGTGTCGAAGATCAGCTTCCACTGTGCCTCAATGGCGGCGGCAGTGTCCAGCTCCGGGAACATCTTCTTTGCCCACGGCGCGGCAGGCAGGGCGGCGATGGACCACTGCACCCGGTCGTTCATGGTGTACTCCCGCCACGGCTGCATAAAGCTGCGGTTCGCGCTGTTCACCCGGCTGATCTTGGCACCGTCCAGCCCGGCAAACAGTTCCGGGTCGTCCGCGATGAGGTGCAGTATGCACACACCGCCCTCGCTCTCGGCGTAGTCCAGATAGCGGCGCAGCTGCCAGCCCTTGTGATCGGTCAGAGCGTCCTCGCTGCCCAGCTCCATGCGGATGCGGGTAACGGCGTCATCCTGCCAGTTCACCTGCACGTCCCGCGCACCGGCCTCGTAGGCACTGCGCACGCACAGCCGTGCCAGCGGGGCACCCTCCAGCGGGCAGTTGATGATCAAAGTCTGCCCCGGCTGCGGGTTCACACCCACCCGGACGATAAAATCTGCATACTTTTGCAGCAGTTCGTTAAAGTTTTCCACGTTAGAACCTCCTGTGGTGCATAGCCACCGTTGTTTTTTCTCAGTATACCGCGTTCCGGCGTTTCTGTCCACTATGGGCAGCGCTGCTGCTCACCCTTCTGATTTAAAAAAGGCGCGGGTCAGCTGCACCACCGTACCGGAAAGCAGCAGCAATGCAATGAGGTTGGGGATGCTCATCAGGCCGTTGAAGGTGTCGGCGATGCTCCACAGCAGACCAAGATCCATGGTAGCGCCCAGAATGGCTACCAGAGCATACACCACAAAGAAGGGGCGCGCCACCTTGTTGCTCTTGCACAGGAACACCAGAAAGCGGGAGCCGTACAGACCCCAGCCGATGATGGTGGAAAAGGCAAAGCAGCACAGCGCCACGGCAGTAAAGATAGACGCCCAGCCGCCGTAGGTGGTGGTAAAGCCGGAGATGGTCAGCTCAGCACCCGCCGCTGCGCCGTAGCTGACCGGGGTGCCGCTGCACAGGATGACCAGCGCGGTCAGGGTGCAGATGACGATGGTATCGGCAAACACCTCAAAAATACCGAACATGCCCTGCTTGACCGGCTTTTTGGTGTCGGCGCAGGCATGGGCGATAGAGCCGGTGCCAAGACCGGCCTCGTTGGAAAAGATGCCGCGGGAAACGCCCTTTTGCATACTGACAAACAGACTGCCGATGGTGCCGCCGGTAAAGGCAGCGGGGTTGAACGCACCCGCCACGATGGATTCCAGCACATAGGGCAGGCGGGAGAAGTTGAGCACCACCACGCCCACCGACAGCACAATGTAGAACAGTGCCATAAAGGGCACCAGCTTCTCGCTCACGCTGCCAATGCGCTTGATACCACCCAGCAGCACCAGCGCCACCAGCACCGCCACAAGGATGCCCACGATGAGGTTGAGGGTTGGCAGAAAGCTGCCGCCCACCAGCCCGTATTCCAGCAGGGCGGTATCCACTGCTGCCACGATGGTATTCACCTGCGTTGCGTTGCCGGTGCCGAACACGGTCAGCACGCCGAACAGCGCGTACAGCACGGCCAAAAACTGCCAGCGGCGGCCAAGGCCGTTTTTAATATAGTACATCGGGCCGCCCACCCACTCGCCGGTATCGCTGCGCTCCCGGAAATGCACGGCCAGCGTCACCTCGGCAAACTTGGTGCACATCCCCAGCAGCGCAGAGCACCACATCCAGAACACGGCACCCGGGCCGCCGATGGCGATAGCGCCCGCCACACCGGCAATGTTGCCGGTGCCCACCGTGCCCGCCAGCGCGGTGCACACCGCCTGAAAGGGGGTCATGGCACCGTCCGAAGCATCCCGCTTGCGGAACATCCGGCCCACGGTGGTGCGGATGGCGTAGGGGAATTTGCGGATCTGCAAAAAGCCCGTGCGGACACTGAGCAGCAGCCCCACGCCAATGATGCACACCATGGCGGGGATGCCCCAGATAAAGCTGTTCACCGCCTGATTGACGGCGGCAATGGTCTCGATCATATACTTCCACATCCTCTGTAATATCTTGCGCACTGACAGTTTTTGTCAAAACACGAAAATTATTTTACCGTACTTTTCCCGTAGTGTCAATGAAAAATAGGGACGTTATGAAACGCCCCTATCAGAAATTCTTATTTTTTATGTGTGACCGCCCGGCGGTAGACGATACCGGAGACCACTGCCGCCAGCACCTCGGTAAGCCAGAAGGCGTGCCATGCGCCGTCTGCGCCCAGCCAGTTACACAGCAGTGCAGCCAGCGGCATGATGAAAACAACGTACCGGCACAGGGCGATGACCAGCGATTCTGCACCTTTGCCCAGACCCTCCAGCGCACCGGAGGCGGTGGTGGAGACTGCCGAGATGACAAAGCCGATGCTGATGATGCGCAAAGCAGTCTGTCCGGCGGCGATGGTTTCGGGGTTCTGGGTGAACAGTCCCATCAGCTGCCCGGAAGCAACCTGACAGATGACAGTGCCCGCCGCCATGATGGCCGCGCTCATGAGCAGGGTCAGCTGGAACAGCTTTTTCACCCGGGCGTGCTCCCGCGCACCGTAGTTATAGCCAATGAGGGGGCGCATGCCCTGCACGAAACCGTTGGCGGGCAGATACAAAAAGGTCTGCAATTTATAATAGATGCCCAGCACCACCACATAGCTCTGAGAAAAAGCCGCCAGCAATCCGTTAAGGAAGGTGACCAGCAGCGAGGGCAGCGCCAGATTCAGGATGGCCGGAACGCCGATGGCGTACAGTCTGCCGTCCAACGCCGCGTCCGGGCGCAGACAGCTGCGGCGCAGCCGCACCGGCAGCTCGGTGCGCAGGTAGACTACAAGGTAGACCACCACGCTGAGCACCTGACCGATGCCGGTAGCCAGTGCCGCGCCTGCAATGCCCATGGCAGGCACCGGCCCCAGCCCGAAGATGAGCACCGGGTCCAGCAGAATATTGCACACGCAGCCGGTGATCAGGGCGACCATGGACACCTTCATGCGGCCCACCGCCTGAAAGATCTTTTCAAAAGCCAGCGAGACCATGTTCACGACCAAAAACAGGAACACGATGGTAGAGTAGGTGATACCGGCGGCGATCAGCTCCTCGTCCTGCGTAAAGCGGCGCAGAAAGCCGGGCATGATGGCGATGCTGACCGCCATCATCACCACGCCGTGCACAAGGCTGAGCACAAAACCGTGGGTGGCAGCTATCTCGGCCTTTTCGCGGTCGCCCGCGCCCAGATACAGCGCGATCATGGCGTTGATGCCGATGCCAAAGCCGATGGCAATGGCGTTGGAAAAGTTCTGGATGGGGAACACCAGACTTAACGCGGTCATGGCGTCCTCGCTGATGCGCGCCACAAACAGGCTGTCCACGATGTTGTAGAGGCTGTTCA
>OHBM01002727.1_pt1 | contig 11456 bp, 4 predicted proteins | sample 1577251 | NCBI WGS metagenome assembly OHBM01 (sample SAMEA3541557, study PRJEB24748) | human gut metagenome | biome: human gut; feature: human-associated habitat; material: faeces | place: China | collected 2012
ACGAATAAAGCACACCTGGCTGGTGTGCTTTACCCGGCAAATATATTGTAACAAAACGGAGGTCATTATTATGAAATCAACAAGTGCAACCTTAAAAAAAGCTGCCGCAGGCGTTTTAAGCGCTGCAATGCTTTTGACAACGCTGTTTTCAGCATTGCCTGTTTCCGCAAAATCCGCAATGACGGATAACGGCGGATTTTATGTTCCCTACGCCAACACCGACATTTATACCAAATATACCGACTCTGACCCAAATAAGCCCGGAATAAACACAGCTTATGACGCAAACGGAGAAAAAACCGGAGTTCAGCTCACATTTAACGGCGGAAATTTCACAAAGCGTGTTGTTTCAGCGGCAAAATACAATTTTGACGATTTTTGCATACGTTTTAATAATCTTAAAAAGACTAAGGGACATGAAAACGAAGACCTCGCCTTTTGCGTGATGTTCGGTTCTTCAGATGAAAATATGCCGGAATTAAGGCTTTTATTTGACACTAAGGAAGGTACAGTGTCATACTTCAGCGGAACAGTTACTCCTCAGCTTATGGCTACCGGTGAGTTGCTAAAATACGATTCGCTGTCCGAAAACGAGTTTACCGTGAGCCTTGATATTTTATCGGATGGAATTGTATGTGGCGTTAAGGTGGGAGATAACGAACCGGTCGAAGGTTTTATCACCGACACAAATTATACAGCCTCGCTGCCCGCAAACATAGCGTCTTATCTTGTTTTAGGACCCGGAAGGGAAGGAGATTATTATTTTTCGGTCGATGTTACGGGAATAAAATGCAATCAGTATACCCGTCCCACTAATGCCGCTTTCGTCGGAGGGATTACTGATCTTAACGGTCAAGGCACAAATATTGCCATTGTAAATTATTTGACTAAATTCCCGCAGGCGAGGACGATTTCGTTTGCCGCAGGAAAAGATATCGGAGCCCGCGCGACAAGCGCCGCAAAGGTTACTGTAGACGGTATCAGCCTTAAGTTTGACAGTCTGAACACTTCCGGAACAAATTATCCGCAGTTTACAGTTTGCCTGATGGATGACGTTGCTACAGGTATGCCCAGAATCAGGGTTATGATAGATACGGCGGACGGTACCGTAAAATATTGGGCGGCGGCGGATACACCCGCTCAGCTCGGTCAGAGCGATTTACTTAAATATGAAACTCTTTCACAGAGTGAATTTACCTATACCTTTAATTACCTTGAATCGGGAGAAGCGAAAGTAACAATTAAAGTCGGTGAAAGCGACGCGGTTGTCGGGACACTGCCGAACAGCTATCTAACCAAATATTATACGAATATTTCCGGCGAAAGTCAGGTTTATTATTGCTTTGGACCCGGAAAGGCGACAGACCGTGACGCGTTTTCGGTACGCTACACGGGATACCGTCAGACAAGGGAGCTAACCTATATTGACGGCGACGTTTCTAAAACCGCAATCGTGACCGCGGGTGAATCCGGAATAATAGCTCCCGCGATTAAGCTTGGCAAAGGCTATTGTCATGCTTATTGGCTGAGCGGCAATATAAAGTATACGCAAAACGGAAATGTTACTACTTATACCGCAAACTCAGACGCCGTATTTACGGCAGTGCGCAGAGCCTACGGCGATGTTAATGACGACGGAAAAGTAAATACTGATGACATGGTAAATCTCCGTAAACATCTTTTGGGCGCCGATACATCGTTTTTAGCGGTGGCGGCCGATGTGACGGACGACGGTCAGGTATCGGTCCTTGATTTAATAAGGATGAAAAAATATTTCGCCGGACTGGAAGTAGTTTTAGGACCCAACGAATAGTATTTGTTTTTAGCGGCGCTTCGTATTAAAACGGCGGAGCGCCGTTAGTTTTTACATTGTTATCTGTCGCATATTATTCAGAAATAATTGCGCCAAGAGGTGTGAGATATGAATAAACAATTAATTATAAAGACGACGGTTTTTCTTTTAAGCGCCTTAATTATTTTCGGGACGGTTACAGTCACACCGATTTCTGCACAAACTGAAACACCAGACTATAATAATGCTGTATATTTAAACGACGGTTTTACTATTCCGGATACGGAGGATTTTACGGATCCGCAGAATAATTTCAGCGACAGCATACCGTATATTGAGCAGAGATATGATAATTCCGTTAAAAACGGCGTGTCGCTTAATTACAACGGCGGCTCTTATGATCGGGCTGTCTTTACCTCAGGGAAATATAATATAGACGGTTTTTATTTTAAGGCAGACGGAATTAATAAGAAAGACGTTACGTCTGATGACCCTCAATTCTGCGTGCTGGCTTCCGATAATACATCGGCAGGGCGGTTTATTCTGCTTTTTGACACCGGCAAGGGATCGGTTTCCTATTTTAATTCCGCAAATCAGGCGGTTGCTCTGCTTTCGGATAATACTCTGAAATATGCCGCACTTTCACACAGTCTGTTTACAATAGGCTTTAAAGCAAAGGAAAACGGAACGCTTGTTTTGGAAATTTCTTTCGGCGGAAACACAGCGCTTTCGGCGGATATTCCAACGGAATACAGTGAAGAAGTAGGGAAAAATGCGGATTCTTCATATATGGGAATTTCATCGTATTGCGAAACCGGGTATACCGCTGTCGGTTTTACAATAAATATAGTAGGAATAAAGAGCGACGAGTATACCAGACCGACATCCTCAACATTTATAAAACAGGTTGCAGACGGAAAAAACACCCTTACAAACGGCAATTACGCCTGTTTCCCGAACGGAATGGTATCAGAATTTACCGGAACGGATATAGGAAGCCGCCATGTAAGCGCGCAGTCATATCCTGTTGACGGACTGAGATTAAGATTTGACAAGCTTAAAAAAACCGAAGGGTACAGCGACGTAAATCTAGAATTCGCCGTAACCTTTACCCAAAACGCCGATAGTATCGGTGCGGTTAGAATAGCGCTTAATACCGATATGAAGACTTTAGGCTATTACACCTTAGGCAGCGAACCGGTCACAATAATAAGCGACGAGGAACTCGGCTATGATAATATTTCCGGCAAGGAATTTGTTATAGGTTTTGATATAGATCAGGACAGAAACTGCATAGTCTCGGCGACGGTGGGAGACGCATCCGCGCTTTACGGCACGATTCCTGCATCATTTTTTTTACTTATGGGAGGAGCGCAAACCGCACATTTCACCGTTTCGCCAGCAAACAGTATAAATTATTTTTCTGTTAAAACAACCGGGGTTTATGTGGAAAAACATGAGGACGGATTTCACGTCCCCGACAAATGGGATTTCAAAAATGTTACCGGAATCACGGATAATGTTCCGAAAAAAGCAACGGTTTTTAACGGCTGGGAAACCAAGGGAACAAGGCTTACGTTTTGCGGTGGCGACGTCGGTCGCCGAATCACAACCGAGGAAAAATATAATTTCGACGGTTTATCACTGAGATTTGATAACCTGAAAAGAAATTCTCAGGCGCAGGGCGCGTTAAGATTTACTGTGTTGGCGTCTGAGCAAACGGAAGTCCTGGGCGGATTCAGAGTAATGGCGGATACCGAAGAAGGAACATTAAGCTATTATAACGCTTCAACCGATCCGGTTGTGTTTCTGAGCGACGATTTGCTTAAATATGAGAATTTATCACAGACAGAATTTATAATGAGCTTTAACTCAACGTCGGACGGCAGCATGAAATGCAGTATAAAAACAGATTCAGGCGAATTGATTTACGGATTTATTCCGGCGGATTTTTGCAATATCTACGCCAAAAATATATATTCCTCATATATAATGTTTGCGCCGGGTAAAGCAATTGACGGCGCGCAGTATTATTTTTCGGTAGATATTATCGGAATAAAAAGCGATTCATATACTGTGCCGTCCGGTTCGGTTATGAGAAAAATTGTCGGCTCAGGCAATACTCTTACCGCTCAAAAGAACGGCGTATTTGCTGTGGGAGAGACTTCGGGATTTACAAAAGCTCAAACAATAAGCCGTCAGTGCAGCAGAGAAAAATATGACATTGACGGTTTATCGCTTCGTTTTAACGGTTTTGTCAAGACTGATGAAACTTATCCCGTAATGGCGGTAAGGCTGACGGATGATATAAACGCCGCGTCCGGAACAACCTTATATATTGACAGCTCGTCAGGCACCTTATGTCTTAACGGGCAGGAAAACATTTTATTGACAAGTGATATTTTGCAGTATAAAAGACTTTGCGGCAGAGAATTTATACTTTCGTTTGAGTTGTCGGATAACAGTTCTCTTACCGTAACCGTGCAGGTGTCGGGATATGCTCCGATTTCGGCTGTAATGACCGTCGATTTACCTGATGAATCTCTCTATTTCGCAGTTGCGCCCGGCTACGGCACATATTCGTTTTCCGTTACTTTGACGGGAGTTTTGAATAAGGAAAGGTATATAGATAACTCATGGCTTCTTCCGCAGTATAAATGCGACGGACTGGTTAATACTGATAAAAACGGCACCCCCGAATGGCTTTCTTCTGCGATAATAGGCGAGGCAAACGTATCTGTTTTCGGAACATTTTACGATATGCTGCCGCTGCTTGATCACTGCGCCGAAACAGGCATAAACGCACTGTGGCTGACACCGATAAACGATAGGGGAGTGAACGGAAACGGTTATTCAAACATGGGCATTAATACCATAGATCCTTATCTTACCGGAATACTTTCTTACGACGAGGAGTGGAGGCAGCTCACAGATACGGAGTATGAAAAAGGCTGGGAGGTATTTGCCGAATTTATAGCCGAAGCGCATAAAAGAAATATAAGGATACTGTTTGACGCGGTGTCGTTCGGTGCTTTAAAGGAAAGTCCTCTTATAACAGAGCATCCGGAGTGGTTTAAATCCTATTCCCAGGAGGTTACCTGCAGGGATTTTGATTGGAGTAACTCCGAACTTGCGGAATACTATGTTGAGTCACTTACCGAAATTGCGCAAAAAACCGGAATTGACGGTTTGCGTTTTGATTCGGAGCCGCAGACGGCGGGTTACGAGATTGACGGGAGGATACGGCAAAGCATTTTAACTTCGGGACGCAAGCTTATATATATTGCGGAAACCAAAAATAACGATAATACGGTATATGATTTATCAGAGGGCGATGTTCAGGGCCCCGATTATATATCTGTAAAGCATTTTGAATCGCTGTTTCTTAAAAATAATATCGTAGACAGTGTAAAAAGCGGAGATTGGATAGGGGCGCCCGAAGCGCAGGATATACATAAATCAGGCGAATTCAGATATTATACTTTTCAGCTTTGCTGTCATGACAGCTATGAATACGGAGCTCGTGGAAACCGTCTTGTTATGGGTTATGAAGCGCTGTTTTCACCCTTTATCCCGGTTTGGGTAATCGGGGAGGAAATGAACAATAACAAAGACGGAGACTACACCCGAATTTTGTATTTAAACACCTTCAAAAGATCCGACCTCAGAGAGCCCGAAAAACGCGCATATTATGAAGATGTCAAAAAGATGATTGAAATACGCCGCAAATATTCCGATATTTTTGAGGTGTTCCCGGATAATCATAAAAATTCCAACATATGCAAGGCGGATGTAGAAGGTGAAAACGGACTTCAGGCATATGCGCGCTATTCCGGAAACAGGGGCGCTGTTATCGTACCGAATAATACAGATGAACCGATTGTATTAACGGTAAAGCCACGTCTTTTTGAAATGGGTATTTCAGGATACGAGATTTACACTGTTGTGGATTTAAATAACGGCAGAACCGTAACCGAGGGAACAGAGAAACAGATTTGTTCCTTTGAAGTATCGGTAAACTCACAGGATACAGGCAGATATCTGATTGTCGGCGGCGGAGAGCAGGGTGAAGCGGTGTCAAAACCTGTTGCCGATGAGCCTGACGACAATTCGGATTTAATTGAATATACGCAAAAAACACCCGAATATTTTATTCCGGATATTGACGATTTGACGGATTTCGGCAGCTTTTGGACCGAAAATGTGCCGGAAGCCGAAAATATCGAAGAAAACGGCATTCATAAAGGCGTGCGGCTTACCTATAACGGCGGAGATGTCGGCAGACGTATAACTACATCCGAAAAATACAATGCAGACGGGTTGTCGCTTAAATTTAAAGAACTTACAAGAAGTCTGGGATGCGTAGGTGATCCGAATATTACGGTGATGCTTTCAAGAAATGCCGAGCTTGACAAATTCCGTATAATGATAAATACCAACGACGGAACTTTAAGCTATTATAACGGCACTGTCGCGCCTGTTATAATAGCCGAGTCCGACAAGCTAAAGTACAGCGCATTGTCCGAAAGCTCTTTCACCGTTACATTTAATATAAATACAGAAGGTTCGGTTTTGTGTACGGTTAATGTTTCCGATAACTATATTATCAGCGGCACTATACCCGATTCCTTTGCCTGCCTTATGGGAACTTTCGGGAGTACTCCGCTTTATGCCGCCGTAGGTCCCGGCAGAGCGGATACGTCGTGTGTGTATAATTTTTCACTTGATTTTGTCGGCATATGGCAGGATACAAGCACAGCGCCGCAGAGAACGCTTGTAAGCAAGGTGAACAGCAACGCGGCTTCATCGTTTGAAGAAACGGATAAAGGCGGCTGTCATGAGGGTGTAAAATTCAATTTCAACGGCTGCAATATCGGTGGATGTATGATGTATTCAACTTCATGTGTTCTTAACGGTTTAAAGCTTTCATTTGAACGTCTTAATAAAAATGTCGGTTACGAGGATAATCTGCTTAAATTTTCAATTTGCATTGGAGATTCGGCAGATACTCTTCCAAGATTTCGCATAGTTTTTGATACGATGAGCGGTACTATCAGCTATTACAGCGGCGACAATCCTTACGGGAGCTTGACGACTGTTGCATCAGATAATATACTTAAGTATAAAAATCTGTCCGGTCATCCTTTTGAAATACTGTTAAGATCAGAAGATGACGGAAATATTAACATTAGCCTTACTCTCGGCAGCAAGACTGTAAGCGGAATTATCCCAAAAGAATTTTACAGGATGTATGTTAAGAATGAAAATATTTATTTCGGAATTTCTTCGAGCAACCGAAACGGATATTTTTCGCTTGTTCTTTCGGGTATAGAACAGATCAACACCGTTTCTTTTCCCGAAACTTGGTTTAGCAAGAAACAGATATCGGTGCCGAACGGCTGTGCATACCGTTTGCCTGTTCCCGATAATAAAGCCGGTCATGTATTTATAGGCTGGAGAGATCAAGATAATAATAATCTTGCGCCGGGGACGCGTCTGATATCTTCAGGATCTGTTAAATACGAGGTAAATGCGGCATATCCCGGCGATGTTGACTGCAACGGAAAAAAAGAGTCGGCGGATCTTGTTTTGCTCAGAAAATATACTGTCGGTGTAATAAAAGATGTTTCAGCCACCGCCGATTCAAATTGTGACAGCATTATTGATATAAGAGATTTAATAAGGTTGAAAAAAATGCTGTCTGAATAAAAAATAAAGATATTATGTTTACGCTGCGGCTTAAATTAATGATCAGGGTGATAATATGGAAAAAAACTATACGTCGGGATATTATTATTCGGCTGACGGAAACGGTGGACACACGCCGATAGGCGCCGCGTCAGATTTTGATTATTCAAAGTATACCGAAAAAACTGCACACGGCAACGAAACGGATTTAATTTATGAGACAGGAAGACTGAAAGTTACGGTTCACCGCCTTGATTCAGACTCGGAAAATACGATCGTACAGTACACCACTTATGAAAACCGTTCTGAAGAACCGCTGATTCTTGAAACGGCGTCGACATTTTTTGTCGAAGAAATTTCCAAAGATGTATGGTCTTGTCCCAAAAGGTTTAAGGTTTACACCTGTAAAAATTTCTGGGAAGGAGAGGGACAGTGGCGCTCGGATTATATAGAAACTTTGGGAATTTACAAAGCGTCATCGCACACATGTTTTTCACACATTGTTTTTTCGTCACAGGGAAGCTGGAGTACAGCAGAGCATTATCCGTTAATTATAATAGAGGATACAATGCTTGAAAAAAGCTGGTTTTTTGAGCTTGAGGGCGGATTTCAGTGGCTTTTTGAAATAGGAGTTAAAAACGGCTCTCTATGTGTTATGGGAACGCAGGCGACTCTGCTTAACGGCGGATTTTCAAAGCTTTTAAAAAGAGGCGGAAGCTTTACTACTCCGCGCGGCTTTTTCGGATTTGCTGCGGGCGGATTTGAGGTCGCTGTGCGTGAGCTTACCTCATTAAAGCGCAGGCTTTCGCTCAGAAAATCCTTTGAAAACGGCACTCCTCTGGTTTTTAACGATTATATGAACTGCTTGTGGGCTATGCCGAGTTATCAAAAACTCATTCCGCTTATCGATGCTGCAGCTTCGGTCGGTTGTGAAATATTCTGCATGGACGACGGATGGCTTGATTTTAAAGGCGATTGGCAGATAAAAGAAAGTCTTTACGGAGAACATGGGTTACAGGGAATAATCAATTATATACAAGCAAAGGGTATGCGTGCCGGAATATGGCTTGAAATTGAATCCGCCGCTGTAGAATCTGTATTTGCCAAAAATACCGATAATTTGTTATTGAGAAACGGTCGTCCGGTAGGAACAAACTGTAAAATGGTTGATTTCAGGAGAACTGAAACACGTGAGCATATAAAAAGCGTAATAGATAAGCTTTATTCCATGGGAATACGGTATATTAAAAACGATTATAATATGTCAACCGTTGTCGGAATTGACGGAGACTGCAATCCGTGTGAAAATTTGATTTCGCATGCAAATGCGTTCTATCGGTTTATTGATATGATATACCGCGATTATCCGGATATGATTATAGAAAACTGCGGAAGCGGGGCGATGCGATCTGATAACGGTACGCTTATGCATTTTGACCTTCAAAGCACCAGCGACCAGGAAATTTTCACGAGATATCCGTCTATCGCGGCGGGCAGCGTAGCGTGTATGCCTCCTGAAAAAGCAGGAATATGGGCTTATCCGTATCCGATGCTCTATGACGACAGGTTAAAACCGCTTGACGAACTGTTCGGCGATGAATATAAAGACAGCTTTTCAGACGGAGAACAAACTGCCTTTAATATGGTTACCGGGCTTTGCGGCACAATGTATCTGTCCGGGCATATCGAGTACGCCGATGAATTAAACCGGGACTTTATATCCGAAGCTGTGCAACTGTTCAAAAAGTACCGAGCTGATATGGCAAAATCTTATCCTTTCTGGCCGCTTGGACTTAAAGGCTTAAATGACTGTTGTTGGAACGCTCTTGGATTTTCAGGCAGTGATGGCAGTATTGTAATGCTTGCGGTGTGGAAAATCAATGCATCGGAAGATGAGTGTGAAATAGATCTTTCCAAGCGGCTTAAAACAGGCGCAAAAATTCAAGATTCTTTTCCGAGAGGCGGTTCAGGTATTGAATACAATTATAATTCGGAAAGCTTAAGCCTTAAATTAAAATCTGACAAACCATATCCTGCAAGATGGTTTGCGTTTAATAATTTAATTAAATAAAAGTTTTTCAGGCGCGACAAAGCAGGAGGTTAACCGTAAAATCACGGATTACATTGCGTTGTTTAACGAGTCAATAATTGAGTCGCAGGAATCAAAGAAAAGGCTTATAGAAAGTATTTTCAACTTCAATTTAATAAGTGCCTACATAAAAGTCCTCCACAGGGAATCAAACATAAATCATATTAATGTTAACGCAAAGACCTGACTTGCATATTAGGCACGGATTACTGAAAACAAGCGAACATTCTGTCCGCTTTGTTTGTGTGTCCGTTGCCTGATATGAGATGTATATCTGTGACTAAAAACGCAGGGTCGAAAAACAAGCAGGAGAAAGAGTTGGGGTCGCAAACGACCCGCAACTCAATTCACAGCGGACGGCAACGCCGACCGCACAAGGGTTTGTACGGTTTTTGAGGGCTATTTCTGAAAAGGCAATTTAGGGGTTGCTCGAATTTTAACCTCGCTGATTTAGGGGTTGCTGATTTTTCCGCAGATTTTGCTGGATATTCGGTAAGCTTTGTGGTATTGTGTTGTGCTTGGAAAGGAGAATTTTTATGCAGAAAAAACTGTTAACAAACGGCAATGCGTTCAAGCGCACCGACGGGCGCTGGTGCGGTGTGGTATGGTATATGGATGAACATGGCAAGAGAAAGCGCAAAAGCTTTTCCGGTACGACTAAAGCAGAGGTAAATAAAAAGATAACCGAGTACATTGCAGACTTTGAAAACCAACTGATTGAATCTGATGAGTCCAAGAAAACACTGCAAGACAGTATACAAAATTGGCTGCGAGTGTTCAAATTCCCGTCGGTAGAACAAACCACCTATGATCGATGCGAATGCAGTGCTAAAAATCAGATATATCCTCTGCTCGGTGAGAAAGCTGTCGGAGATATTACAGCGGCAGATATAAAAAATCTGCTTAATTATTGGATGAACAAAAATTATGCTTACACCACAGTCAAAAAAGCCTATGTGGTACTAAACGAATACTTCCGGTATCTTTACAGAGAGGAATTGATACCGAAAAATCCTATGGCAAACATCGAAATGATTAAGAAAAGCAATTTCCTGTCGGCACAGAATAAAGAGAACTTACCTGAGTGTGAAACGATAATGATTTTCACTCCGGAGGAAATTGAAAAATTCAAAGCGGAAGCATTCAGCACATTTAAAGACGGTAAACGCAAATACCAACAAGCCGCCGCATATATACTAATGCTCAACACCGGATTGCGTACAGGCGAATTATTAGGCTTACTCAATAGCGATATAGACATTGAAAACAAAACGCTTACTGTAAGGCAAGGCGTAAAAGAAATTGTAAACCGTGACGGAATAGGAAAAACAGCAATGAAGATAAAAGTCGGAAAGCCTAAAAGCGCCGCCAGTAAGCGCACAGTACCGCTGAACAGTACGGCAATGGATATGATCGAGGATCTGCGCAAAGAAGCCTATTTCGGCGAAAATACGCCCATTGTGTGCGATGAGAAAGGCGATTACACAAAACCTGTGAATTTCCGCAAGCGTTACTACCGAATTCTGAAAGCAGCAGGAATTAAGCGAAAAGGCTTGCACAGCCTGCGGCACACATTCGCCACAAACTTAGTAAACGGACAAAAGCAATCGGACGGGACGATTAAGGCGCTACCGCCAAGACAAGTAGCTGATTTACTCGGACATTCAACTTCGCAGATAACTGAGCTCTACTATGTGAAAAAGGATACTTCGAGGCTTAACGGTATAACCGAGGGCTTTGAGATTTAAGTCAAAATTTATACCGCAGTAAACAAAGAAAAGCTCCGGCTGATATCCAGTCGGAGCTGAGCGTGTCGAAAAAGTCGACACGCTCTTGGACGGGAATGCCGTTCGCAAAAATCGTAGATTTTTGACTGCATTCTATCCC
>OHBM01002728.1_pt1 | contig 11455 bp, 10 predicted proteins | sample 1577251 | NCBI WGS metagenome assembly OHBM01 (sample SAMEA3541557, study PRJEB24748) | human gut metagenome | biome: human gut; feature: human-associated habitat; material: faeces | place: China | collected 2012
CACGATGGTCACGGTGTAGTTGGTGCCGTTGGCTTTCAGTGTGGTGGCGGTGGTATCGGTGGTCAGTTTGGCGGCTACCTGCTGGTAGACCTGCGCTACGGTCAGGCCCATCCGCATGGCTTTGTCCTTGTCGATGGAGATGTTGATCTCCTCGTCGCCGTTCTCCTGGCCGTCGCTGGCGTTGGCAATGCCGTCCACGCTGTTCAACAGGTCGACCACCTGCTCGGCGGCAGTGTTCAAATCGTTCAGGTCGCTGCCGTACAGGTCGACCTCGATACCGCTGCCGGAAAGTGCGCTCATGTCCATCATGCCGTTGGCATTCACGGTCACTTCGCAGGGCAGGGAGGCGGTGGCATCGGTGATCTGTTCTTGAATTTCGCTGCCCCGGCGGGCACCCTCATCGGTCAGCAGTACATAATAGGTAAAGGTTGTGTTGTCCACGGCGGCATCACTGCCCATCATGGACACCATGCTGTTGCCGCCGGACATCGCGCCCACGGTCTGTACGCCGTCAAGGGCGCTCACGGCGTCCATTACAGCATCAGCGGTGGCAAAAGCGTCGTCCTTGGCGGTGTCGTCGGCCACATCCACGGTGATGGAGAGCTGGTTGCTGCCCATATCGGGGATCATGACAATGCCCATGGTGGCAATGCGCCACACCGACATGCTGCAGATTATCGCAGGAAAGGATGGTGACAGGACCATTGCCTGCAGCCTTGCGGCGACGCAATCCCTCGGCAACATATCCAAAGGCTGTAACCGGCTTGGCTGGATTCTGGATATCGTGAGCCACCTGCGCATTGTCGAGCATGAATTCGCCACTCTGACGAGAGATGTTGTATCCGCCCTCGGTGATAGTGAGGGTGATAATCTTAATATCCTTAGACGCAATCTTGTTCAGAATCTGCTCCTGCTCCTCAATACCCCAATAGAGTTCAACGAGCGCACCCAACTGATAAACCTGGATGCTGTCGTCGCGTCCACATACGGTTAGGGTGTATTCACCGTCCTGCTTCTTCAGGGCGTGGTAGAGGCGCTCATCACCCGGGAGAATCATTGCTCCACATATACCCCAGTTCTGCTGGGTATTGTTCTCGAGGAGCATATTGGTCATAAACTCCAGGTGAGCACGATGGAAGTTACCTACTCCGAAATGCAGGATACCTGCCTTTACCAAACTGCGGTTATAAGCATAACCATTCACTACCTGAGTTGCATTTGCTGCGTTTGCATTTACTAAATTTGCCATAATTTTTTATTGTTAGCTGTTATTATTTAATTGTTTACTCTTTCCGAAAGCAAGCCACCAGGATGAGTCTCTCCAGCAAGCCTGTCTCTCGTTTTCGATGGCAAAGATAGTTCGTTTTTTCGAGATAAAAAGATATTTTTTTCGAAAAAACCTTGCAAACGTTCCCGCAAACGTTCCCAATTTCTGCAAACGTTTTAAATACTATTCTCCTGTAGATTCCCTACATCGCATCGTGGTCTTCAGTACCACCTGCCTGTCCTCCATCTCCGGATTGTTGATTTTCTCCATCACCAGTTCTGCCGCCTTTCTGCCCATCTCCTCCAGCGGAGGCTCCATGGTAGTAATCTGCGGAGAAACGATGGTAGATAGTTCCGTGCCCGAAAAACCAGCCACGAAGATCTCTTCCGGTATCCGCTTACCCAAAGCGCGGAGCCGATTCTGCGCACCTATCGCCAAAGTATCAGTAAAGGCGAAGACGGCATCAAATTCCACCTTATTATATATAAGGCGGTCGATGGCATCAGCTCCATCCTTAAAGGTCATTCCCGTTTTCACGATCAGCGAAGGATCAAAAAGATGGAATTTCTCCATCGCCTCACGATAACCCAAGCCTCGCTGATAGGCATTGTAAATGTCGTCGGGTCCCTGCAGATAAACGATGCGCTTCCTGCCCAGGCGAATCAGATGCTCCACCATGAAATAAGAATCTACATTATCATCCACCACAACCTGAGGCATCTTCAATCCATACGGAATGCGGTCGTAGAAGACTATCGCCATACCATCTGCCGCCAACTGCTGATACATCTCGATGTTCTTGCGATAGCTGCATAGGCTCACTATCAGCCCATCCACCATAAACTGCTCCATCATCTTCAGGTTCTCCAGTTCCCGCTCCGGCTTCTCGTCGCTCTCGGCAATCATCACCTTCTGGTTCTTCTTGTAGAGCACTTCCTGTATTCCGTTAATCACCTGCGAAGCATAAGGGGTGTGCATCTCCGGTACGATGACACCGATGGTGTTCGTGCGTCCCATCTTCAGGTTCATCGCCACCGGATTGCGCTTGTAGCCGAGTCGCTTTGCCTCTTCCACCACCATCTCGCGCGTCTCCTTGCGAATATTCTTGTCATCCGTCAACGCTCTGGAAACAGTGGAGACCGAGATACAGAGCGAACGGGCAATATCCTTGATTGTTACATGTTTCATCATTATGTTTTTATAAGATAAACGTTCGAATATTGAAGTTGTCGATGCAAAAATACAACTTTTCCTTTAAACCGACAACATTTCTCAAAAAAAAACGCTTAAAAAATTGCTATCTGAATATTACATTTTACAACTTCATTTTCAAGAATCTAAAATGAGAACGATTGCAATAGTTTTCAATTCCACATTTCTTCCCATCTTCCTTTGCCACATCATCAAAAAGTTGTACCTTTGCAGTCGAATTTTCAGCAAGAACCAGGCATTACGCCTTATAGAGAACAGAATTTTCAGCAAATATATGTAATTAATATGTAAAAACAGCAGTAGTTATGAGCATTAATATCAAGAGAAATCAGTTGAAGAGAGTAGTGATTGTAGGTGGCGGACTCGGTGGCCTTCGCTTGGCTGAAGACCTGAGCAAGGCAAACCTGCAGGTGGTGTTGATCGATAAGAACAATTTCCATCAGTTCCCTCCACTTATCTATCAGATTGCCTCAGCAGGTATCGATCCAAGTTCCATCTCCTTCCCTTTCCGCCAGATTTTCCGCAAGCGCAAGAACTTCTACTTCCGCATGGCAGAAGCGAGAGCCGTATTCCCAGACAAGAAGATTCTACAGACTTCCATCGGTAAGATCGAGTACGATTACCTGGTGTTCGCAGCAGGAACTACCACCAATTTCTATGGCAATGCCAACATCGAGAAATGGGCGATTCCGATGAAGACCGTTTCTGAGGCAATGGGATTGCGCAACGCTGTGCTGAGTAACCTGGAGCGTGCATTGACCTGTGCCACAGAAGAGGAGCGACAGGAACTCCTGAACGTGGTCATTGTGGGCGGTGGTGCCACAGGTGTGGAGATAGCCGGAGCCCTTTCTGAAATGAAGCGCTACGTGATTCCTTATGATTATCCAGATATGGACTCATCTCTGATGCACATCTATCTCCTGGAAGCTGGCGACAGACTACTCGCCGGAATGTCACAGGACTCTTCTAAGAAAGCATACGAATTCCTTACCAGTATGGGTGTGGATGTACAGTTTGGCAAAATGGTAACCGACTACAAGGACCACAAGGTTATGATGAAGGATGGAGAGGAGATTCCTACCCGCACCTTCCTCTGGGTATCAGGTATAAAGGCACAGCCTATCACGGGTATCGATGGCGACCATCTGGGCCGTGGTTTCCGAATCGTAGTAGATGAATTCAACCGCATCCCTGGCATGGACGGCCTCTTTGCCATCGGCGACCAGTGCCTCCAGACCGCCGATCCAGCTTATCCTGGCGGTCATCCACAGTTGGCTCAGGTAGCCATCCAGCAGGCTGCACTCCTGGCTAAGAATATCCAGAAGATTGCAGAGGGGGCCACTGATTCCCAGCTCAAGCCTTTCCGCTACAAGAACCTGGGTTCTATGGCTACCATCGGAAGAAACAAGGCAGTGGTAGAACTTGGCAAGTTCCACAGCCAGGGCTTCTTTGCCTGGGTATTGTGGCTGGTAGTTCACCTCCGCTCTATCCTTGGCGTAAAGAACAAGATGATGGTAATGCTCAACTGGCTCTGGAAGTACGTAAGCTATAACGATTCTATCCGAATGATTACCTACGCCACCAAGCCTAAGGAAGTGCGCGATCGATTGAAGCGTGAACAGACCACTCACCTCGGCACCGACTTGCTGGAGAATGAAGAAGAGGAAGAGGAAGCTTAAGATAAGGAGATAGATTAAGCTTAAATGCTTAAGATAACGAGATAGAAAACGGGTGTATCATTCTATAATAGATGATACACCCGTTTCTTTTATACTGTCTTCCAAAACAGTTTCTTTTATGCAGGTTCCAGAAGCCGATACCTCTATTAAGTAGATTCTCTTATCACAGTTTCACCTCTCAATGCAATTTCCTCTATCCTTCTATAACCATCGGCAATATGCTCGAGCAGCAGTCGGCAACTTTCCTGCGCCATTTTCTCAATAGGCTGCTCCACTACCGTCAATTGAGGATGAACCAAGGTAGCCAGGGCTGTGCCCGACATGCAGCAAAGCGCCACATCCTCCGGAATGCGCAAGCCACGCTTCTGGATAGCACTCTTGGCTCCCAACACAGCAGTCTCCGTAAAGCCAAAGACCGCATCAAAAGGTACATCCTTCTCCAGGAAACGCTCCATCACCCAACTACCCTCTTCAGCCGACAAGGCTGGCGATAAGACATCCTGCGCCTGATACTCTATATGAAACTTTTCCAGCGCATCCCGATAGCCCCTCAATCGTTCATAGCTGTTTCGGATATAAGCAGGTCCCGGGATATGAATAATATGCTTATACCCCTTGCGCAACAAAGTCTCCACCATGAAAAACGACATGATGTAATCGTCCATGTGCACCTGTGAAGCCTTTACCTTCTCCACCGTTCTATCGAAAAACACGATGGGAATGCCCCTTTCTATCACCTTATTATATAGGTCCACATTATGCTCCTTATCGCATGCACTCATCAGGATGCCATCCACACGCAGCTGCTCCATCATCAGAATGTTCTCTCTCTCCTGCTCAGGATTCTCGTTAGAAATGGCAATCATTACCTTATACCCCTGCTTGCGCAAGATGGCTTGAGCTTCATTGATAAAGGTCATATAGAAAGTGGTGACGATTTCGGGAATGATGATGCCGATGTTATGAGTACTCTGCTGGCGAAAATTCACAGCCAGTTCGTTGCGATGATAGCCCATCCGCTCGGCAGTTGCCAATATCTTCTGCAAGGTTTCCGCCTTCACATTACCCGTATCTCCCGAAAGAGCACGCGAAACGGTGGACTTGGAAATCCCCAGTTCCCTTGCAATATCCATGATGGTTACATATTTTGCCATATCCCTTTTTCTTTCTAGTTAAATGCGCCTGCAAAGATACTTATTTTCTATGAAAGCAACAACAAAAAACTGAGAAATCTTTTTGGGAACGGTTGCGGAAAATGGGAACGGTTGCGGGAACGGTTGCGAAAAAAGAGTCGATTTTTTTCTTGTTTTTCCAGCAAAATCGTTCTATCTTTGCAACGTGAAAAGGAAAAACGATTTCTCAAATCGCTCTATTTTTTCACAAGACAAAGAATAAACAACATTAAGTATCACAATCAAACCTAAGAAAAAGGATATGGAACAAGATTCTAATTTTCAAGCGAACACTTCGCTAGAGAACAATTCACAGGGAAAGGTTCCCTTCATCAGTAAGCTCGCCTATGGAATGGGCGATGTGGGCTGCAACTTCAGTTGGATGTTCGTGGGCAATTTCCTCATGATTTTCTACACCGATGTGTTCGGAATCAGCATGGGTGCCGTAGCAACCCTGATGCTTGTGTCCCGATTCTGGGACGCCATCAACGACCCCATCATCGGCACACTTACCGACAAGACCCACACCCGATGGGGACGATTCCGCCCATGGCTGCTCTTCGGAGCTCCTATCACGGCACTGGTACTGATACTCACCTTCTGGGCTCATCCGGAATGGAGCCAGGCCGCCAAGATTATCTATATGGCAGTAACCTACTGCATCCTGGTGCTGGGATATACCTGCGTGAACCTGCCTTACGGCACACTCTGCGGAGCCATGACACAAGACATCGATGAGAGAGCCAAGCTCAACACCAGCCGTTCGGTGAGCGCCATGATGGCCATCGGAGTAATCAACATCGTAACCGTTCCGCTCATCAGCTGGTTTGGCGCAGGCGATACCAAATATGGTTATCTGGCTGTGGCAGTACTCTACGGCATCATCTTCGCTGCCTGTCATCTGTTCTGCTTCCATAAGACCAAGGAAGTGGTAGAAGTTCCTGTGGGACAGAAGCTCCCTCTAAAGGTGCAGCTTCGCTCCGTGATGAAGAACAAGCCCTATCTGCTCGCTCTCTTAGGACAGTTGCTCTTCGGTTTCATCCATTACGGACGCAACGCCGACATGCTCTACTATTTCACTTATGTAGAAGGTTCGGCAACGCTCTTCTCCTACTATTCCATGGCCATCATCGTGCCAAGCATCATAGGTGCAGCCTGCTTCCCTCTGGTATTCAGAAAAACGGGCAACAAGGGTTTCACGGCAGCCATCTTCGCTTTCCTCACCGGTATTACGATGATAGGTCTGTACTTCTTCAGCCCTAACGGCAGCGCCATCATGTTCTATCTGTTCTCAGCTTTGTCGTGGTTCTTCTTCTCAGGCTTCAATACAGCCATCTATGCCATCATCCCCGACTGTGTGGAGTATGGCGAGTGGAAGACGGGCATCAGAAACGACGGATTCCAATACGCCTTCATCTCGCTGGGCAACAAGATAGGAATGGCACTCGGCACATCGCTTCTCGCCATTGCCCTGGGCAGTGCAGGATATGTAAGCAACGCTGTGCAGAATCCAGAAGTATTGAGCATCATGCACCACGCCTTCAGCACCATTCCTGGAGTCTTGTGGATCATCACCGCAGGATGCCTCTGCTTCTACAAGCTCAACAAGAAGCAATACAAGCAGATTATGACCGATCTGGAGAATAAGAAGAAATAAAAAAGAGCCTACTTGAAAAGTGGGTTCTGCAAAGAATAAAAATATAAAACGGGATCTTTTATCCCACCAACATAACAATAACAATTTCAAAACATTATAATTATGAGACAGGCAATATTGGTAGAACCAAAGCATATCGAATTCAAGGAAGTAGCAGAACCAAAGGCAGCAGACTTAACTGCTCATCAGGTTCTCGTCAACATCAAGCGCATCGGCATCTGCGGTAGCGAGATTCACTCTTACCACGGTCTTCACCCAGCCACCTTCTACCCAGTGGTTCAGGGACATGAGTACTCAGGAGTGGTTGTGGCTGTAGGCAGCGAAGTTACCGTCTGCAAGCCTGGCGACCATATCACCGCTCGCCCACAGTTGGTTTGCGGCAAGTGCAACCCTTGCAAGCGCGGACAGTACAATGTTTGTGAGCACCTGCGTGTTCAGGCTTTCCAGGCAGATGGTGCAGCACAGGATTTCTTTGTTGTAGATGACGACCGCGTGGCTAAGTTGCCAGAAGGCATGAGCCTTGACTATGGTGCCATGATTGAGCCTTCAGCCGTTGGTGCCCATGCCAGCAACCGCACCGACGTGAAGGGTAAGAATGTAGTAGTGAGCGGTGCAGGAACCATCGGCAATCTCATAGCCCAGTTCTGCATTGCCCGTGGCGCCAAGAATGTACTCATTACCGATGTAAGCGACCTTCGCCTGGCTAAGGCTCGCGAATGCGGCATCAAGCACACCCTCAACATCACCAAGAAGACCTTGAAGGAGGCTGCCCAGGAACTCTTCGGTGAAGAAGGCTATCAGGTAGGTTTCGAGGTAGCAGGTGTAGAAGTTTCCATCCGTTCGCTGATGGAGACCATCGAGAAAGGTAGCGACATCGTTGTTGTGGCAGTTTTTGCCAAGGACCCAGCCCTCAGCATGTTCTATCTCGGCGAACATGAATTGAGACTCATCGGTTCAATGATGTATCGCCACGAAGATTATCTCACAGCCATCGATTACGTCAACAAGGGCATCGTCAACCTCAAGCCACTCGTAAGCAACCGCTTCGCCTTCGAAGAATACGATGACGCCTACAAGTTTATCGACACCCATCGCGAAACCAGCATGAAGGTTCTCATCGATTTCGAACAGAAACCAGGAGAGAAGAAGTAAAGAGATAGAAGAGAAGAAACATACTGCAAACGATTGCAGAAATTGGAAACGATTGCGGGAACGTTTGCAGAAAGTTTAGATGATTTTTCTTTGCGAAGGTAGTAGAAAAATGCTACCTTTGCAACAGAAATCAAGTAACATCTCTAACATTCTTAAAGTAAAAATGACAATGGAAAAGAATCAATCAGTGATAGGTATCGGTGAGGCACTCTTCGATGTGCTTCCAGAAGGAAAGAAGCTAGGTGGCGCTCCAGCCAACTTTGCTTACCACGTTTCACAGTTCGGACTCGAGAGCTGTGCGGTCAGCGCTATGGGCGATGATGAGCTGGGCAAGGAACTGGAAAAGGAACTCAACGATCACCATCTCAACTATCATATAGACAAGGTAGCCTACCCTACAGGCACCGTCCAGGTTTCACTCGATGCCAACGGCATTCCTTGCTACGACATCAAGGAGGGAGCAGCCTGGGACAACATCCCCTACACGCCAGCCCTGGAGAAGTTGGCTATGAATTGCACAGCAGCCTGCTTCGGTTCGCTGGCACAGCGCAACGAGGTTTCTCGCAACACCATCTATCGCTTCCTCGACCACATGCCTAAGGGAGAAGGAATCCTCAAAATCTTCGATATCAATCTCCGTCAGGGATTCTATACCAAGGAGATTATCACCGATAGCATCAAGCGATGCAACATCCTCAAGATCAACGATGAAGAACTGATTACCGTAAGCCGCATCTTCGGTTATCCGGGCATCGACCTGGAGAACAAATGCTGGCTTCTCCTGGGCAAGTACAATCTGAAGATGCTCATCCTTACCTGCGGTGTAAACGGCAGCTACGTATTCACCCCTGGCGAAGTTTCGTTTATAGAGACACCGAAGGTGGAAGTAGCTGATACAGTGGGTGCTGGCGATTCATTCACAGGTGCATTCGTGGCAAGCATCCTGAAGGGCAAGAGCGTAAGAGAGGCACATGAATTGGCAGTAAAGGTTTCGGCATTCGTCTGTACACAGAATGGAGCCATGCCTGTTTTGCCTGATGAATTTACCAAGTAAAGCCACATTTGCCCAAAGATATTTGCGAAAACAGTACAAATATAAAGCCGTATGTTTCATTAATATTGATTTTTAGTTAAGGTTTATAAGGTTCAAAAAGTTATTAGTTTGTTTTAGTTAATTTTCAGTTAGGTTCAAAAAGTTTATTTTGTAGTTAAACCATGAAAAGAATTGTAGTTATTGTTTTGATGATGGCAGCGTGTCTGGGAAATGCCCAGGCACAGCTCCATCTGAAAGCCAACGTGCAGAACAATCATCTGTGGCGTGGCATGGAAGTTTCCGACGGCATCGTCCTCCTCACCGACCTGAGCTATACGATGGCCAACGACCACGTTACCGTGGGACTTTGGGGTGGCTGCAACTCGGAAGGCTCCTACAAGGAGTTTAACCATTATCTGAATCTGAAGGCTGGCGGTTGGGGATTCGCCTTGTGGGACACCTACAACTTCTCCCCTGGCGCCACCTATAATAATAAGGAATACTGGAACTACTCAGCCCATACCACCGGCCGATTCCTCGATGCTACATTAAGCTACCGGTTTCAGGACGAGAAGTTTCCACTGCTCCTGAGCTGGTCAACGGTAGTCTTCGGACGCGACCGCAACAGCGACAATACGAAGCAGAAATATTCCACCTTCGCCTATGCGGAATACCCTATCTACCAGAAGGATGGTTGGAAGGTTGATGCAGGAGTAGGTGGAGCCTTCGCCCTTAACAGAGCTGGCGAGGATGCCCACTTCTTCGGAACCACGGCAGGCATCGTTCACGTATCGCTGCAAGCCACCCACGACCTCAAGCTCGGCAACTACACCATTCCGGTTTACGCCAAGGGCATGTGGAATCCGCAGAGCAACCAGAGTTATTTCCAGATTGGAGCAGAAATCATCCGCTTCTAAATCTTCAAGAAAATACAGAAAGTTTTATCATAACAATCATCTAAGCACAAATTCATTAAGAAAATCATTATGAAGATTAAAGATTTTACAACAGGCGTGCAGCACATCGGCATTCCTACCAACGACATCAACAAGACCATTGAGTTTTATCATGCCCTGGGCTTCGAGACTGCCCTCCGCACAGTAAACGGCACCGAGGAAGTAGCCTTCCTCCAGCTCCACAATCTCATCATCGAGACCTATCAGAACCATCAGGCTAAGATGGAATATGGAGCCGTTGACCACATCGCCATCGATGTAAAGAACATAGACGATCTCTTCCAGGTTGTGAAGGAAGCCGGAACATTCAAAATGTTGGATCAGCAGGTAAATGGTCTTCCTTTCTGGGAGAATGGTGTAAAGTTCTTCACCATCGAGGGTCCTAACAAGGAGAAAATCGAGTTCTGCGAGAAACTCTAATCCGCAGCTGACTTTTAGATAAACACAGATTAGCATAGCAATACAAGAGAAAGAGATAAAAATGACGAAAGTCCAGCTTGGAGCCTTTCAGAGAGAGGCATCCGAGTTGGACTTTCTTTTTACATTTTCCTCAGGAGGAATATGATATGGTTTTCCCTGATACTTCAGGGATATTAATGATGCTCAGGCACAATGGCGAGATACACCAGATCATGGTCGGTGAGGTTCTCCATATAATGAGCATGGTTCATAGGGCAATAATGCACCTGTCCCTGTCGAACCTCCTCCACGGTATCATCATAATGGAAAGTAGCAGTGCCGCTTACCACATAGATAATCTCGCAGTTGCCCTCATGAGTATGAAGACCAGTTGATGCACCCGGACGCAAGGTGGAATACATAATCTTCACCTTGTCATCCACATAGTTACGAGTATCGAGTTTTCCCTGTCCACCCTTGAAGCCCTCCAAATGAGCCTCAGCAATCTTTTCGAAATCTATTACCATCTTTATAATGTTTATTGTTTAATGTCTGATGGTGCAAAAGTACGAAAAAAAATTGAAAGAAGAAAAGTTTACTTATTATTTCTTTCGAAAACCTTGTCCTTTGAAGTAACCTGCTAACTGAGCACTTCTCTGTAGGCTGTTACTGATTCCTTAATATTCATTTCCCTCTTCCTTGATCACACTCGGACCGTCGATGAGTTCAGGCTGAGGGGCATTTCTGTTCACATCACCATATGCTCTGCCCAGATCACTCATCGTAATACTGATGTTGCGGTTCACGGGTCTGTCTTTATTTAATAGACTGTGCGAGAAGAGCCACTGATAGGTTTTCTTCAGATAAAATACACGGGCAGGGGTACCGTGATTGGCACCCTTCCACCAGTCGTATATCAATCGGGTAT
>OHBM01002734.1_pt1 | contig 11438 bp, 1 predicted proteins | sample 1577251 | NCBI WGS metagenome assembly OHBM01 (sample SAMEA3541557, study PRJEB24748) | human gut metagenome | biome: human gut; feature: human-associated habitat; material: faeces | place: China | collected 2012
GCGCATGGCAGAGTCCTTTTTTTCAGCGCGCCCTGCGGCTTTGGAAAGACCGTACTGGCGGACGCGCTGCTGCACGGTCGGAACGTGCTGCGGCAAAGTGCGGCAGACCCAGACTGCGCGATCCCACCGTCAGCGCAGGATTGGGACATTCTGCTGATCGACGATCTTCAGCTCATGCAGGAGGAAGCCGGACAGCAGGCTCTTTGCGAATTGATTCGCTCAAGTCCGGAGCGCCATTTCGTGCTGCTCTCGCGCGGTGTGCCGCCCGGCTGCCTGACGGCGTTTCAGTACACGGGGCTGATGACGGTGCTGGAGGCCGACGACCTGCTTTTTGACGCGGACGATGTGCGGCGACTGTTTCAGCTTTCGGGAGCGAATGTAACAGATAGCGAGATCGACGGAATTTTGAAAGAATCCGCGGGCTATCCGCTGGGTGTGGCCATCACGGCGCGGTGCATGTCCCCGGACAAGCCGTGGACGCCGGAGCTGGTGGCGCGGGTGTTCCGGGAGGTGTTTCTCTACTTTGAAACCGCCATCTACCGGCGCTTTGACCTGCCGGTGCGGCGCTTCCTGTTGGAGCTGGCACCCTTTGAAAGCTTTGACCTGGAAATGGCGCGGATGGTCAGCGGCGATCCCCGTGCCGGCGAACGGCTGGACTGGCTTCTTCGATACACCACTATGCTGCGCTACGACGACTGCCAGCGCTTCCGCTTCTGGTCGGGGTTCCGAGCTTTTCTCCGCTGGGAGATGGAACGGGAGTATACCGAGGAAAAGCGCAAAGCGCTCTTCAGCCGGGGCGGGCTGTACTATGAGCTGAAGGAGGACTACGCCCACGCCCTGGAATGCTACACCAGCGGCGGTGACCATTCCAAGGTCTCCGAGCTGCTGGTGCGCAATGCAGAACTCCACCCCGGCATGGGCCACTATGCCGAGATGGAAAAATACTACCGCAGCCTGCCGGAGGCGGAAATTCTCGCCTCTCCCTCGCTGATGCAGGGCATGAGCATGCTCTGCGCGCTGGCCATGGATTACGAAAGCTCGGAGCGCTGGTACGGCGAGCTGCAAAAGTTTGCCGAGCGCTGCGGCAGACAGGACGCCGCCGGAAAGCAAGCCCGCAGCCGCCTTGCGTGGCTGGACATCTCCCTGCCCCAGCGGGGCGTGAACGGTCTGACGGAGACCATCCCCGCCGTGTTCCGATTGCTGATGAACAAGGAAGTGACGCTGCCGTCCTTCTCCGTCACCAGCGCGCTGCCCAGCATCATGAACGGCGGCAAGGACTTCTCCCCGTGGAGCAAAAAGGACGACCTGCTCTACAAGACCCTCCGCATCCCTGTGGAGGCGGTGCTGGGGCGGGACGGCGTGGGTCTTGCGGACTGCGCCATCGCCGAGAGTAAGTTTGAAAAGGGCGAGGACGTGGCCGGGCGGATGCTGGCCCTTCTCCCGCAGCTGAACGAGGTGCGCAACCGCGGCGCGCCGGACATGGAGTTCGCCATCAGCGGTCTGCTGGCCCGCAGCCAGCTGGCAAACGGACAGCCCGCCGACGCGCGGCGCACCATCGAGGTGCTCCGTGAATGCTTTGCCGAGCGCGGTTTGACACGCTTTCTGCCCAATATGGACGCCATGCTCTGCCGTATTGACATGCACACCGGCGACCTTGACGCGGCGGACGCGTGGTATCGGGAAAAAGCCCCGCGCGAACCCACGCGCCTGAACGTCATGCGGCGCTACCAGTATCTCACCCAGGCCATGGTGGAACTGGCGGACGGCAGACCGGACGCGGCGCAGCTGACGCTTGCCCCGCTGGAGACGTACATCCAAAACTGCGCCCGCATCATCGACGGCATTCACCTGAATGTCCTGACTGCCATCGCCCTGCACCGCAAGAGGGACGAGGGGTGGCGCGAGAGATTGACGGCGGCGCTGGACGCGGCGGCGGAGTACCGCTTCATCCGCACCGTCAGCGTATACGGCACGGCGGTGCTGCCGCTGCTGGAGGCACTGGACTGGGACGGCGACAAGGCATGGCGCAAGCGGCTGATGGCGGCGGTGCGGACGCAGGCGGCGTTCTACCCGCATTTCCTCGAACCCCGCCTTGCCCCCGGCGAGGAGCTGACGCCCACGGAGCTGCAAATTCTGCATCTGCTCTGCGCGGACAAGTCCAACGCCGAGATCGCGCAGATCATGGATGTGAAGCTGCCGACCGTGAAAACCCATGTCAGCCACATTCTCGACAAGCTGGACGTGAAGCGCCGGGCGGAGGCCAAGACCGCCGCGAAGAAGCTGCGGCTCATTCCGGATGATCTATAAAAGCTGTGCCTGTGCTAAAACGGGCTGGATATAAACCCTATACGCATATCCTAAAGGAGGATCTTATGAAAAAACGAGTTTTGAGCCTGTTCATGGCCCTGATGCTCTGCCTGACGCTGCTGCCCACGGCGGCGCTGGCGGAGGAAGCAGGCGTGGTGCAGGATGCCGCAAATGCCAACAGCACTTACACCACCGGTGAGAATACCGGGCTGACTGGCGGCAAAGATGGCAGCGTGCCGGACGGTACGGACGGCGGTGATGCCGACAGCAGCGGCGAGGCGCAAGACGGCGAAGCGGATACCGCAGTGTCGGCGGTACAGGGAGCTTCCCATGCGAGCCACTGCGTCTGCGGCAAGGACAGCAGCACAACGGTCAACGGTCATACCCATAGCACCAACACAGCATGGAAGGCAGCCAATTCCCTGCCCAATTCTGCGGGCAGCTATTATCTGACGCAGTCTGTGTCGGGCGGCTGGACTGTGCCAGAAGGCGAGGTCAACCTCTGCCTGAACGGGCAGACGATCAACGGTAAAATCACCATCGGCAGCGGCGCGACGCTGACGCTGACTGACTGCTCCGACAGCGGCAGGGTTCAAGGCGAAGTGCTCGTCAATGGCGGCAAATTGGAACTGTACAGCGGCACGATCACCGGCGGCGTGCAGGTCGGTAAAAAGGGCGCCGACTATCAGACCGGCTCGTCCTTTACCATGTATGGTGGAGCGATTACCGGTAATGAAGACTACGGCGGTGTGTTCCTTGTCGGCACGACGAATCATATCGACCCGCCGAGCTTCACCATGCACGGCGGCACCATTTCCGATAACACTGCGGGTGCGTCTGACGGCGGTGGCGGCGGCGTATATGTGGGTGAGAAGTGCAGCTTCACCATGGACGGCGGCACCATCACCGGCAACACGGCAACCGCCGGCAACGGCGGCGGCATCTATATCCACTTTAACGCCGGCAATGTTTCGATCTCCAACGCCACGATCACCGGCAACAAGGCGTCCGCCACGGGGGATACAAGGTATGGCCACGGGGGCGGCATTTATTCGGAGAGAGGGGTAACCGTCAAGAATGTGACGATCACCGGAAACAACAGCACCTTTGCGGGCGGCGGCATCTATGGAAAGGGCGCTATTACCCTCACCGATGCTACCGTTACCGACAACAATCAATATGACGTTTACTACGACGGAACAGAAAGCACAAACCCTAAACTTACCGTTTCCGGCTCGGTGAAGGCCGGCTATTACGCCAATTATGATTGGAAGCTGCCCATTCTTGTATCAGGCGCATTGAGTGAGGATTCGGTCATCCGTGTGGGCGTGCGTGAAGGCATAAAGCCCGGTTACGGCAAATCACTGGCCATCGCCGAACCGGCAAACGGCGTGACGCTCAGAGCCGAGAACTTCAAGGCGGATACCGCCGAAAGCGAGACCAGTCTGGGCAATGACGGCAAGGTCTATCTCTCCCCCTGCGAACATGAAATGGACGATACCGGCTACACCTGCAAAAAGTGCCATACGCAGTTCGATGCACGTATAGGCGAGAGCGCCTATTATAAGACGCTGAAGGAGGCGTTTCAGAATGCGTGGGATAACAGCACGATAACACTGATGCGGGATGTGAACCTTGAGACATATTGCCATGTCTCCGATACTATAACGCTGGATCTGCATGGAAAGACGATCACCAGCAAGGATAAGCTCATCCAAGTCAACAAAAAACTGACGGTCCAGGATTCCAGCGAGGGTGGCGGAACGCAGGCGCTCAATGTCAAGTTCCTCGTTTCCTCCAGCGAAACGCTCAACGGAACGCTGGCGGTTGACGACTCCTACACCGGTGACATTTCGTGCGTGGAGTTGTGGCTCGGCGGCGCGCTGGAAACTTACACCGGTACGATTCAGGAACTGCTCCTGGAAAAGTGGGGTAAAGGAATCGGTTATAGTGTGAAGTTGTGGAAGGACAACGCCCACTGCTGCACCGTCAAAAAAATTACGCTGGCCAAGGATGCTAACCAGGATCTTACCGTCGGCGGCCTGCTGGGAACCGACTACGCGAAGTGCGAGCTGTACGGCGAAAAGGACGGTACATGGAGCATCGTTGATAAGAGCACTAAAATTGCAGAGTTGACCGGCTATACAGCGTACAAGGTGCAGTTCCCGGAGTGCGTCCATCAGTGCGCCGATGACAGCAACCCTGTGTGCTCTGTGTGCCACAAGGACCTGTATACGAAGATCACCGCCAAGGCCGCTGACGGCACGACCAAGACTGCCTACTTCACGGCAGACAGTGCGCTGGAAAACGGCTATGTAGAGGCCATCCAGACCTTGAACGGCTGGAGCAATGAGGGCTGCACCGAGCCGACGCTGACCCTGCTGCGGGATATGCCTTACGGCACCTCCATAACGCTGACCGGCACGCTGACGCTGGAGGGCGGAACGCACACCGCCAGGAATGTGACGGTCGCTGAAAACGCGAATGTGACCTTTGCCAGCGGCAGCTATAAAGGTGCGACCATCAACGGCACGGCGACGGTGGAGACGGGCGTCACATTCACCGACGCCTCCGTCACGGTGAACGGTACGCTGAATGCCAAGGGCGGTACCTTCGATGGTCGTGTCGAATTCAATGGCAGCAGCACCGCGAACATCAGCGGCGGCAACTTTACCAATGATAAGTTGCATGGCGGCGTTGAGTTCTTCAATTCTTCTGTCACGGGCACGATCTCCGGCGGCACGTTTGTCTTCGCGGATTTTTACACCACCAAAGTCAAGCTCTCCGGCGGCACATTTAAGGAAATCAGAAGCTACGGCGACCGCAAACTCGCCGACCTGCTGGCGGAGGGCGCGGCGTATTACGGAGCAAGTGATAATCAGGCTGTGACCAATGATAGATTGAATACGCTGGAAAATGTCAAGGTCGTGTCGCATACGCACGACGGCGGCACGGAGGGCAAGGGCATTTGCAGTGTCTGCGGTAAGCAGATGGCGGCGTCGCTGACCGTCGGCGGCACAACGAGCTGGTACGCGGCCTTTGCCACTGCCATCGAGGCGGCGAACGCGGCGGACGGTGCAAAGACCATCACGCTGTATCAGGATGTGAATGGCTATGCCGGCGGGCATTCGACCACCTATGAGCTGACCCGCGGGCCGGTGACGCTGGCGACCGGCGGGAAAACGGTCACAAGAGCAAACCTCACCGCCAAGGACATTTCTCTGACGGTCACGGGCAGCAACGGAGGCTTCAATGTGACGGTGGACGGCAAAGGCGCGGAATTGACCGTCAACGACGGGAATACGGAGCTCGCCATTGTCACGGCGCAGAACGGCGGAAAGCTTTCGCTGCGCAACGGCACCTTCAGCCGTGTGGCTGTAAAGGACGACGGCAGCAGCGCCAGCCTCAGCGGCGGCAGCTACAGCGAGATCACGAGCGACACCGGCTATGTCAAGCCCTACGCGCTGCTGGCGGAGGGGTACGCTTACAAAAGAACAAAGGATAACCAATGGCTCCCCAACGCCAATTCAATCCCGTCAAAAGTCACCGTTGAAAAAGCCCCCTTCGTGGTCGAAAAGATCTATCCGAATAGCGATACGAACTACACCGGAAACTCGGCGTTTGCGACGGACGGCAATATCACGCTGACTGCGGTAATCGCGTCCGAGCCCGAAACGGAGAACGTCACCTACTACTACTGGTGGGAGCTGTTTAACGAATCAGAAAACGACTGGACCACGAGTTTCAAAAAAGTTAATACTGCAACGCATACCGGCGAGAAGAGCAAGATGCTCACGATCTCCGGGCTGCCCGTAGACAAGAGCTATCAGTACCACATTTTCGTCCAGTGCAGCAACGGCTACAATTGCTACAGCGAGCCGTTCACCGTGACCCAGCATCAGCATAGCTGGACGTACACGACAAGCGGCGCGACCATCACCGCGAAGTGTACGGCAGAGGGCTGCTATCTGACCGACGGAAATGGCGGCAGCGTGACCATAAACGCACCCGCTGCGGATACGCTGACCTATAACGGAAATCAGAAGGCGGCGACGGTGACAAGCAGCGACGACTGGAAGGGCGTTGCTATCGACAAAATCGCGGTGGCATACACGCAGAATGGCAAGACGCTGTCCTCCGCACCCACTGACGCGGGCGAGTACACCGCCAGCATCACGGTGGGCGAGGGCAATAAGCCTGCCACCGCCAGCGTGAAGTATACCATTCAGAAGGCCAATCCGGTGGTGACCGAATGGCCGAAGCTTTCTGCGCCGGTTTATGTCAACAGTGAAGCAACCCTCACCGGCGGCAACGGCGAAGGCACCTTCGATTTCAAGGCAGGTGCTGCTAAATCTTGGGACAGCGCAGGCCGCAAGACCACCACGATCGTGTTTACTCCCACAGATACCAATAACTACAATGAGCTGACTCAGGACTACACCGTAACGGTTGTCAAGCGTACGGTAAAGAGCTGCAATATGCTGACTGGCATTACGGACAAACCCTGCGGAACGGCGCAGGAAGAGCTGGGACTACCCGGAACCGTGACGATCACCACGGAGGATGGCAAAACATTTGAAATCCCCGTCGAATGGAACGATTATAATCCGAATACGCTGGAGGAGCAGACGCTCACCGGAACATTGAATCTTACTTCGATTGCTGGCGAGGTGGAGCAGCCCAGCACGCCTGTGACGGCGCAGATCAAGGTCAAACTCACGCAGAAGAACTTCAGCGGCATTTCGCCTGAGGCTTATGATGGTGTGTATGACGGTAAAGCGCACGGAATCACCCTCACCGGCGTGCCCAGTGGCGCAACCGTAAAATACGGCCCAAGCGCAGAAAGCTGCACACAGGACAGCCTGACCTACACCGACTTCACGAATGGTCCAAAGACCGTATATTATAAGGTCTCCCAGTCCGGCTATGCGGATGCTTCCGGCTCCGCCACGGTAAATATTACCAAACGCCCTCTTACCGTTACCGGCATTACGGCAAAAGACAAAGCCTATGACGGCAATACCAATGTTGTGCTGGATTACAGCGCGGTAACCCTTGACGGTGTTCTGAAAAATGACACCTTAACCGTTACTGCCACAGGTACATTGGAAAGCGCTGGTGTCGGTGAGCGGAAAGTCACGATTTCCGATTTGACGCTGGGCGGCGCTTCTGCCGCCAACTATGTGCTGGCTAAAAGCGGAAATCAGAGCGAAACCACTGCCAACATCACCGCCAGGGAAGTCACCGTTACCATTACCCCGAACGGCGGCACTTACGGCAGTGTCGTCGCCGCCGCTGCCAAACTTACCGGCGCTGTGGACGGGAAAAACGTTCCTGTAACGCTTACCTACACCGGCAACGGATACAATGACACAGCCGTTCCCATTAATGCAGGCAGCTACACAGTTACAGCCTCGATTGCCAACAGCAATTACACGCTGACCGGAAATACGACTGCCACGTTTGTGATTACCCCGAAGGCTGTTACCGTTACCGGCATTACGGCAAAAGACAAAGTTTATGATGGCACGAAAAACGCGGACATCTCCAGCGTGACCTTCGACGGCGTGACCTTGAACCAAGGCACAGACTACAACGTGACCGCCAGCTTTGAAGATGCCGGTGTGGGCAGCGGCAAGAACGTCACTGCCACAGTGACCCTGATCGGACAGGCAGCGCAGAATTACGCCCTGGAGCAGAGCAGCTTCCCTACTACTGGCAGCATCACCAAGGCCGCTGCGCCTGACTTCACCAAGGAAACTGCGCTCGCCATTATAAACGGCTACAAAAAGACCTACACTGTGACGCTCCCCACCCTGCCCACGCTGGAAAAGCCCAAAGAGTATGGTGCACCCACCTATGAGCTGGGCGAGATCAAACTCAATGACGGCTACTACACCGGCGGCGCGAAGGTGGAAAACGGCGAGCTGACCCTGCCCATTCAGAAAAATGACGTGAAAACCACCGGCTCTGTGGGTACAGCGACCGTGGTAATCAAGAGCACAAACTATGAGGACATCACTCTGACTGTCAAGGTCAACGCGGCGAACAAGATCGAGCCCACGCCGGACGGCGAAATCACCGCAACGCCGATTACCTACGGCGATACACTGAGCAACAGCAAAATTTCGGGCAAGATGAAAGACCCCGACACAGGAAAAGAGGTCAAGGGCACCTTTGCGTGGCCGTATCCAAACGATAAACCCAAACAAACCGGCGATTACAAAATCTCTTGGATATTCACCCCGGACGAATCCTACGGCGGCATTTACGCAGCCGTAACCGACCCCGTGAAAGTCCACGTCGCCCCCAAGTCCATCGAGGGCGCAACCATCACGCTGGAAAAAGACGAATTCGCGTACAAGGCGGCGGAACAATCGCCGAAGATCACCCGTGTGACGCTGGAAGGCTGGTCTGAAACCATCACCTACCGTATTGTAAGCGGCGACAAGGCCACCAATGCCAATGACAGCATTCCCCTGACCATCGAAGGTACCGGCAACTACACCGGAACTGCCACGGTCGAGTGGAAAATCACGCCAAAAACCGTGACGCCCACGATTGAAGTCGCGTCCTGCACCTACACCGGCGATGCGCTGGAGCCGACCGTCACCGTTAAGGACGACATCGGCAACATCATCGACCAGAAGGAGTACGAGATTTTCTACAGCAACAATACCAATGCCGGTACTGCGACTGTGACCATCAAGGACGCTGACGGCGGCAACTATGTTCTCAGCGAGGCCAGCAAGACCTTCGAGATCACCAAGGCTGCCGCACCCACGGCAGCGGCTGGCTCGCTGACCATCACCAACGGTCTGCACAAGACTTATTCCCTTGACCTCTCGACGCTGCTGCCGAAGCTGACGGCTCCCTGTGACTACGGCACGATCGCCTATGACAAGAAGGTGGATACCACTCTGGGCAGTGGCACCTTTGTTACCCTTGTAAACGGCAAGACCGGTGAGTTGACGCTGGAAGCAAACAGAAGCGCCACGGACGAAGGACAATTCGGCGCGATCACTGTTACAATCTCCACGAGCAACTATCAGGATATCACCCTGACCATCCACGTCAGCGCGAAGAACAGGATCACTCCCACCGGCACACCGACGCTGAGCAAGAACGCCATCACCTACGGCAACGCCCTGAATACCATCGCTCTCTCCGGCAAGCTCCATGATAATGTCAACAACGTGGATGTCGATGGAACCTTTGAATGGGTGGACGGCACGCATATACCCGTGGTTGGGAACGGTACCTATGCAGCCGAGTGGATTTTCGAACCGACTGACACTGAGAAGTATTTAACGGTTTCGGGAAGATCGAATATCACTGTCGAAAAGGCTCAACAGTACGGCAAGGTCAGCATGGCAGGCTATACTTACGGTCAAGCGCCCAGCACACCGACCTTGACAGACCGGACTGGTGACGCGAATGCTCAAGTGACCTACAGTTATGCCGCGGCGGGCAACGGCTCTGTTCAGACGTGGGATATTCAGAATCCGCCCGCGCTGAACGCCGGTACCTACCGTATGTACGCCAGCATTGGTGATACGGATAACTACTACGGATTTGAAGCTGTGCATTGTGAATTTGTGGTAGCGAAGGCAACACCGACCTACACAAAGCCCACCGACCTGACGGCAAAATACGGTCAGACGCTGGCGGATGTGACGCTGCCGGACGGCTGGAGTTGGACGGATAGCAGCGAATCTGTGGGCGGCGCTTCGACTGCCGCCAAGACCTTCCAGGCAAAGTTCACTCCGAAGGACACCGAAAACTACAACACAGTGGAGAACATCGGGCTTGAAGTCATGGTGAACAAGGCGGATGGCGGCAGCCTCAAAACGGTCGAGCTGGAGCAGAAGTACACGGACGCCTCGGATCACACCTACACGCCGGACTGGTCGGAGATTCCCACCGGGCAGACGTGGAGCTATAACAGCGAATACGGCGTCAGCAACGGCTCGAAGGCTACGCTTACCAAGCAGGATTTCGCGGCGGACGGCAGTTTGCTGACCTATGCGATCTCCGGCGGCAAGGCGGGTGACAAGATCACCCTTACCCTTAAGGCATCCTGCGACAATTATGGGGATTTCACCATCACGCTGAACATCACCCTGACAGAAAAGGATGATCAGAAGCCGTTGACCATCACCGGCGCGGACAGTGTGGTCTATGGTCAGACGCTAACATTGACCACCACCGGCGGCACCGGCTCAGGCGCTGTGACCTACCGCATTGACACTGCTCACAGCACTGGTGATGCGGCCATTGATCCCAACACTGGCGTTCTGACCCCGGTCAAGGTCGGCTCTGTCAGCGTCATCGCGACTAAGGCGGGCGACAACGACTACAACGACGTCACCAGCGCTCCCTTCGTGCTCATGATCAAACCGGCCACTTCCACCGGTGAGCCCAAGTACACCAAGATCACCACCAGCGGCAAGACATTGAAGGCTGCGACGCTGACCATCGAGGGAAGCACGCTGAGTCCCAATGACGGCAAGCTGGAATGGGTGGATGACAAGGGCAACGTTCTGCCTGATAGCACCAGGGTCGAAGCCAACACGACCTACAAGTGGCGCTTCACGCCCACGGACACCAACTACACGACCCTGACCGGCGAGATCGAGCTGTATCGTAAGTCCAGTAGCGGTGGGGGCGGTTGGTACTACAGCTACTACACCATCCAGGCGACTGCCGGAACTGGCGGCTTCATTTCTCCCTCCGGCGATGTCAGCGTCCGTGAGGGTGGTGATCAGACCTTCACCATCACCCCGGATAAGGGCTATGCTGTCGCCAACGTCAAGATTGACGGCAAGCGCATTGGCGCGGTGAAGTCCTACACCTTTGAGAATGTCCGTAGAACCCATACCATCGAGGTCATCTTCGTCAAGGGCACTGCCAGCGCCAGCACCGGAGACAGCAGCAATCTTCCGCTGTGGAGCGCCCTCCTGCTGGCAAGTACCCTTACGCTGGCCGGCGCCGTCCATTATAAGAGAAAACGCGCACGGTAATCGTCTTATCATGCCTTAAAGGCCAACAAACAGCGCAGCTTCCGGGAAGCTGTGCTGTTCTCTTTTCGCTACAAGAAACAAATCAATGACATTTTGAGCTGCGCCGCT
>OHBM01002738.1_pt1 | contig 11420 bp, 10 predicted proteins | sample 1577251 | NCBI WGS metagenome assembly OHBM01 (sample SAMEA3541557, study PRJEB24748) | human gut metagenome | biome: human gut; feature: human-associated habitat; material: faeces | place: China | collected 2012
GCGGACGTAATTGCGCGCAGCCTCGGGCAGATCCTCAAACTTCCGGCAGCCGGAAATGTCGCCGGAGAAGCCCTCAACGTATTCGTATACGGGCTTGCAGCGCTCAAGCACGGTCTCCACGGGGAATGTGTGGATGATCTTGCCGTCTATCTCGTAACCGGTGCAGACGGGGATCTTCTCCCAGCCGGAGAGCACATCGAGCTTCGTGAGCGCGAGCTCGGTCGCACCCTGCATCTGCACGCCGTAGCGGGAGGCGACGACGTCAAACCCACCGACGCGGCGGGGACGGCCCGTGGCGGCGCCGTACTCATGGCCGTGCTCACGCAGCACGTCCTTTTCTGCCTCGGTCATAGCCAGCTCCGTGGTGAAGGGGCCCTCACCGACGCAGGAGGAATAAGCCTTCATAATGCCGATGGAGAGGTTCAGCTTGTGGCCCGGGATGCCCGCACCGATGGGTGCATAGGCGGACACGGTGTTGGAGGAAGACGTGTAAGGATAGATGCCGAAGTCGATGTCACGCAGAGCGCCCAGCTGGGCCTCGAACATGATCTTCTTGCCCTCGCGGTCAGCCTTGTCCAGATAGTCGCCCACATCGCAGATGTAGGGGGCAAACAGCTTGGAATATTTCTCGCACCAGGCCCACATCTCGTCAACGCTGACGGGCTTCTGGCCGTAGATCTTCTCCATGGTCAAGTTCTTGGACTCGACGATGGTCTCCAGACGCTTCCTGACACCGGCGTCCATGTGGACGAGGTCGCCCATGCGCAGGGTCTTTTTCATGTACTTGTCGCCGTAGCTGTAGGCGATGCCGCGCTTGGTGGAGCCGAACTGAGCGCCGGTCTTGGACAGGCGCTCCTCCTCAAGGCCGTCCTGTGCGACATGGAACGGCATGGTGATGGTCGCACGGTCAGAGATTTTCAGGTTTTTGGGGCTGATCTCAACACCCTTCTCGGTCAGGGAGGTGATTTCCTTCTCGAGGTGCTCGGGGTCGATGACCATGCCGCCGCCCATAACGCAGACAACGTCGGGGCGCAGAATGCCGGAGGGAATCAGGTTCAGGACGAATTTGCCGCGCTCGTTCTTGACGGTGTGGCCCGCATTGTCGCCGCCCTGATAGCGCGCAACAATGTCATAGTCCTGGCTGAGCAGGTCGACCATGCGGCCCTTGCCCTCGTCGCCCCAGTTGATGCCGGTAATGGAAGTAAGCATACGTTTCTACCTCTTTTGTAAGTAAATAGGCATTTCAGCCTTTTCCGGAATCTCCGGGATCCGCTGCCGTCCTGTATTATACCATATTTGTCAAGAGAATACTATAGCTGTTTTGTACAAGATTCAAATGTTTTCGTTGGCGCAGTTGCAGGGGCAGATCAATGCTTAGAGAGCTTCGCGTACTCGGCATAGGGGATCTTTGCGCCGTCCGCAGTCTGGACATAGGTGCTGTCAAGCTGCTGTTTGAAGGCCGCGCGCATATCGGCCAGATACTCCTTGCGCAAAGCGTCGCGCTCGGCGGTCTCACGCTCGGTCAGACCGATGGCCTTGGCCTTTTTTGCCAGCGCGTTGATGCGGTCAATTTTGGATTTTTCCATGGTGTATGTCTCCTTGTTGTTTGTTTTTTACCATTATACCACATTTTCACAGCAATTTCATTTTACTTTTCCGAAAAAGCGTGTATAATAAGAAAGTATGCAATTTTGAAAAAGACAGGAGAATTCCATGAAACTGAAGAATTTCCGCCGTGTGGCAGCCCTTGGCATGGCTGTCGGCATGACTGCTGTGCTTGCGGCCTGCGGCAATACCGCTGACACCGCTTCCTCCGAGGCCGCTGAATCTACCGCCGAGACGGCTGACACCGCCGAGAAGGCCAGCGCTGAGACCGCGGACGCCGAGTACGCCTATCTGGCTGATTTCAGCTTTTCCGATGCGTTTGACGAGAACGGTTATCTCAAGGGCGTGACCGCCACCGATTATGTCACCCTGCCCGACGACTACGCGGACATCACGATCAGCGCCGACCTGGGCCAGGTCAGCGACGACGACATCAATGATTACATTGATTCCAACGTGCTGTCCAACTTTGCGACCACGAATGAGGTCAAGGACCGCGCAGCCGCGGACGGCGATACGGTCAACATTGACTACGTGGGCCGCATCGACGGCGTTGCTTTCGACGGCGGCGACACCAAGGGCAGCGGTGCCGACCTGACTTTGGGCAGCGGCACCTACATTGACAACTTTGAAGATCAGATCGTCGGCCATACCCCCGGCGAGACCTTTGACGTCACGGTCACCTTCCCCGAGGATTACGGCAATGAGGACCTGAACGGCAAGGAAGCCGTCTTTGAGACGACCCTGAACTACATCAAGGAGTCCGTCACCCCCGAGCTGACCGACGACTGGGTCAAGGAAAATCTCGGCGAGAGCATGAGCCTGAACAGCGTCGATGAGCTGAAAGCCTTCGTCAAGTCCACGATGCTCTATGACAACCAGGCCAGTGACGTTTACACCGACCTGCATGACAAGGCCAGCTACGCGGACGAGCTGCCGCAGACCGCGCTGGACTACTACCGCGATGTGCTGCTGTACCGCATTTACACCAACGCCCAGAAATACGGCACCGACATGAACACCCTGCTTTCCTCCGGCATGATGGGCAGCAGCTATGACAGCGTGGATGCCTATCTGGCAGATGCCAACGACAGCATCAAGTCCATCACCCAGCAGGCCCTGCTGATGCAGGCCGTGGCCGAGAAAACGGGCTTCAAGTGCGACACCGCCACCATGAACGCTGACTTTGGCCGCTACTACGGCACCACCGACCCGAGCCAGTATGTCTCCGCCTATGGTGAGAACTACATCAAGATGAACGTTCTGCAGAGCGACGTCATGCAGAACCTGATCGACAACGTCAAGTACGAATAAGCGGTAAGCGCCGCCGCACTCCCGGTTTTGCACCGGGAGTGCTTTTTTGTTGCTTTTTGCGGGGGAAACCTTTATAATAAAGGTATTCTGAACAAGGAGTCCTTCCCTATGCCTCTTATCATCCCGAAAGACCTGCCTGCTTACGAGGAATTGCAGCAGGAAAATGTATTTGTCATGCACCAGGAGCGCGCGATGAGCCAGCATATCCGCCCGCTGCGCATCCTGATTTTAAACCTGATGCCGACCAAGATCGTGACCGAGACCCAGCTGGCCCGCCTGCTGGCAAACAGCCCTTTGCAGGTGCAGGTCACCTTTTTGCAGACGGCGACCCACAGCACGACCCACACCGCGCCCGAGCACATGAAGGCGTTCTACAAGACGTTTGACGAGATCAAAAACGAGCGCTTTGACGGCATGATCATCACCGGCGCGCCGATTGAGGACCTGGACTACGAGGACGTTGACTACTGGGACGAGCTCTGCCGCATCATGGACTACACCAAGGAGAACGTCTACTCCACCATCCACCTGTGCTGGGGTGCGCTGGCGGGGCTGTACTACCACTTCGGCATCCCCAAGGTGCATCTGGACAAGAAGATGTTCGGCGTGTTTGAGCATCGTGTGACACGGCCCTCCAACCCGCTGGTGCGCGGCTTCGACGAGGTATTCTACGCCCCGCACAGCCGCTGGGCCGGGCTGGACCGCGCCGCCATCGACGCCTGCGGCGACCTGCGCATTCTGGCCGAGAGCGACATTGCCGGGCCGATGCTGCTTTCCACCGAGTCCGGGCGGCAGATCTTTGTCATCGGCCACCCCGAGTACGACAAATATACGCTGGACAGGGAGTATAAGCGCGATGTGAAGGCCGGCAAGCCCATCAACATCCCGTGCAACTACTACCCCGACGACGATCCGAGCCGCGACCCGCTGTTCCGCTGGCGCGCCCACGGGTATCTGCTGTACACGAACTGGCTGAACTACTACGTGTATCAGGACACGCCGTATGATCTGAGCCGTCTGGAAGCGTTGGAGAAGTAATAGCCCATTTATAGGGGCAGATGCCTGCATCTGCCCCCTACAGGTTCCCCGATAGTAGAATTTTGTCTCAAGGAGCTTACTATGCCCAAAATCAGTGCCTGCATTGTGGCGTACTGTGATTATGACGAGGTCTGCGCCGCGGTGCGCAGCATCCTGCACTATACCCCTGCCCCGGATCTTGCCCTGTATGTCGTGGACAACGGCAGTCCCGACGGCTGCGGCAGGCAGCTGGCAGAGACGGATTTCGGCGACAGCCGCGTGACTGTGCTGCCGCTGGAAAAAAATATCGGCTTCGGCAAGGGCCACAACTATGTGCTGGATCGTCTGACCAGCGACGTACACTTTATTCTGAACCCGGACATCCTGCTGACCGGCGACGTGCTGGAGGACATGGCCGCGTGGCTGCTGGCCCGGCCCGGGGCCGCCATGGCAACGCCCCAGCTGCGCTACCCGGACGGCAAGCTGCAGCACCTGCCGCGCCGCAAGCCGACGCCCTGGCTGCTGCTGGCGCGGCAGCTGGCCCCGAAGCTCGGCGGCTGCTTTAAGAAGGCCGACGACCACTACACGATGCAGGATGAGGATCTGACCGTGCCCCGCCGCATCGAGTTCTGCACCGGCAGCTTTATGGCCGTGCGCACCGATGTGTTCAAGGAAATCGGCGGGTTTGACCCCGGGTATTTCATGTATGTGGAGGACGCCGACCTGACCCAGAAGGTGCTGCAGAAGGGCACCGTCTGGCTGGCTCCGCAGTTTTCCGCCATTCATGCGTGGCACCGCGCCCCCATGCGCGACGCAGGCAAGTTCAAGATGCAGCTTGTCAGCATGGGACGGTATTTCAAAAAGTGGGGCTGTGGGAAAGGGACGGTATGACCCTGCCGACATTTCGGAACTTGTAGGGACAGATGCTCACCATCGGCCCCTACAACGCCAAGAGCAGCGTAAGAACAGCTCCGGTTGTTTCTCTTGACAAACCCGCGTTCCTATGCTACAGTAAGAATATCGCAAGGCCGCTGACCGACGGGATATTGTGGGGCTTACCACAGGGGACGCGGCGTTATCACTTGCCTTTTAAGCCGACCGTCTGGGCTGCATACACTGGAGTATGGTGTGTGCAGCCCTTTATTGTTTTTACAAAAACGGAGGAATCGTACAATGTTGAGTGACATCGAAATTGCCCAGGCCGCCAAAATGCAGCCCATCACCGAAATCGCCGCCAATCTGGGCCTGCAGGGCGAGGACGTCATCCCCTACGGCCACTACAAGGCCAAGCTGAACCACAAGCTGGCCAAGGCTGACAAGCCCGAGGGCAAGCTGATCTTAGTCACCGCCATCAGCCCCACGCCCGCGGGCGAAGGCAAGACCACGACGAGCGTCGGTCTGGCGGACGCCATGAACGCGCTGGGCAAAAAAACGATGCTCTGCCTGCGTGAGCCGTCCCTCGGCCCCGTGTTCGGCATCAAGGGCGGCGCTGCCGGCGGCGGCTATGCTCAGGTCGTGCCGATGGAGGACATCAACCTGCATTTTACCGGCGACATCCACGCCATCGGCGCGGCCAACAACCTGCTGGCTGCCATGATCGACAACTCGATCCAGCAGGGCAACCCGCTCAACATTGACCCCCGCCGCATCACCTGGAAGCGCTGCATGGACATGAATGACCGCCAGCTGCGGTTCATCGTGGACGGCCTCGGCGGCAAGGTCAACGGCACCCCGCGTGAGGACGGCTTTGACATCACCGTTGCCAGCGAGGTCATGGCGGTGTTCTGCCTGGCCACCGATCTGGAGGATTTAAAGGCCCGTCTGTCCCGCATCGTCTGCGCCTACACCTACGACGGCCAGCCCGTCACCGCCGGGCAGATCGGCGCGGCGGGCGCGATGACCGCACTTTTGAAGGATGCGCTCGACCCGAACCTTGTCCAGACGCTGGAGCACAACCCCGCCATCATCCACGGCGGTCCGTTTGCCAACATTGCCCACGGCTGCAACAGTGCCATTGCCACCAGACTGAGCCTCAAGCTGGCCGACTACGTTGTGACCGAGGCCGGCTTCGGCGCGGATCTGGGCGCGGAGAAGTTCCTTGACATCAAGTGCCGCTATGCCGGGCTGCACCCCGCCGCCGTTGTGCTGGTGGCCACGGTGCGTGCGCTCAAGTCCCACGGCGGCGTGGCCAAGCCCGATCTGGGCAAGCCCAACGCCGGGGCCGTGCGCGCGGGCAGCGTGAACCTGGCCCGCCACATTGAGAACCTGCAGGGCTTTGGTCTGCCGGTCTGCGTTGCCATCAACGCCTTCCCCACCGACACTGCGGAGGAGATGGATGTTATTTATGACGTCTGCAGCAAGGCCGGTGTGCCCTGCGCCCTGAGCGAGGTCTTTGCCAAGGGCGGCGAGGGCGGCAAGGCGCTGGCCGAGACCGTGCTGTCCATCCTGGACGACAGCGCCGAGGTGCAGTACACCTACGAGCTGGACGCGCCGCTGACGGATAAGATCGAGGCCGTCGCCACGAAGATCTACCGCGCAGGCCGCGTAAGCTACACCGCCGCCGCAAAAAAGACGCTGGACGAGCTGACCGCGCTGGGTTATGGCAAGCTGCCGGTCTGCATTGCCAAAACGCAGTATTCCTTCAGCGACAACGCCAAGCTGACGGGTGCGCCCGAGGGTCACACGCTGAATGTGCGCGAGGTGCGTTTGAGCGCCGGTGCGGGCTTTGTGGTCGTTGTCTGCGGCAGCATCATGACGATGCCCGGCCTGCCCAAGCACCCCGCCGCCATGGACATTGACGTGGATGTACACGGGAAGATCACGGGTCTGTTCTGATTGGCAAAATTTTGGTAAAATCGTAGAATAAAGAATCCCCCTTCCGGGAGGCTGTAGGGGCGGATGATGAGCATCCGTCCCTACAGAGTTCCCGGAAGGGGGATTTTTATTATTAGTTATCACACAGGCTTACAAATTTTCGCCGTTCGCACCAATGGCCCCGGCATACCATGCGGCGCTGTCCCCGGGGGCGAGTCGGCGTTATTCCGCCATGTCTCCCGCTTTTGCTTCCGGGGTCTCTGCGGCCTTCTGCTCCATGTCCGGGGCAATTTTGCCGCCGGGCATCTTGTGGCCGAAGGACGGCACGAAGAAATACTTGCGGATGATGAAGATCAGTGCGATGGCCACCACGCTGACCAGGTTCTGCACGGCGTCCTCATGGCCGACGATCATGTGGCGGGCAATGGCGTAGAGCAGTACCTCCAGCACGCTGCCGGGGCTGTGCTTGGCCAGCATCTTGATAAACTCGATGCCGATGACGATGTCCAGCGCACGTTCCAGAAAGGTGCGAATCTCCAGGCTGTCGGCATCGGTCAGCAGACCGGGCATCAGCTCCACCAGCGGGACAATGCTCATGAGCAGGGCCGCCAGCACAATGCCGGAGAGCACGACTTCGAGGATGCCCGCAGCCTCGGCGATCTGGTCGCGGAAGATGCGCTTGAACCATTCCTCCCTGCCGTGCAGGGCGTGATTTGTCAGGCGTCGTTTGGGTGCAATCATACAAAGCTCCTTGTTTATGTATTTTTTCTATTTTATCATATTTTTGTGCCCTGTACCAGCAAAATTTTACAGGCCGTTTTAAAGTATGACAATTGCCCCCCAAGACCCATCAAAAACGACAAAAAGCGACGGTCAAAACCCTTTTGCACCGTTTTTTGGCTGAAATGTCCGCCGGGCGCTTGCATTTTTTTTGCCCAGCGTTTACACTACAATTACAGGGCACATCTTACTTTTATTAAAGGGGGATCTTCCGTGGCAAACGCAATGCAGCGTATTGGCTTCTTCGCGGGTGTTCTGTACCATCATACCCTTTTTACGTCGACACCACAGCGCAGTGTATCCTGATGCGGAGCACTGCGCTGTTTGCTTTGTAAGGGAGGTTTCAAAACGTATGAAAAAAGTTGCGATCATCATGGGCTCGGACAGTGACTGGCCGGTGGTCAAGGGTGCCTGCACGGTGCTGAAGGATTTCGGCGTGCCGTATGAGGCGCACATTCTTTCGGCCCACCGCACACCGGAGGCCGCCGCCGCGTTCGCCAGGAGCGCCCGTGCCGAGGGCTACGGCGTCATTCTCTGCGCTGCCGGCATGGCCGCGCACCTGGCCGGTGCCTTTGCCGCCAACACCACCCTGCCCGTTGTGGGCATCCCGATGAAGGGCGGCGCCATGGACGGTCTGGACGCCCTGCTGGCCACTGTGCAGATGCCCAGCGGCTTTCCCGTGGCTACCGTAGCGCTGAACGGCGCGAAGAACGCCGCGTATCTGGCTGTGGCGATCCTGGCCGTGGCCGACGACGAGCTGGCCGCGAAGCTTGACAGCTTCCGCGCCGACACCGCCGCCGCGATTGCCAAGAAGCCGCAGCACTGTAAAAGAGCCTTCCCCCAAGGGGGGGAAGGTGGCCCGAAGGGCCGGATGAGGGGCGGCCTTGCCGCTGTATCCCGTAAACGGACTGTCCCGGCAGCCTTTCCCTCATCACCCGCCTGCGGGCGGGAGCTTCCCCCAAGGGGGAAGCCAAAGACAGGTACACATACATACTTTACTATATTATACTATAAAAAGGAGCGTTTCTCATGAATTACGAAGTCAAAGAGCAGCTGTACGAAGGCAAGGCCAAGCAGGTTTTCGCTACCAACGATCCCGAGATCGTCATGGTCCACTACAAGGATGACGCCACTGCCGGTGACGGTGAGAAGAAGGGCACCATTCGCGACAAGGGCATTGTCAACAACAAGCTGTCCAACGCTCTGATGCAGAAGCTCGAGAAGGAGGGCATCCCCACCCATTACGTGCAGGAGGTCAATGACCGCGACACCTTTGTGAAGAAGGTCGAGATCGTGCCTCTGGAGGTCATCGTCCGCAACGTTGCAGCCGGTCACTTTAGCCTGCGCATGGGCGTGCCCGAGGGCAAGGTCTTTAAGACCCCCATCCTCGAGTACAGCTACAAGAACGACGATCTGCACGACCCGTTCATCAACCACTACTACGCCCTGGCCCTCGACCTGGCTACCCAGGAGGAACTGGACACCATCGCGAAGTATGCCTTCAAGGTCAACGAGGTGCTGAAGAAGATCATGCTGGACGCCAACATCCGTCTGGTGGACTTTAAGCTCGAGTTTGGCCGCCTGTCCGACGGCACGATCATCCTGGCCGACGAGATCAGCCCCGACACCTGCCGTTTCTGGGACGCCACCACCGGCGCACATCTGGACAAGGATCTGTTCCGCCGCAACATGGGCGGCGAAGCCGACGCTTACCAGGAAGTCATGAAGCGCCTGCTGGGCTGATTGCACCCGCATAATTTACCGTGCGCTTTCCCGTAGGGGCGTATTCCCTATGCGCCCGCAAGAGGCAGCCGACCCAAGGGCGGATATAGGATCCGCCCCTACGGCTTTACCATTCCGACAATTGGAGCAAATAAATGAGCGAAATTTCCCAATACACCGAGTCCCTGCACGAGGAGTGCGGCGTGTTCGGTATGTATGACAAGACCGGCAAGACCGATATGGTCAGTGCCGTCTACAGTGCGCTGTACGCCCTGCAGCACCGCGGCCAGGAGAGCTGCGGCATTGCGCTGAACGTCGACGGCGTGCTGTCCGGCTACCGCGATCTGGGCCTTGTCAGCGAGGTCTTTACCAAGCGCGTGCTGGAGGAGCTGCCCCGCGGCGCAAAGATGGCTACCGGCCATGTCCGCTATGCCACGGCGGGCCAGCGCAGCCGTTCCAATGCGCAGCCGATGGTTCTGCATCACTGCAAGGGCGCTATGGCGGTCTGCCACAACGGCAACCTTGTCAACGCGCCGAAGCTGCGCCGCAAGCTCGAGATGAGCGGTTCGATCTTTCACGGCACGTCGGACACCGAGGTCATTGCCTATCTGCTGACCCAGAACCGTCTGCTGACGCCGAACATTGAGATGGCCGTCAGCCGCACGATGGACGACATCGAGGGCGCATACTCCCTCGTCATTATGACCCACACCAAGCTGATCGCGGCGCGCGACCCCAACGGCTTCCGCCCGCTGTGCATCGGCGAGCTGCCCGACGGCAACGGCTATGCCTTTGCCAGCGAGAGCTGTGCGCTGGACGCCGTGGGTGCGAAGTTCGTCCGTGACGTGCGCCCCGGCGAGATCGTTATTGCCGACCGCAACGGTCTGCGCACGATGGAGGACCACTGCGGCGCCGCGCCGCACACGATGTGCGTCTTTGAGTACATCTACTTTGCCCGCCCGGATTCCGTCATCGAGGGCACCTGTGTGCATGAGGCCCGTCTGCAGGCGGGCCGGTTCCTGGCGTAGGAGCATCCCGTGGAGGCCGATGTCGTCATCGGCGCGCCGGACTCCGGTCTGGATGCAGCGCTCGGGTATGCGCAGGAGAGCGGCATCCCCTACGGCGTGGGCTTTATCAAGAACAAATATGTAGGCCGCACCTTCATTCAGGGCAGCCAGGCCCAGCGCGAGAGCAGCGTGCGCATCAAGCTGAACGCCATCACGTCCACGGTCAAGGGCAAGCGCGTTGTGCTGGTCGATGACTCCATCGTCCGCGGCACGACGAGCGCCCGCACCATCCGCCTGCTGCGCGAGGCCGGTGCTGCCGAGGTACACTACCGGATCAGTGCGCCGCCGTTCGCCCACCCGTGCTACTTCGGCACCGACATTCCCGACGAGAAGGACCTGATTGCCACCGGCCACACCGTCGAGGAGATCAACGAGCTGGTCGGGTCTGACACGCTGGGCTATTTGAGCGTTGAGCATGTGCAGCAGCTGGCCATCCACAGCAAGTGCGGGTTCTGCACGGGCTGCTTTACCGGCAAATACCCCGTTGCCCCGCCCACCGAGACGATGGACATTGTCTACGACAAGCCGCTGAGCCAGTCTAAGGCGAATAAGAAGCTGTAAGGTTCAAAGGCTTCCCCAGAGGGGGAAGCTGTCACCGAAGGTGACTGATGAGGGGCAGCCTTTCCCCGGCCACCCGCTCACGGGATGCAGCGGCAAGCTTACCCCTCATCCGGCCTCGGTCAGGGCCTCGGCCACCTTCCCCCACAGGGGAAGGCATTTCCCCATTCATACGATTTACTCGCAAGGGAGATTATTCTACTATGGAAAAAAGCTATTCTGCCAGCTACGCCGCTGCAGGCGTGGATATTACCGCCGGGTACCGCTCTGTTGAGCTGATGAAGCAGTATGTGGCCCGCACGATGACCGAGAACTGCATCGGCGGTCTGGGCGGCTTCGGCGGCCTGTTTGAGCTGGACTGCACCGGCATGGAGCATCCCGTTCTGATTTCCGGCACTGACGGCGTCGGCACCAAGCTGCGCATCGCCATGCTGCTGGACAAGCACGACACCATCGGCATCGACTGCGTGGCCATGTGCGTCAACGACGTCATCTGCGCCGGTGCAAAGCCGCTGGTGTTCCTGGACTACATCGCCTGCGGCC
>OHBM01002745.1_pt1 | contig 11409 bp, 9 predicted proteins | sample 1577251 | NCBI WGS metagenome assembly OHBM01 (sample SAMEA3541557, study PRJEB24748) | human gut metagenome | biome: human gut; feature: human-associated habitat; material: faeces | place: China | collected 2012
TCTTCCGATCTGTCCGAGACTGTTCCGACCGAGAGGCAGAAGCCCGACTCCAAGCAGCGCACAGACGACTGAGCGAAAAACGGCGCTTTCAAGTAAGATAAGGTGGGCAAGCATAGACTGTGCTTGCCCACCGGCATATTTGGCGCATCATTTGTTCTTGAAGAATGCCACCACAACGGCGCCGGGTCCGAGGTGCGTTCCGATCACGCTGCCCACCGTTGTGTAGTGGACCTCCTTCAGATTGTCCTCCCAGATGTGGCGGCTGTCCTCGATGTACTTCAATAAAAGCGCGTCGGAGAGTCCGCTGTAGCCAAGCAGCACCGGCTTGCTGAAATCAATGCCGCCCACCTTGTAATCTCCTGAACGAGCAGATTGTTTCCCATCTTAGAGCCGCGCGCTTTTCCAAGCAGGTGTATTTCACCGTCAGTGGCGGAAATTATGGGCTTAATGTTCAGTATCCCGTCGGCAAATGCGGCTGTCTTTGAAATGCGACCGCCCCGCTTGAGGTATGCTCAGGAAAAACGAGTCTTACAATAAGACTTTAAGCACCGCTTTATCTTTGCTCGCTCTTTTAATACTCCCTTTTCGGGATGGCGCTCAAAGGCAGCGCAGCGAGCTTAACGCTCTGCCTGAGTTCCTGTGTCCATGCCATTGGCAGATCCTCCTAATAATCAAAGCACGGCATGAAAACCGTACTGCGGCGGCTTTGCTGCAGCTGCGCTTGGTCGCTTTCAAGGTCAAAGCTATGACGCCTGCGTCAGATATTGCTTGTGGGTAATTCTCATTTTTGAGGTTGGTCATGATTCGGACTCTCCGGCGAAGAAGGTTCATCCTTCTTTTTCTTGCGGAGGACGCGCTTCCGCACAGCGCGGATGAGAAGCACAACGAGCACAGCCGCCACAAGCACGAACACCCACATACCAGCAAGGCCGACGATGAGGTCCTCAAAGAATACGCCAGCGTCATGCAGACCATTCGACAGGGCGCGGGAAACACGCTGGCCGAAGGTCAGCGGTGCGGCGCTGTTTTCCGAGAGTTTGTAGGTTTCGCTGAGCGTCATGTAGATGGTGGCGTAGTCCACCAGCGCATCGTAGTGGCGCAGTGTGCCGGAGAGAGCCTCGATCTCATACTCCGTTTCGCTGATGGCGCTTTCAATGGTAATGATGTCCGCCATGTTGTCCGCTTTGGCAAGCAGGTTTTGCAGGCGCTCCAGCTTGATCTGCGCGGTTTTCAGACGGGAATCGGTGTCATAATAGACTTTGGTGATGTTCTCCGCGCTGGAGGACATATAGACCACGTGACACAGCTCACCGACCTGATTGCAGAAATTCTCAAAACTCTCGGCAGGAACACGCACGGTACAGTCACTATATCGGTAGCCGCTGGAGCGGTTGCTGAGGCTGCGACTCTCAAAGTAACCGCCGAAGGACCGCACGAGATTGCTGATGGCCGCTTCGCTTGTTTCATAGTCGGTGGTTTGCAGGTCAATGTTCGCGTGGTAGATCATCTTTGCGTCGCGCAGAGCATCGTCCGCCACGACAGCTGTGATGTTGAACTTGCTATCCTGTTCCATGGGCGCTTCCGGCGCGGTGGACGCATCTGTATCATAGGCGTAGCCGGTTGCTGCGGGCTTTGCGGAACCCGAGCCGCCGCAGCCGACAAGCAGAGTAAGGAGCAGGAGTGCTGCCAGCAGGATAGAGATCTGTCTTCTCATTTTTTGCACCTCTTTTCAAATCATATGTGGGCCGATCTTTCATCAGATAAGACGAGAACATACAGGGAAAAGTTCCCAAAGAGCTGTTCCTACAGAACCCAATGAATTCAGACATCTGTGGGCATATCAACTGCGTTGTAGTCGTATGCAGCCGTTTCCTTCCTAAGATCGTTGGAGCGGTTGATCTTTTCGGACAGGCTTGCAAGGAAGCATTGCAGGAGCTTGACGCCGATGGCAGGATGCTCGTTCAGAAGGCGCTTTAACCGCGCCTTGGAAATGCATAGCAGCTCGGTGAATTCCTCCGCCGTTCCGCTGAGGCGGAACACATTCTGGGAAAGGCAGTTCTCCCCCAGAAAGCTCCCTCGTGTGAGGTACGCAATCTCCAGCGGCGCGGAGCTGCTGTTTGCTTCCCGGTTGGCCACCAGCCGGAGCTTTCCCTTGAGCACCAGACAGACCTCATCATTATGATCCCCGCTGGTAAAAACCGTTTCATGCTCATAGTAGGTTTTCACATGGCAGTAATCATGGAGGATCGCGCGCTCCTGTTCTGTAAAAACGGAAAATACAGGAAGCTTTGCCAGTACAGTCAACAGCTCTTCCTGCGTGAGCTTCCGGCGGTGCTCCCTGTCCAGATGGATCTCCGGCGCGGAGATGTTGTGACGCTCCAGCACAGCCCGGACTGCGTACCGCTCCTGCCGCACAAGATGGATGAGCTTCTCCCACTGTGATTGGGTTTCCAGATAAGCGCGGAAGGCGTCGAAGACCGGCGGAGCATCATGCTTGGCAAGGTAGACGTTGCGCATAGCCTCCATGGCGGCGTCAGAATCGCCCTCCGCAAGGTACTGTGCGGAGAGCATCATGCTGCTTCGGTAGATCTTCTCCTCCAGATCCGGCTTGAGAAACTCCCCCGGATAGGGGTCAAAATCCTCCGGGCCGACATGGACCAGATTCCCCGTTGTGTGCTGCCCTGCCATTTTTGCCCGCTGGTACACAAAGCGGTAGATATCCTCCCGCAGACGTTTCCACTGGGGGTGGGACTTGGGCTGCGGCAGATGTTTGATGGACAAGGTGTTGTCCAGAAAGAAGCTGAAGCCGAACATCCGGCTGTTGATGAGGTAGTCCACATCTTCGCCCCGGGTCACAAGGGGATCGAAGGGCACGCACTCAAAAAGCTCCCGGTGCAGGATCATGGCGCCGCCGAAGGCAAAGGGCGTGCGCTTGAGGCGCGGCCCGCTGCCGATGATCTGGTCAAAGGCCCGTGCCTTGCAGCCGAAGCGGTCCCAATAGGTCATCCACGGTTCCGGCTTCACATCGTCATAATACTGCCCTTTGCTGTTGAGGTAGTAGCCCGCCACGCCGTGGACAATGTCGCCGTAGACCCGCCTTCCCAGAAACTCCAGGGAGCGCGGCACGAAGTCCGGCAGCTCAAACACCTCGTCATCATCGATCAGCAGCGCGGCGTCCGCCGTCAGAATGGAGGCCGCCAGCAGGCAGACGTTGCGCACATTGGAGTAGCCGAACATGGACAGGAGCTGGACTCCCCGATCGTTCAGTCCGGCTTTTCTCAAGATTTCAGTTATCTCACGCAAATCTCCCGCAGTGAACAGGTATGTCTCCGCATTCAGCTGCGCCCGGCCCACGATACGGAGCACCTGCCCGTAGGCTTCCTCCTCCACCTCCGGCGTGGTGGGGCAGATCAGGATCACCAGCTTGAAGTCCTTTTCATGGAACTGCTTCATGCTGAGCAGGGTGCGTTCCAGCGTCCCCTCCTGATCCACCGGCGTGGGATGGTCATAGACCGCGTCCCCCTCCCGCCACAGCTCGCCGGTTCTGCGGCACCAGTAGGTGGGAATGATCATGGTTTTTCTCATACTGTTTCGCTCCTCCTGCGCGTATTAGGAAAGCACGGAAGCATAGACATCCTCCAGCTTTGCCACAAAGAGCTCCTGTGCGAAGTTCTCGCGGGCATACCGGGCGATAAACGCCCGCCGCTCCGGGTATTCTCTGCTGTGGGTCAGCTCATCTAAAATCGCGCCGCAGAAAGCGTCCTCGTCATTTGATGAAACCAGTGTGCCAACGGAGCTGTTAATGAACTCCGGCAGTCCGCCCTCGTTGGAGCCTACGACAGGCAGACCGCAGGCCATGGCCTCTAAAGCGACAAGGCCGAAAGGCTCGCGGCGGGAGGGCATGACGAACACATCCGCCGCGTTGTAGAGTCTCCGCAACTCATCCTGCTTCTGATTTCCAAGAAAGAAGGTATGCCGCAGACCCAGCAGCTTGTGGAGATCCGACAGCTTTTCCCGTTCCTCGCCGTCTCCGGCAATCAGGGTGACGATCTCCCGTTCCGTCAGTCGCTCATAACGGTGTGCCACCCGCAGCAGCGTATCCACACCTTTGAATTCCGCCAGTTTTCCGGCAAACAATACAATGTATTCCCCGCGGTAAGGCAGACCCAGCGAGTCAAAAAGCAATTCTCTGTCTACTTCTTCCGGATAGAAGATGTCCTCGTTATAGCCGTTGGGCAGCAGCAACAGCCTGTTCGCGCAGGAGGGCAGCACGGAAATGGCAAGATCCCGGTTGTCCTGTGAAATGGCAAGCACCTTTGCGCTGCCCGCAATCGCCTCCTCCGCAAAGCCGCGGAAGACCGGCCATTTTCTGCAGCCCATGAGGTCTGTCCCGTGGATGGTGACAACCAGCGGAATATCGCACAGAGAGGCAAGCCAGGAAAGACACCATGCGTGCTGGGCATGAATGACGTCCGGCTGAAACTCCCGCACCGCCTGCCGCAGGACAGAGGAAAAGAGCGTAAGATACTGCGCCAGTTCGCCGCTGCTGAGATCCGCGAAGGTAGTCCGGCTCTGGGGATGGGTGGTAAAGCAGGGAAAATTGAAGGGCAGCGAGCTCCACGACGCTTTTCCCGCTGAAAACATCACGGGAAACATGCGGATGCCGGGAAGCACCAGCACTGGCCGGTTTTCCGGAAAGATGACGCAGACCTCGTGCCCACGCTTACGCAGATGCAGCGCGATGTTTTTGGTGTAGGTGCCGCTTCCGGAGCCCTCCAGAGGAAAATGATTGATCAGCAATACTTTCATCGTCCAAACCACCTTTCTGTCAGTTCGTTCCATGCCTCCTTCGACTTCTGATACTGTCCGATCATATCCGGCAGCCACGATTCCGCCGCGGACTGAATATCCGGAAGATACAAAAACCGCCTGTCGTTTGTATAGCGGGCCAGTGCCTTTGCGCCTGCTGCCAGCTGGCGGTTTCTCTGGGTAAACTCAGAGGGGGTATGTCCGGTCTTCCAGCGGAAAAATACGTTGCGCCCGATCCAGCCGGTACAGGCATAGTAGAGCCTGTCCCGGACACGGCTGTCATTCCGGAGATCCGGAACCTTGGGATAATCTCCGTAGGTGTCATGGAAGATAGGTGTCTGGATGTCCAGACATCTGATATGGCTCTGGGACGCGGCCATTCCCATGAGGGTATCTTCTCCCCGGGCAAGAAGCGGCGTCCTGTTGTAGAAATAGTAGGGGGAGAAAAACGGCGGCAGCGTTGTCAGCGCGCTCATACGGATACCGAGATTCCCACCAAGAACCTTTGTGGTGGGCTGCGGCTCGGCGTTTTGAGCTTCCTGAATAACAAGTCCGCGATGAGCCTCACTGTTTTGCCAGAAGTCAGTCATGGTTTCCTTATGAAGTCCCCAGAGCAGGTCTGTCATACCGTCGAACGAAGCCGGAGGCAGGATGTTGTAGCCGCTGTAATCGCTGCTGGTAACATCAGCTCCCAGAGACAATCCATGCAGATGTGCGCCGATAAAGTCAATTTCCTCGGCTCGGACGGTTCCGTCCGGTGTCTTACGCAGCACCTCCGGCTGTACATCGGAATCCACAAAAATCAGATAGTCCGTGCCTGTGAACATCGCCTCCATCAGTGCCTGATTCCGGTTGAATCCATAGGGGATCAGACCGTGGGCATCGATCAGAGGGCAGTACAAAAGCTGATGGATGGAAGAATGCCGGACGCCAATCTCCTTCATGATCAGATGAGCCCGCTCATTGCTCTGGAGCTTGATCAAAGAGAGGTTTGTCCTGCTCCGCAGTTCCTCAACTGCCTTGGAATCCGCCTGATGAGAATATACAATAATCACACGGTCAAGAGCGTGTCCGTATTTCTCTGCGTTGTCCAGAAAGTCTGTCAGCGGATGTGCGGACAGAATATCCCTTACGATCATTCCTATGGCAATTATCATAAAATCAGCCCTCCTTGTCCTCTTTTGTATGTCCGCACTTTTCCCTTCGAGAAAAGGACAGGCATGAACGGAGCAGGGAGGGCTTCTATAGCATTCTATGTGTTTGATACAGCGGAACTGTATGAGGGGGCTTCACCGTCCCAAAGGCGCCGCTGCTGTGGTAAGGCGGCAATAGAAACGATGATAGACTTTCGGGCGCTCCGCTGTTCTTGTGACTGGCATTTTCTGATGTCATGCCGTCTGCATTTTCTGCCTCCTTCGCGCTGCCTGATCTCAATGAAAAAAGTGATGGGCGGTGCAGTTTGATCTTCTCGTTCTGACGAGAGCACGCTTTTGGATACATCTCTGGTGAGAGGATAGAAAAAGCGCGCAAGCAGACCGTTCGGTCCAGCTTACGCGCCTCTAAAACAGGTTCGATTTTGACAGCTTCTCCCATGGAGGCTGTGCCAATATCGCGTTCGCGCAAAGCCGGACGTGATGCAATCAATAATATACATGGCGGCATCCCCCTTTCTGTCGGTGGTTTTCTGTGTTTTTTCTCCGCTTTTTAGTTGCTTTTATTATACATAAAAGCAGGGCTCTTTTCAAGGGGAAGTTTTCCCTGATGTACGCCGCAGAATCGTTGGTGTTGAAAACAGAAGAATTTTTGGATACTATATAGGTGAGAACGATAAAAAAAGCGGCACTTTTATTCGTGCAATAGGGGCGCTGGTATGATAAAAGGAGTTGGCAGCAAGGAGTATCGCTAAAATGAGAGCGTTTCGGTAAACAGTCTCGTTGGCATTGACTGCGGGCAGATCTCGCATTACACCCATTGCCGAAGCCCGGAAGCGTCCTGCTTTCGCGGACTCGGTATGCTTTCCGCAAACCTGACTATTATAGCGCCCATAGCGGGCCTTGCCCGCATATGCGCACAGCCATGCCGGCTGTGCGCATTTTTCTATTTCTGCCGCGCTCCTCCGTTTTTGAAAAATGGTTTTACCAAATCTTTCAGAAACGGAGGGCGAAAAATGTACTTTGATCAGGCCAAATTCGGGTGTCGGCTGAGGACTCTGCGGAAACGGCGGAGGATGACGCAGGAGACATTGGCAGGAGCACTTAATATCAGCATAGATCACCTCAGCAAAATCGAACATGGCAAACGCGGTGTGTCCATCGATCTGCTGCTGGATATCTCCGAAGCGGTAGACACCTCTCTTGATTATCTGCTGAAAGGGACAGCGCACACCCCGCTTCAGATGAAGGAACTGATTGGCAGACTGCAGGAGCTCCACGACCAGATGGCGGCAATTTATGAAAACCTGTTCTGACAGTCCGGGTTTTTGCCCCAAAACCCGGACTACCCCCGCCATACAAAAATCCTTTTGGCAGAGTTACAATTTACTCAAGCCAAAGACGACGGCTTTTCGTACCTTGAAGAACACTGCCCCCGGCAGTCATATCCGGCGACGAATAACGTCGGCTGACGGCCCCCTGACGAGGGGGAACAGCGATGCGGCGGGTGCGCGAAGACCACCTGCATCGGACAATCGTCCGATGTCAACGAACGGCCTTTAAGGTGCAGAGCGATACTCACCCAGCCAAAAGCAGATGCGGCGATCTGTCTTGCAATGATCCTGTCAGCCCTGAACAAACAGCCTGTCCAGCCACAGATGCAAGCAATGGGGGCAGCTCGAGAGATCCTCGGGAGGTGAGAGTCCTGCTGGGCGCTGCCAAGCGCCGGTTCGTTCAGCCGCCCACGGTCCGGGGAGTAGTGTCGAATAGGACTGAGCAAAAGAAAATTTCAGAAACGACGAGGGCCGCTCCATATTCAGGTATACATGAAGAAACTGGCAGCAAACAATTGGAGAGCCTGATACGGTTCGCCACGGGGCGTCACAGAAATGGCAGAGTCCCGCAGTTGACAGATTCTCCCTTTTCCCGCTATAATACGGGCATACTGCAACAAAAAGGAGAATGATTTCCATGAATAAAACCGAACTGACCGCCGCCATGGCGGAAAACAGCGGCCTGACGAAGAAGGACTGCGAAGCGGCCCTCGCCGCCTTTACCTGCGCGGTGGAAACCGCCATGAAGGGCGGAGACAAGGTGCAGTTGGTGGGCTTTGGCACCTTCGAGGCCAAGGAGCGCCCTGCCCGTGTGGGCCGCAACCCCCGCACCGGCGAACCCATGACCTACCCCGCCTGCAAGGTGCCGACCTTCAAGCCCGGCAAGGCACTCAAGGATGCCATTCGGTAAAGCCACATAACAGCAAGTTCCCCCGTGTCCTTCCAACCATATAAGAGGGCGCGGGGGTTTTCCTTGGGAAAAGCCGCCGGTAAGCGCAGACCTCATGTTTCCTGATGGACAGAAACCGCACAATATGGTATTCTTTCGATAAGGACTGACGTTTTCCAATACATTTCTGGGCATACCGGGCAACCGCTGGTGAAAAGCGGTTGCATTGTAAGGGAAATCCATGCGGGCAGAAAGAGCATGATCAGTGCTCCGGCTACCGCCGTATCAAACGCAGATACCGGCTCCTATACGAAAGGATGTCATATGGCAAAGAAAAAGAACGGCCGCAATCCACGCAATACGATGGAAAGTTCAGACAGGAAACTGATTGGCAATGCTTTTGATGACGCCATTCGCTTTGCGCGGAAAAACAGTTCCCATCCCAATGTGCCTAAGATCTATGATCTTGTCGGCCCTATCCTGAAGCGCCGCAAGGCCGCTGTTTACAACCTGCTGCCGGAAATCAGAAAACGATTCGGGCACCTCTATGGAAATTCGGATCCCGGCCTTTTAACAGCGTGGATCAATGAATGCAGCGCTCTGAACCATTCTGTTGACGGGGCGGATCACCTGTATTACATCACGCTGGCCGCTGCGATCTTTATGCTGGATGAACTGAAGAATGACGGAAGGCTCCCCGCTGCGTACCGTTATTTTAATTCTTCTCAGGAAGCGCTGATGTCTGTTCGACTGCCGGATATTTATGACCCATGTCACGAAGAGATCGTGCTGCGGGGCATGATGGAGCTGATCCGGGAACGTGACCCGCGGGACAATCCATTTCAAGCCTATATCAATGACGTGTCTGCCCAGCGCACGGAACCGGTGATCCACCAGAAGCCGGAGCAGGATCCCGGAAGTCTGTCCCCGCGGGGGCGCTTTAACGCTGTCATGGCCTTGATCCCTTCCGTTGTAAAGGAACGGGCGACGAAGAGGTTCATAGAGAAGTATTGGGAGTTTTTGGGCATCTTCTTCGCCTGTGACGCTCCGCTGTGCAAGGAGCAGACCGAATTACTGCGGCAATCGGATTCCATCATGAGCGAGTGCCGCAAACTGCATAAGAGACTCGTGGAAAAACGGGAGGAAAAGAAATCGCCAAACATACCGCGCTATGTATTGGCTCCGAAAGCCGCGCTTCCTTTCCAAGAGCTGCAGGATATAAGCGGAAACTGCGGAATGAGCAGAGCGGAAACCTTCGCCATAGGCGAAATGGACCGGCTGCAGGCGCTGGCTGCGCAGGGCCTCGCTATGGAGGATGCGGCCGACGATGCAGGGCGCAGACGGTTCTCACTCGCCCTGTTCGCACATTCCGCACAGATGGTTAAGCAAGAAGGCCTTATAGAAAACCTGGACGCCGACATTGCGGAATGCCTTTTGCGTTTTGAAGTCAACGACCCGTATGAAACCTGCTTCGGATATCTGTGCCTCATAGAAGCCGGAAGCGATATTCCATGGACCTATAATGCCGCTGTTGCCGTTCTGATGGCTGCGGCACGCAAGCTGCCATGGAACGCACGCGCACTCGATGAACTGGACGACCTCACGGATGGGTTTGATGAAGAAAGCGATTCGGAATATCTGCATGAGAACGCGGATGGGGATTTTGCAAGGGATGAAGACATCGTGCCCATCGACTGGAATGATCGAAAGGCGGACCTATATCGACTCAGCTATTTGAATACACCCCTCTACACGCCCTTGGAATCGCCTGTGCCTGACTGGAAATTGAATATCCCGCAGATCCTGTGTGGCCTTACGGGAATCGTAATGCCGCGAACGGTTTCCGACAGCGACGGAATGGCAGAGGTTTTCGAGGCAGCAGGCGTGGAGAAAGGCACTGCGAAGGGTCTGGAGCTATATCTTCAAATTGCTCTGGACGTACAGATGCAAAGCAGGGACTGGCGGCGTGACTTCCGACATCCCTCTGCCGAACTTCCGGAAGAACCCGCCAATTCGGATATTGAAAACGCAGTCAACATTGATAAGGAAGACGACATTGATGAGCTGAAAGCTAAAATCAGACGGCTAAGGGAATCCAACGAGAAATACAGGGAAGATCTCTATCAGATCCGGCGCGAAATGGAAACAGTTAAGGAGCGCACCGAAAACGTGGAGAAGCGGGCGGCTGCCGAGAGGACGGAACTCGCTGAACTCCGGGAGCTGGTTTTTACGCAGGCCAATGCCGTTGAAATGGGAGGACTGGAACCGGATAAAGCTGCAGAACTGAGATTTCCTTATTCCACGCGAAAAAGAGTCGTTGCCTTCGGCGGCCATGACTCCTGGCGCAAGGCGATTCGCCCGCTTCTTCCCAACGTCACCTTTATCAACCGTGAGCAGAGACCCAACGCGGATATGATCAAGGCGGCGGATGTGGTCTGGATTCAACCCAACGCGCTCTCTCATCGCAGCTTTTACAAAATCATCAATGTGGTTCGAACCAATCAGGTGCAGATCCGGTACTTTGGCTATGCCAGCGCAATGAAATGCGCGGTGCAGGTGCTGGAGGATGATGTTCCCACCGGAAAGAGCTGAGCCGGCGCGGTGAGGATGCTGTGCTCAGCAACACCCCACCTGCTGAATCACGCTTTTTATGAGAACGCTGTATGGCTGAAGGTTTCCTATATCAGATTTCATGGGATCACAAGTGAAAAGTGACACAAAAGCCTTGAAAAAACGGAATTGACAACAAATGACAACTACACTACAATAAAAGTGAGATCAGGCTTCGGCATCCGACTATAAATAGCGCATACGAAATGCAGGTCTTGTGAAATGTTTCCCAGCTTTTGAAAATAACATTTTTATAAAAGTGAGGATCAGGATATGAATCAGACGGTGGCAAAGCTCATTAACGAGCAGATCAACAAGGAATTCTATTCGGCGTACCTTTATCTGGACTTCGCCAACTACTATGCGCAGGTGGGTCTGGACGGATTTGAAAACTGGTATAAGGTGCAGGCGCAGGAGGAGCGCGACCACGCGCTGCTGTTCTATCAGTATATGCAAAACAACAACGAGGCGGTCACCTTCGAGGCGGTGGCCAAGCCGGAGTGGGGGCGTGGGGATCACATGACCCCGCTGAAAAAGGCGCTGGAGCATGAGAAGTACGTCACGGCCAGCATCGACGCGATCTACGCCGCCGCCTACGAGATTCGGGACTTCCGCA
>OHBM01002747.1_pt1 | contig 11394 bp, 10 predicted proteins | sample 1577251 | NCBI WGS metagenome assembly OHBM01 (sample SAMEA3541557, study PRJEB24748) | human gut metagenome | biome: human gut; feature: human-associated habitat; material: faeces | place: China | collected 2012
TTGCCAAGCAGCAGCTGATTCCCCCTTTTCATATAGTAAAAGAGCACCCGGTCTACCCGGATGCCCTCGCATTGTTCTATGAAATCAGCAGCTGTTATTCCGCTGCCCAGCCGGGATATGAACTAATGTTAAAATCCCTGCTGTTAAAGCTTCTTACCCTTCTACTTCCGTACTGCAGCAAAAGTTCTGAGCAGCCACAGCTTCAAAGCGAACATACCCAGAAGATTAAGGGTGTCTTAGAATATATCGGATTACATTATACCGAAAATATTTCTATTGAAAGCCTGGCATCCTCCTGCTATTTCAGCGAATACCATTTCATGCGCTTTTTTAAGAAATATGTCGGAATGTCATGCTTAGATTATATCAAGAGCCTGCGCCTGCAAAAGGCTGCCGACCTCTTAGAACAGCAGGAGCTTTCCATTACAGATGCCGCCATGACTGCCGGTTTCAGCAGCCTTTCCTACTTCTACCGGGAATTTAAAAAACGCTATGGCATGACACCACGCCAGTTTATCCATTCCCTTCCGGAACGTCAGCATACGAATCGTACCTCTACTCCAGGCAGTCCTTTTTCTCCACTTTGATTTCCCAGTGGATTAAGAAAGTCAGGTCTGCCCGGAGTGCAATATATAGGGGTTCTTTTCCATATTGTATCCTGCCTTTTATTAATTATCCACGAAAATCTACATTCCAGCCAACCTGTTTTTCCTGTGGTGTAAATACATAATCGCTCATGCTGTCATATAACATATCCTGGATTTTCTTTTCCAGTTCTTCCAACGAACCAGCAGTAACCGTTACAAGCTCTTCACTCTTACCAGTTTTATCCGTGCTGTCAGTCCTGTCCGATTTCTTAACGGAAGATGTATCTTCATCCTCCTTATTCATTCGTTTCTCATAAGCTTCCTTCTGAGCTTTCTTACGTTCTGCACGGTTTTCTTCCTGTTTCTTTTCGATACGTTTCTTCTGAAGAGATAAAGACTTATCTACAACTGCAAAAAATGATGCATTGCCGCCATCATTTACCTGAATGCCATATGCCTTCACACCACTCTGTCCATTAGCAAACCGACTCTGCATGGTTGCAAGCTGACTGGATGCATTGGCTATGATTCCCTCGTACTGTTTCCGGTAAGACTCATCTTCTGCCATCCGCTCAATCTTCTCTTCATCAATCAGGACCACCATTTTGTTGGCATTGGCATACTGTCCTGCATTGGCTTTTGCTGTCTCTTTCATATCCTTGGATACCAGAATGAAATCCATCGTGCTAAATTTCTTTTTCAGCTTCTCATAATACTCTTTCGCCTTATCCGAAAGCTTTGGCTCTCCAATGGTTTTTCCGGAGACTTTGCTGCTCTTTTCCGATTCCGTATAACCAGAAACGTTTTCTGCCACCTGATTTACTGCGTTTGTGTTCATAAAAATTCCTCCTTGAAAATATCTATAAGCAAATCCTTTTGCTTAAAACAATCTGTTCCATTCTTTATATCGGAAGAATCTCTCATTTTCTTAAGCGGTTCCTATAGTGCAAAATAGCCTAAAACAATGGCTCCAAGAATAATCCGGTACCAGCCAAATACTTTAAAATCGTGTTTTTTGATATAGCCCATCAGAAAACGAATGACTACTACAGATACCGCAAATGCTACCACGCAACCTAAGCCTAAGACACAAAGTTCCTGAGCAGAAAACGCAAAGCCGAACTTAATAAGTTTGATCAGGCTCCAGCCAAACATAACCGGCACAGCCAGGAAAAATGTAAACTCTGCTGCAGCCACACGGGATACTCCGATTAAAAGTGCTCCGATAATGGTTGCACCGGAACGGGAGGTTCCCGGAATAATTGCAAGTACCTGAAAAAGTCCGATAAAAAATGCTGTCTGATAAGTAATATCATTTAAGCTTTCCACCCTTACTTTCCGCTTTTTATTCCAGTTTTCAATCAGAATAAACGCAAAACCATAGAAAATCAATGCAGCAGCAATCACAAGCGGTGTATGAAAATGTGCATCCACATAATCATCAAACAAAAGCGTTACCACAGCTCCCGGTATGCAGGCAGCTACAACCTTAAACCATAAAGAAAAAATATCTTTCTGGATGACCGGCTGTGTCTTGTCTTTAAACTGAAACGGGAACATTTTCTTCCAGAACAAAAGCACTACCGCAAGAATAGCTCCCAACTGTATCACCACGAAAAACATCTCTTTGAATGAATCTGTCATATCAAGCCTGATAAATTCATCCACTAAAAGCATATGTCCTGTGCTGCTGATTGGAAGCCATTCTGTAATTCCTTCTACAATTCCAAGAAAAATAACCTTCAGCATTTCTACAAAATCCAATAACATTTTGTTGTCCTCTTTTCCTATTATTTCCGATTTCTCATTTTAACATACTATGCCGATAATATATATATTATTTTTCTTAAGATATTCTGTTTATTTGCGGAATGCTGAAAATAATCCCTTCTTCTCATATGGTTCTTTTGTTACTTCTAACGCATCATATCCACTGTTTTTAATCACTTCCTTGATTTTTTCCTCCGGAATATCAGTATCGGTAATAATTACGGTCTCTTTTTTACTGTGGGATGAAGTTACTTTCTTTACCGGAAACGCTGCCCGCACTGCATCATTTACATGTGCCTCACACATTCCACACTGCATACCATCTACTTTTACTGTTATTTTCTGCATAAATCCTTCCTCCTTCATTTCCTTCCATCACATTATAATCTCTTTTTTTCTAAAAAAATATAGAATTAACGATATTTTTTCTCACCACTTTGCCACTATTTTCGCTCTTCCTTTTCTGAAAAAATTATTGTAAAATATTTCTTTAGGATTAAATTTTAAAAAGAAAGGATTTTATATATGAAGAAACCATTCCGTCTTCTTCTATGTCTTGCACTGCTTTTTGTGAGTGGATGCAGTGGTTATCAGAAAACCATCCGCTTTGGTGCCGCTGACATAGGTGGAATCTACTATACCTTTGCCAATACCTTTACCGGACTTGCCTCCTCGGAGGATGATACCTATCAGTTTGAAGTTAAGACAACCGCAGGCTCTGCTGCCAATCTAAGGCTGCTCTCCGGTGGATATATCGAACTTGGATTAGCCCAGTCTGACCTGATTGCCTCCGCCTATGAAGGCAGTGGAATTTTTGAGGGAGATCCTTGTCAGGGATATTCCGCTATTGCCGGGCTATATACGGAAGCCTGTCAGATTGTCATCCGTGCAGACTCCAATATTCAGACGCTGGATGATTTACAGGGCAAAACCGTCAGCATCGGTGCGGAGGATTCCGGTACTGAACAGAACGCTAACCAGATTCTGACCATGAGCGGACTTACCACTGAACTGGTGAAAACAGTAAACCTCGATTATACCGATGCTGCTGACCAGCTTATCAATGGAAAAATCGATGCATTTTTCTGTACTGCCGGTATCCAGACAACTGTAATCGAAGAATTAGCCAAAGAATGTGATATCCGTCTTTTGGATATTGATGAGAAATGCAGGAATAAATTGCTGTCTGCTTATCCATCCTATAGTGAATATACCATTCCTGCCAATACTTACACCGGACAGACGGAAGATATCCATACCCTTGGTGTCAAAGCGGTTCTCCTTGCTTCCGACAGGCTCTCTACCGATACAGTAGAACACTTAACGAAATGGCTTTTTTCCCATGCGAAGGATTTACAGTATGCAACTTCTTTAAGCCTGCAATTAGATGAAACTTATGCTACTGATGGCATACCGATTCCATTCCATCCGGGTGCTGTTGCCTATTATGAGAAGCAGGGCATTACGCTTTCTTCCGAAAGCAATACACCAAACTAGAAAGGAACACTATGAATATACATTTAGATATGTACCAGACCTTAGCTGTTGCTGTGCTGGTACTCATGCTGGGAAGTTTTTTACGAAAAAGAATACATTTTCTGGAAAAATTCTGTATTCCGGCACCCGTTATCGGCGGTCTGCTCTTTGCGATTTTCACCTGTATCTGTTACAGCACCGGAGTTGCAGAATTTTCCTTTGATGATACCCTGCGGGAAGTATGTATGGTATTCTTCTTTACTTCCGTAGGATTTCAGGCTAACTTAAAAGTCTTAAAAAGTGGTGGGAAATCCATGGCAGTATTTTTAGGACTGGTCATTACCCTTATTATTACCCAGAACTTTCTTGCCGTTGGATTATCCAAACTATTAGGATTAAATCCATTAATCGGTATGTGTACCGGTTCCATTCCAATGGTGGGCGGACATGGTACAGCAGGTGCTTTTGGACCGGTACTGGAGGATTTCAATATCCATGGTGCCACTACCATCTGTACCGCTGCTGCTACCTTCGGTCTGATTACAGGAAGCCTGATTGGCGGTCCTTTAGGAAAACGCCTGGTAGAAAAGAAAAATCTTCTCTCTACTGTTGCTTCCGAAGATGACAGCCTCTTAGTGGAAGATGAGAAAAAACACGAACGCCATACCAACATGTATGCTTCCGCTGTTTTCCAGCTTATCCTTGCCATTGGACTTGGTACTATTTTCTCCTATTTTCTGACAAAAACAGGACTGACTTTTCCAATTTATATTGGTGCCATGTTAGCAGCCGCACTGATTCGTAATATTGTGGAATACTCCCATGGCAATGCCACGATCCATATGGGAGAAATTAATGACCTGGGTGGTATTTCCCTGTCATTATTTCTTGGTATGGCTATGATTACTTTAAAATTATGGGAACTGGCTTCTCTGGCACTTCCGCTTATCATTTTATTAAGCTCACAGGTCATTCTGATTGCTGTATTTACTTACTTTATTGAGTTCAATATTATGGGGCGGGATTATGATGCAGCAGTCCTTGTTGCAGGTACCTGCGGATTCGGTATGGGTGCCACACCAAATGCCATGGCAAATATGCAGGCTCTCTGCGACCGCTATGTTCCATCCGTCAAAGCATACCTTCTGATTCCACTGGTGGGAAGTCTGTTTGCCGATTTCATCAACAGCCTTGTAATTACATTTTTTATTAATATTTTGTAAATAAAGGAGCACCTTATGTTTCATTTTAAAAATAAAATCAAGAATGCAAGAAAAGAACGTGAAAAGAAAAATTATGATCTGACTTATGATAATGTTGCCATTCCAGAGGTGCACAAGACATCTTCCACTCCGGATACAGCAGAAAATACCACTGCTGCCTTTCCATCTGAATCTTCCGATGAACAGACTTCCAGTGTCAGCTTTGATAATGTTGCGATTCCGGAAATTCATATACGAAAGAAAAACTAATTTCACTTTTGAATACAGACCGCCGGCAGGAAAAACACATTCCTTTCTTATGTGTTTTTCCTGCCGGCCGTTTTCAATCTTTCCTATTTTTTCAATTTTCTATTTTCAATCTCTTTCTATCTGCTCAGAATTTCCTTATAAATTTCTTCTGTCTGTACATCATCCACTCCGCTCATATAATATTGTTTTCCATTTGCCGAAAAATGCAGAAATTTCTTATTCTGCGGATTTAAAAACTCCTGACATTCTCCCTGCTCATAAATCTTAAATGTTCCTTTCTCAAGATTATCCATTCCTGTTCCATTTATCTTAGACCTGCGCGGAAGTTCTGTCACCATTTCCACCTCTTCTATGGTATCCAGCGGAAGCTCATAATCGGTGCGGATATGCTCTGCACAAAGATTGCCATTTTCTATTTCCAGATGAATCGGTGTAAACTCTTCTGCAATCACCCAGGCACATAAAATTGGAATAGTAAGAAATACCAGTGCTGTAAATAGCATTGTTGCTTTTCCAGCTTTTGACGCCATATTTACAGTTGTTCCAATGCCGACTTTTTTATCTACCATCGTATGCGGATCATTAGGATTATAATAAAGAACACCGCCTATCCAGTTTCTATCATCTTCTGTTCCGTTGCTTAAATCATGTTTGCCTGCATAAGCCTTTTCCACTTTTCCCAGTCTGATAAATACCGGAATGCATATCACCAGCAGGAGAACTGCATACACTATCATGGCAATAAGCATTATGCTTTCTACCTTCTTATCTACGAATGAAATTGCCAGAAGAAATAATATCAATATGGTATTCATCCAGATACAGCAAAGCCAGAAATTTTTCCAGATATTTTTCTTTGCCCTGCTATAATTGATATTAATGTCACTATCTGAACTGATGACCTGTATCGGCTGTCTGTCCATAATAACTGCGACCAGAAAATAAATGAATCCACAGGCAGCTCCAATCAGACAGGATATTCCAACCATTTTATAAACCGGCAGTGCTAAAGCTGCACCTATAATGCCTATGGCAAGCGGAAGAAAAAATTGGAAAAAATGTATGCACCGAATGGCTCCCGCATTCTTTAATTCCACATATCGCTCTGTTGACTGTGTCTCATAGTATCCCTTTTGCCGCTTCCATTCTTTCAGCCGGCTATTGGCAAAGACCAATGGCAGCATCAGTAATATAATTGCTCCAAACATCCATACCAGCCAGATCGTCATCTGGATGGAAAAATACGGTGTCAAAAGACTGCTAAAAGGAATTACCGCAAGCAGCAGCCCATACCATCTCATTTCTCTTTTAAACCGCTTCTGAATTGCCTTTACTTCATCCTCTTCGAACCATTCCGGTTTCATATTTACACCAAAAATACTTCCATTCTTCTGTCCGCTTTGCAGCGCCATTACCACATATACAATAAATAATACCGGATACAATGTTGCAAAAAATATAATATTAAGAAACATCTTCATCACCCCTTATACATATTCCTGCATAATGCTAAAAATTCTTCCTGCGTTATGCCACATATCTTTGCCTCGGAAATCACCTGTTGTAATATTATTTTGGATTTCTCCTGCAGTTCCTTTGTCTCAGTAAATTCATTCCGCACATGAGCGCCATTCCGCCGGTCGGTATAAATATATCCTTCCTGCTTTAATAATGCATATGCCTTATTTACTGTCATAGAATTGATTCCTATCTCTCCTGCCAAAGCCCGGACCGTTGGAAGCTGCTCACCTGGCTTTAACCTGCCATCCGAAATTCCCAGTACAATCTGATTACGAATCTGCTGGTAAATCGGCACTTCCGCTGTCTCATCAATCGATATGACCATCTGAAAACTTCCTTTCTAAACTTCCTTTCTAAATTTTCTTTCTAAAATTTTCTTTGTCTCATTTGTGTTATTAATTATAATACAAATGAGACAAAGATGCAAGGAATATATTCACATCATATATCCAATCTGACAGCATATTATTCTGTTTCATCAATCATCATATGTATCATCTTCTTTACACCTGAAATATCAAATGGACTTTCCGAAGATTCATAAGTAAAAATAACATCCCGCCCCGGCATAAGATAATTTTCTATATATAAATTCTGCTTTCGGATAAAATTTCCTACATAAGATATATTATCCATCATTCCAGCATGTTCCCAATAAAGAATCCGCCCGGTTTCCTTATTTAAAATTGTAAAATCCGGATATATTTCTATCTCTTTTCCTTTCTTTTTTAACTTTAATGGGCGTTCATACTTATATAGCAGAATGTCTTTTTTCTGATGCAGCATATTAGCTATAAGCACTTCTGACTTGGAACGCACCAGTTCCCCATGCTCCGTCTCATATCGTAAATTCTCCGGATATTCTATATTCTGCTCATATTTTTCCTCTTCCCATTCCTTCAAAACAACTTCTTCCGGTTTTAGATATGGTGTGATCAGCTTCTTCCTCTGGTATTCCTGCTCCTCATAAATCTCTCTCATCCATCCTATATCATAATCAGCCTCCACCTGCTGAAGTATTTTTAAATTTCTCTCTGCTTTGGTCTTAAGCTTTTTGCAATAGCTCTTCTGTGCCAGAATACGAATAAAATTCATTTCTCTTAGTGGAAGATATTGTTGTATCATCTTCCCTTCTTCATCTTTCATCTGCCTGTAATAATACGTTTTTCCATTTTTATTATGAATTCTCAGCGTACCACTTGGTGCTTTCTCTTCAAAATGCTTTATATCATTGAGTATCTTCTGCAATTCATTTATTTCATTTTGTATCCAATTTTTCATAAGCATTATTCCTTTCTTTTATAAGATTTAAAGTTCTTATATTCTTTACAGTTCTTATAGCTTTTACAATTCTTGTATTCTTTACAGCTCTTATAGTTTTTATAGCTCTTATATTTTCATATTTAAACAACGATTCCTATTGTCACATACTTCGCATGATAGTCTGCCTTATGCCATAATCATACTTCTTTCTCTTGCAACATATATCTGGTATGATTTTTTCAACACTTTTTCAGCTTTCTTCATACTAAAAAAATAGATTCTACTGTTTAGTATGATTTTTTTCATTTTTCAGGGATTTTTTTGATATAAATGGAGATTTTTTCATACTAGAAACTTTAAAAGAACTGAATTAGTATGATTAGACTAAACAATATGATTTGACTATATAATATGATTAAACCAAACAATATGATTTGACTATATAATATGATTAAACTAAATAATATAATTAAACTAAATGATATGATTACTTTCAAAATATAATTACTTGAATATTATGCCTTAACTGAATTTTGTAATTAAATGGAATTTGATAAAGAAACTTAAGATTTTTTAACAAATAAGCGAATGGATTCGTAATAAGAATATTCTGTTATCATCCTGCCGGAAGAATAAGAACCTGGCAGCAAGCGAAATATAATGTCATATAACAATCATGCTGCACAAGCTAAAAAGCACTATGCAATATAAAAATGCTATGCAATACAAAAATACTATACAATATAAGTACCATTTCACAAGATAGATAAGCCTCACCATACGGTGAGGCTTATCCTGCATATACAGCATTCCCACGATATATGAGATATGCTGTATATTATATTGTTCCTGTCCAATAATTATTTGTTAGCGATTGCTGCCTGAGCTGCTGCTAATCTAGCGATTGGTACACGGAATGGTGAACATGATACATAGTCAAGACCAATCTTGTGGCAGAATTCAACAGATGAAGGATCTCCACCGTGTTCTCCACAGATACCAACGTGAAGGTTCGGATTAACTGGCTTACCAAGTTTCAGTGCCATATCCATAAGTTTACCAACACCAGTCTGGTCTAACTTAGCAAATGGATCGTTCTCGAAAATCTTCTTGTCATAGTAAGCATCTAAGAACTTACCAGCATCGTCACGGGAGAATCCAAATGTCATCTGAGTTAAGTCGTTAGTACCGAAGCAGAAGAAGTCAGCTTCTTTAGCGATTTCATCAGCTGTAAGAGCAGCTCTAGGAATCTCGATCATAGTACCAACTTCGTACTCTAATTTAACGCCTGCAGCTGCGATCTCAGCGTCTGCTGTCTCAACAACTACTTTCTTAACGTATTTAAGCTCTTCAACTTCACATACTAATGGAATCATGATTTCAGGTTTCACATTCCAATCTGCATGCTCTTTCTGAACTTCGATTGCTGCACGGATAACAGCTTTTGTCTGCATCTTAGCAATTTCAGGATATGTTACAGCAAGACGGCATCCTCTGTGACCCATCATTGGGTTGAACTCATGAAGTCCATCGATGATTGTCTTAATCTGCTCAACAGTTTTGCCCTGAGCATCTGCTAATTTCTTAATATCAGCTTCCTCTGTAGGAACGAACTCATGAAGAGGTGGATCCAGGAAACGAATAGTAACCGGGCATCCTTCCAGTGCTTCATAAAGAGCTTTGAAGTCTCCCTGCTGATATGGAAGAATCTTCTCAAGAGCTGCTTCTCTTTCTTCTACAGTGTCAGAACAGATCATCTCACGGAATGCTGCAATTCTGTCTTCTTCGAAGAACATATGCTCTGTACGGCAAAGTCCGATACCTTCTGCTCCAAGCTCACGAGCTTTCTTAGCATCTGCAGGAGTATCTGCATTAGTACGAACTTTAAGTTTTCTATATTTGTCAGCCCAAGCCATAACACGGCCGAACTCACCAGCGATGGTAGCGTCAACTGTCTTGATTTCGCCATCGTAGATGTTACCTGTTGTACCATCGATAGAGATGAAATCTCCCTCATGGAATTCTTTTCCAGCAAGAGTGAATTTCTTATTCTCTTCGTCCATAGCGATATCGCCACATCCGGATACACAGCATGTACCCATACCACGGGCAACTACAGCTGCGTGAGATGTCATACCACCACGAACAGTTAAGATACCCTGGGAAGCTTTCATACCTGTGATGTCTTCTGGAGATGTCTCAAGACGAACAAGTACAACTTTCTCTCCGCGAGCGTTCCAAGCTTCTGCATCTTCTGCTGTGAATACGATCTTACCACAAGCTGCTCCAGGAGAAGCTCCTAAACCTTTTCCGATTGGTGTAGCTGCTTTTAATGCTGCTGCATCAAACTGTGGATGAAGAAGTGTATCTAAGTTACGAGGATCGATCATAGCTACTGCTTCTTCTTCTGTCTTATGTCCTTCATCAACAAGGTCACATGCAATCTTAAGAGCTGCTGGAGCAGTTCTCTTACCATTACGGCACTGAAGCATGTATAACTTCTTGTTCTCTACTGTAAACTCCATATCCTGCATGTCATGGTAGTGATTCTCAAGAGTCTCACAAACCTTGATGAACTCAGCATATGCTTCTGGGAATTCCTGCTCCATCTGAGCGATTGGCATAGGTGTACGAACACCAGCAACTACGTCCTCACCCTGAGCATTGATTAAGAACTCACCCATTAATTTCTTCTCGCCTGTAGCAGGATCACGGGTAAATGCAACACCTGTACCAGACTCATCATTTAAGTTACCGAATACCATAGGCATTACGTTAACAGCTGTTCCCCAGGAATATGGGATATCGTTATCACGACGATATACGTTTGCACGTGGGTTATCCCATGAACGGAATACAGCTTCGATAGCTAATTTTAACTGCTCTACAGGATCAGATGGGAAATCGGTTCCTAACTGGTTCTTGTACTCAGCTTTGAACTGCTCTGCTAATTCTTTTAAGTCAGCGGCTGTAAGTTCAACGTCGAACTTAACTCCTCTGTCTGCTTTCATCTTATCGATGAGCTGCTCGAAATATTTCTTACCAACTTCCATAACAACGTCAGAGAACATCTGGATAAAACGTCTGTAAGAATCATATACGAAACGCTCGAATTTAGGATCTGGGTTTCCAGCGATCATTGCTGCAACTACTTCGTCATTCAGTCCAAGGTTTAAGATGGTGTCCATCATACCTGGCATAGATGCTCTGGCACCGGAACGAACAGAAACAAGTAATGGATTCTTGAGGTCTCCGAATTTCTTTCCGTTGATCTCTTCCATTTTCTTAACGCCTTCCATAGCCTG
>OHBM01002749.1_pt1 | contig 11393 bp, 9 predicted proteins | sample 1577251 | NCBI WGS metagenome assembly OHBM01 (sample SAMEA3541557, study PRJEB24748) | human gut metagenome | biome: human gut; feature: human-associated habitat; material: faeces | place: China | collected 2012
ATACACTTTGTTGGCATGCAATTAACATAACCTGCAAAAATCCGTAACACCACCTACAGGCGGCAGTTCCTAAGTGAAACTCCGGTTTTAGAATGGAAGTCCCCCTAAACCACCCATGCCACCGGTGATTTTTGCCATAGAGCTCTGGCTTTCCTCATCGAGTTTACGGAATGCTTCATTGGTAGCTGCCATGATAAGATCCTCTAACATCTCGATATCATCCGGATCAACAACTTCCTCGGATAATTTGATCTTTGTCACTTCATGTTTTCCAGAAACTGTTACTTCAACTGCTCCGCCGCCTGCTGTTGCAGTTACTTCTTTTTCTTCTAACTCTTTCTGAGCTTCCTCCATCTGACGCTGCATTCTCTGTGCCTGTTTCATCAGATTATTCATATTTCCAGGCATACCACCTGGGAATCCACCTCTTTTTGCCATTGTAATTCCTCCATAATTGTTTTCAACTCATGATATATAAAGACTGTCGAGCAAGGCTCGTATAGATAGCGATCATGAAGCTATGCTACATGATAATATAATTTTCCAGATTCGTCCAGCTGGAAATTAGAAATCATCTTCTTCAATCTCAAAATTGATAAGTTGTCTGAGATCCGGATAAATCTCCTCACTCGCGTGTCCGGTGTCATTTTGTTTCACCTGAAGTTCCACTTCTTTTCCAATCCGCTCTGCAATCATCATTTTCAGACTGTCCTGACATTCTGAACGATTTTCCGAAATGTACTCATACGCATTCGGATCTTCAAATACCAGAAGCAGACAGTTATTTGGTCCAAGTGTTGGAACTGCCTTATTCAGATATGTTTTGGTAATTCCGGTAAGCTGGGACAGGATTCCCTTCCAGTTTCCAATAATCTGTTTGATGTCCTCCGGGATTGCTTTCGGAAGCTCCATTTTTGCAATTTCTTCCGATGCAGTTACCTCACTGCCCTGCCTGGGGCTTTGGGATTGTGCAACAACAACACCTTTTTCCAGCTTTTTTTCCAGACTGTCCACACGGTCTATGAGTGATGTATAATCTTTTTCCATTTCTGGTTTACATAACTTTATTACATTTATTTCAATCAAAATACGCTTCTGCGTTGCATATTTGATCTGATTGCTGAGTTCTGAAAAAATACGGATGTATCTCATTAAGATTTCCGGATCGACCATTTCCGCTTCTTCTTTTAACAATGCAAGGTTATCCGCAGAAATGTCAAGTACATCTTCCATATTATCTGAGCTCTGGACAAGAAGAAGATTTCGCAGATACCATGTAAAATCTGTGACAAACTGCCCCATCTCGCGTCCTTCAATGACCATCCCGTCAATCACCTGAATTGCCCCGGTCACGTTTTTATCCAAAATCTGTCTGAGCAAGCTGCTGAACACTTCCGTATCTACTGCGCCAAGCGTCTCAAGCACTTTTTCATATGTCAGTTCCTGCCCCAGATAGAATGCAATGCACTGATCCAAAAGGCTCAATGCATCCCGCATGGAACCATCTGCTGCCTTGGCAATGTAACGGATTGCCCGCTCCTCCACATTTACCTGCTCTTTTTCCATAAGATCCGTCAGGCGTCCTGCAATCGTATCAATGGAAATTCTCCGGAAATCGTATCGCTGGCAACGGGATAAAATCGTAATCGGAATCTTGTGTGCTTCCGTTGTGGCAAGAATAAAAATAACGTATGACGGTGGCTCCTCCAACGTTTTTAACAGTGCGTTGAACGCTCCTATGGAAAGCATATGAACCTCATCGATAATGTATACTTTGTATTTTCCTTCGGTCGGACGGTATTCCACTTCCTCACGGATCTGACGGATATTGTCCACGCCATTGTTGGACGCCGCATCGATCTCGATCACATTCATGGAACTGCCCGCCGCAATCGCTTTACAGGTCGGACATTCCCCACAAGGGCTGCCGTCCACCGGATGCTCACAGTTGACTGCTTTTGCAAAAATTTTTGCGATCGTCGTTTTACCGGTTCCTCTTGTTCCGCAAAATAAGTAGGCATGTCCGATACGATCTGCTTTTATCTGGTTTTTCAAAGTTGTTACGATATGATCCTGTCCTTTTACATCTTCAAATTCCTGTGGACGGAATTTCCGGTACAACGCCGTATATGACATGCTGTTTTTCCTCTCTTAGTTATGCCCGGCTCTGACGATGCAGTTTGCCGGGCATTCATTTTTTATGTTTTTAATCACCAAAACTGATTCCGATACGTTTTGCTTCCTGAATCATCTGGCAGTCCGGATCAACGGTTTTCAATTTGCCGGAAACCTCTGCCAATGGCACACGTTTTGTCTCTCCATTGATCATTGCAATCATGCAGCCGTAATCTTCCTCAATGATTGCCTGTGCTGCTGCAGAGCCAAGTCTGGTACAGAGCACTCTGTCATATGGACATGGGCTTCCGCCCCGCTGTGTATGTCCCGGAACCGTAACACGGACCTCAACGCCTGCTGCTTCATAAATCTGATCCGCAATCTCATAGGAAACGGACGGATATTTGCGGTCGGCCACTTTTGCCTTGTATGCTTTCTTTGTCAGGGATGAATCCTCCTTGGAAATCGCACCTTCCGCAACTGCAAGAATTGTAAATCCTTTTCCTGCTTTTGTTCTCTTGTTGATAGCTCCTATCACTTTATTGATATCATATGGAATCTCCGGAAGCAGGATAATGTCCGCACCACCGGCAATTCCTGCATATAACGTCAACCAGCCGACTTTGTGTCCCATAACTTCCACGATAAATACACGGTTGTGAGAAGCTGCTGTCGTATGAATGCAGTCGATTGCCTCTGTCGCAATGTTGATCGCGCTCTGGAAACCAAAGGTAACATCGGTTCCATAAATATCATTATCGATTGTCTTTGGAAGATGAACCACATTTAAGCCCTCTTCCCGGAGAAGGTTTGCCGTTTTCTGCGTTCCATTGCCGCCAAGGATCACAAGACAGTCCAGATTTAATTTATGATAAGTCTGCTTCATTGCCTCTACTTTATCGAGACCATTCTCATCCGGCACACGCATCTGTTTGAATGGCTGACGGGAAGATCCTAAGATTGTTCCACCTTTCGTGAGGATTCCGGAAAAATCTGCTGAAGTCAAAAGACGGTAATCTCCATAGATCAGCCCTTTGTATCCATTGTGAAATCCGTATATCTCAAGTTCATCAACATTTTCACTCAAACCTTTTACCACACCACGCATAGCAGCATTCAGTGCCTGACAGTCACCGCCGCTTGTCAACATTCCGATTCTTTTCATACGTAAACAGTCCTTTCTCATTACTATATTAAATGATTCCATTGCTAATCTAGATTATAATATATTTTTTTAACAGGTACAACTATTTCAAAGCTTGCAGATTATAGAAAATATGGTATACTAAACAAGTATTTTTATACAAAAAGAAAAGCGTATCACGTTTTTCTATGGAGATATACCCAAGTGGCTGAAGGGTCCGCACTCGAAATGCGGTAGGTCGGTAAATGTTCCGGCGCGCGAGTTCAAATCCCGCTATCTCCGCTAAAAAAGGATATCGCATGGTAATTCCATGCGATATCCTTTTTATATTAAAATTTGCTTTCGAAAATACTTTATTTCACATCTGTCACTTCGTAACCTGCATCTACAACTGCCTGTTTTAATGCTTCTACAGAAGCATCGCCTGTTACGACTGCATTTTTGTTTTCAAGGCTTACGGTAACTTCTGTTACGCCTGCGACCTCTTTTAATGCTTTCTCTACATGTGCCTGGCAATGGGCACACATCATGCCTTCGATTGAAATTGTTGTTGTCATAGTTGATTCTCCTTTATCATTGTTTGTTGATTTTATATTATTATCCAGTGCATTGTGCTGGTTAATATCTGCAATTGTACTTGCAGCGACATCCTGATGCGGTTCACTTTGTGTCTTTTTCGCATCATGCAGTTTTACCCATCTTAACCGGAGTGCATTACTTACCACACATACGCTGCTCAGACTCATGGCTGCTGCACCGAACATCGGGTTCAATTTTATCTGGAAAAGCGGATACAAAACACCAGCTGCAAGCGGGATTCCGATACTGTTGTAAAAGAATGCCCAGAACAAATTTTCTTTGATGTTGCGGATCACGGCTTTACTTAATTTTACTGCACCTACAGCGTCAAGTAAATCGTTTTTCATCAGTACGATATCAGCGCTCTCGATCGCTACGTCTGTTCCTGCCCCGATCGCAATTCCCACATCTGCGGAGGCAAGTGCCGGTGCATCGTTGACGCCGTCACCGATCATCGCTACTTTATGTCCTGCCTGTTTTAAGGCTGAGATTTTCTTCTCTTTCTGTGTTGGCAGAACCCCGGCGATCACCTCATCGATACCAACCTGCTCCTTGATCGCCTGTGCGGTCACTTCGTTGTCACCGGTTAACATAATGACATGGATGCCATAATCACGGAATTTCTGTACCGCCTCTTTACTGGTCGGTTTTACCACATCTGCAACTGCCACAATTCCAAGAAACTGTTTTTCATCTGCAAAAAGAAGTGGTGTCCTGCCCTGTTTGGCAAGTGCCTGGATCTGGTTTTTCTGTTCTGTGGAAAGGCTGATTCCTTTCTCTTCCATCATCTTCTCATTTCCGGCATAGTAGTGTGTACCGGACACTGTACCTTCGATTCCTTTTCCAAATAAAGCGTTGAAATCTGTTACTTTTTCCAGAGAAATATTGTTTGTCACACAATAGTTTACAATCGCCTCTGCAAGCGGATGTTCGCTGCCTTTCTCAAGACTTCCTGCAATCTGAAGAAGCTGCGTTTTATCTGCATTCTTTCCGGCAGCACAGATAATATCTGTCACGACAGGTTTTCCCTGCGTGATAGTTCCCGTCTTATCTAACACAACGGTGTCGATCTGATGTGCCGTCTCTAATGCGTCACCGGATTTGATGAGGATCCCGTTCTCTGCACCTTTTCCGGTTCCAACCATGATTGCTACCGGTGTTGCAAGACCAAGTGCGCACGGACACGAGATCACAAGCACTGCAATCGCAGTTGACATGGCAAACTCAAACGTTGCGCCGGAGATCAGCCAGATAACTCCTGTGATCAGTGCAATGGTAATAACGGCCGGCACAAAGACTCCGGCAATTTTATCTGCCATTTTTGCAATCGGGGCTTTGCTTGAGGAAGCTTCCTCAACCAGCCTTATGATCTGCGCAATTGTAGTGTCTTCACCGACTTTTGTTGCTTTTGCACGGATGAGTCCGGATTTATTTATGGATGCAGAGACAATGGTATCTCCCTCCTGTTTTGGCACCGGAATGCTCTCACCTGTGATCGCAGATTCGTCAAAAGAGGATTTTCCCTCCAGCACGATACCGTCCACTGCAACCGATTCACCCGGTTTTACAAGGAAGATTTCTCCTTTTTCCACATCTGCTGCATCCACGACCTGCTCCACACCATCTCTTACAGCCGTCACGGTCTTTGGTGCGAGATTCAGAAGTTTTGTGATCGCCTCGCTTGTTTTTCCCTTGGACTTCGTCTCAAGATATTTCCCGATGGTGATCAGTGTCAGGATCGTTCCGGCTGACTCAAAGTATAAGTCATGGGCATACTGATGTACGACCATCATGTCGCCGTGTCCCATCGCATACCCGATACGGTAAATGGCAAAAATACCATAGAGGATTGCCGCACCCGCACCGATCGCGATCAGGCTGTCCATGTTCGGGCTTCTGTGCCATAATGTTTTAAATCCGTTTTTAAAATATTTCTGATTTGCGATCAAAATTGGCAGCAACAGTAAAAACTGCGTAAACGCATAGGTGATTGCATTCTCATTTCCATGCAGAAAGTTCATGGTAAACGGCGGCATCGGAATGTTGAGCCACTGATATATCATATGTCCCATGGACACATACATCAACGGTATCCAGAAAATCAGTGAGACGATCAGTCTCTTTTTCATGTTTTTCACATTCTGCTCTACGGCTGAAAGTCCATTGTTTTCCTGACTGCCAGACTGTCCAGACGTTTTTGCCCCGGATTTTGCGTGCTCGTCTTTCACCGCCGCACCGTATCCGGCATCCTCCACTGCCTTGATAATTCCTGCTGTATCAAGTTTATTCTCATCAAATTCGACCTGCATACTGTTTGTCAGCAGATTCACGCTGACATTTTCCACCCCGGTAAGCTTTCCCACACTTTTCTCCACATGGGATGAGCAGGCGGAACAGGTCATGCCTGTAACATCAAATCTCTCTTTCATGTATGTCGTCCTTTCCTGTTATGTTCTGCTTTTGAATATCAGAGCTCACTATTTCATCAGTTTCTTCAAAAGTTCACACAGTTCATCGACTGCCTCTTCATTTCCTTCGCGGATATCCTCCGAAACACAGGTTTTGATATGTCTCGCCAGAAGTTCTTTGTTAAACCCATTCAAGGCCGCCTGGATTGCTGACACCTGTGTGAGAATATCCACGCAATAACGATCGTCCTCCACCATCGCCCTGATTCCACGCACCTGTCCTTCAATACGGCTCAAGCGTGTCATGAGCGCTTTCTTCTCCTGCTCATCACGCTGTTTATGTTTTACATTGCCATCCTCATTGCCTTTACAACAACATGTCATAACCTCCACATCCTTTCTGTCCATCGCACCCTCATTTTGTTATCTGAGTATTATTTTCTACCACTTATGATACTGTCATTCATTATATTCAATATACCCCTGTGGGGTATATTGAATATAGTACAGGATAACAGAAAAGTCAAGCATCATTATTTACTATTTTTCTCAATAACATAATTGCTAGCCGCTTAACTTAACAATGCAAACAATAGAAGTTCATGATATAATGTGCGTAAGCAATGAGCAGTGCCATAGACAGAGAAAATATTTTCTGACTGCTTGCAGGCAAGGAAATATTTTTCCTGTCTATGATAGGGCGAATGCCCGACAGCCAGGAAAATCTCTGATTTTTCTGGCGTGCACTGCGGACTGAGGTTCATATATTAAATCAAATTAAAAACAAGAGAACATATACGTGGGAGGAAGACACAATGGATACAAATATTCTTTTAGAGTCAGGTACAAATGAATTAGAAGTTCTTGAATTTACGTTAGGTGACAATTATTATGGAATCAACGTGGCAAAGATCAGAGAGATCCTTACCTATCAGCAGGTAACACCGGTTCCAAATGCACATCCTTGTGTGGAAGGAATTTTTATGCCGCGTGATACGATGATGACGGTTATTGACCTGAAAAAGTGTCTGGGAATGGAACCATCCGAGAAAAAGGGCTTATTCATTATCACAAACTTTAATAAATTAAACATTGCATTCCATGTAGATGAAGTGATCGGTATCCACAGAGTATCATGGGAGGACATCATTAAACCGGATTCTACGATCAACACGGAAGATAAGAGTGCTGCAACAGGGGTTATCAAGCTGGAAGGAAAATTAGTGGTGATCCTTGATTTTGAAAAGATAGTTACGGACATCAGCCCGGAAACCGGACTGAAAGTATCAGATGTGGAGGAGAGAACAGCCAGAGACAGAAGCGATTCTCCAATCCTCATTGCAGAGGATTCCCCACTGCTTGGAAAAATGATCTCAGAGTGTCTGAAAAAATCAGGATACACGAATCTGATCATGACAATGAACGGACAGGAGGCGTGGGATAAGCTGACTGAGTTCAAGAAGAAAGGAACAGTCCGTCAGGACGTACACTGTATCATCACAGATATTGAGATGCCTCTCATGGATGGACACAGATTGACAAAACTCTGCAAATCAGATGATGAGATCAAGAAGATACCACTTATTATTTTTTCATCTCTTGTGAATGAGGAGATGCGCAAAAAGGGAGAACAGTTAGGAGCAGATGCCCAGTTGACAAAGCCGGAGATCGGTATGCTGGTAGAGGCAATTGACAATCTGATCGATAAGAGCGTAGATTAAGTCAGAAAAAGGGGTGTGAGTTTTTTCACATCCCTGATTTACTATAATCGAAAAATAAATATATGATAGTTACAAAGAAATCAATAGCAGGAGAATATTACCATGAATGAATCAGAAAATTACCTGGATCAGTTATTAAATGCCGTCGATGGCAGATCTGATTTAAATGACAGTGATCCTGTAAATCCAGAAGAAATTGAGAGTAAAGAACAAATGCCACAGAAGAGTACAAGAGAGACAATTGATATTCCGGATTCCAATGATCTGTTTATGGATCAGTTTGAACAGGAACTCCGGAAAGATAATGATCCCGATGAATTTTTAAAACAGTTCGAGCAAGAATTAGACAGGGACGAAAGTTCACAGGGTGTGACAAAAGCAACACAGCCGATGCTTGATGATATTGACCAGATCATGGAGAGCGTGAATCAGGAAGCCGCAAATGATACAGCAGAGATGGAAACATCAGCAGTGGAGAAAACAGCAGAGCAGAAAGAGGATACTGCCGAAGTAAAAAATGATGAGGGTGCCAGTGAAGATGGAATTGATGATCTGGCAATCGATGATATCGGAATTGATGATTTTGGACTGGATGATCCGGAAACAGAAAACGAAAAAGCGGTATCGGATGAAGATGATGAATTAATGAAAATTCTGAGTGGAACAGGCGAAGATTCCGAAATACCGGAGGCAGACAATGCAAAAGCAGAAGTGCAGCCGGATGACGGGGGAAAAGAAGAAAAGAAGCCGAAGAAACAGGGATTTCTGGCAAAGCTGTCTAAATTACTGTTCGGTGATGATGAACCAGATGAGGAAGAAATTTCCGGAATGCAGGCTGAACCTGCAGTTACTGAGATGTCTATGGATGATATGGACATCTTAAAAGAGTTAGAAGGTTCTTCGGACGATGATAAGAAGGGCAAAAAAGAAAAAAAGAAAAAAGAGAAAAAGAAGAAAGAAAAAGCACCAAAGCAGCCGAAAGAGAAAAAAGTAAAACCAAAGAAAGAGAAGAAACCAAAGCCACCGGCAGAACCGGATAACACACCGCCGCTGCCAAAAGTGCCGGTGATCCTCGTTTTTGTGATGGCAGCATCCATTCTGGTACTTGTTCTGGCAGGCACACATTTACTTGGATATTCAAACAGTTTTGCAGATGCAGACCAGGCATTTGCAGAAGGAAGATATTCGGATGCTTTTCAGGCTGTGGCAGGGGAGAAAGTAAAGGAAAAAGACACGGATACCTATGAGAAATATCGTATTACAGCTATGGTTTCAGCAGAGTATGAAGCTTACGAGAGCATGATGGATGCAGAGGTTTACGATATGGCTCTGGATTCTCTGATCCGCACGGTGCAGCGATATGACAAGTATCTGCAGGATGCAGAGACTTATGGATGCAGGGGCGAGTTTGATAAGATTGAAAGTGCAGCAGAGACAGCATTACAGCAGGATTTTGGATTGACAGCAGAGGATGCAAGAACCATGTATGCACTGTCCAATAAAGAGACTTATTCCAGAGAAATTTATAAAGTATTAGAGAAGGCAGGCTTATCAGAGGTGACAGAATGATAGCAATCATTGATTATGATGCAGGAAATTTAAAAAGTGTAGAAAAGGCGTTACAGTTTCTGGGGCAGGAGTGCGTGATCACAAGAGATTTTCATGAGATCAAAAAGGCAGACAAGGTGATCCTTCCGGGGGTTGGATCTTTCGGAGATGCCATGAGCCAGCTGAGGAAGTTTGAACTTGACAAGGTCATTCATGAAGTGGCGGCAGAGCAGAAACCATTTTTGGGAATCTGTCTGGGATTACAGCTTTTGTTTGAAGGAAGTGAAGAGTCTGAGGGAGTGGAAGGTCTGCATCTGTTAGATGGAGAAATCCTCCGGATCCCGGAACAGGAAGGACTGAAAATTCCAAATATTGGATGGAATTCGCTGGATCTGCAGAACAATGGACGACTGTTTGAAAATCTGAATGGCAATCCATTTGTTTATTTTGTTCATTCCTATTATTTAAAAGCCAGAGAAGAGTCAATTGTCAAAGCAACCATCGAGTACAGCACACATATTCATGCGTCTGTGGAAAAAGATAATATTTTTGCATGTCAGTTCCATCCGGAAAAAAGTGGAACAGTAGGATTACAGATACTTTCTAACTTTGCAAAATTGTAGGAGGAACGTCAATGTTTACAAAAAGAATTATTCCGTGTCTGGATGTAAATCAGGGACGCGTGGTAAAAGGTGTTAATTTTGTTAACTTAAGAGATGCAGGTGATCCGGTAGAAATTGCGGCAGCGTATGATAAGGCAGGAGCAGATGAATTAGTATTTTTAGACATCACAGCAACGTCTGATGCGCGGGAGACTGTGGTCGATATGGTGCGAAAGGTCGCAGAAAAGGTATTTATCCCGTTTACCGTGGGTGGAGGAATCCGCACGGTAGATGATTTTAAGGCGTTGCTTCGCGAGGGAGCAGATAAGATCTCCATCAACTCATCTGCCATCAATAACCCGAATCTGATCAGTGAGGCCGCAGATAAATTTGGAAGTCAGTGTGTAGTTGTGGCGATTGATGCAAAAAAAAGAGCAGACGGCAGCGGATGGAATGTTTATAAAAACGGAGGCCGTATTGATACTGGACTTGATGCAGTAGAGTGGGCAGCAAAGGCTGTAAGAATGGGCGCAGGAGAAATTCTTCTAACAAGTATGGACTGTGATGGAATGAAGACAGGTTATGACATTGCGCTGACTAGACAGGTATCAGAGGCAGTTAGTGTTCCAGTCATTGCATCTGGCGGTGCAGGAACTCTGGAACATTTTTATGATGCACTGACAGAGGGCGGTGCAGATGCCGCGCTGGCAGCATCTTTATTCCATTACAAAGAACTGGAGATCCGTCAGGTGAAGGATTATCTGGCAGAGAGAGGGATTTCCGTTCGAAGATAAGAGGTGATAATACATGGCTCCTTTATCGGGAGAATGGCTGGAAGCATTAAAGGATGAATTCCATCAGCCATATTATGCAAAATTATATAAGACAGTTATGCAGGAGTATCAGACACGGAAGATCTTTCCTCCGGCAGATGATATGTTCAATGCATTTCATTTTACACCGCTGAGCCAGGTGAAGGTCGTGATTCTTGGACAAGACCCGTACCACAATGACGGACAGGCGCACGGACTGTGCTTTTCTGTCAAAAGGGATGTCGAGGTTCCGCCGTCACTGGTGAATATTTATCAGGAATTACACGATGATCTGGGATGCTATATCCCGGACAATGGATATCTGGAAAAATGGGCAAAGCAGGGCGTGCTTATGCTGAACACCGTTTTGACTGTCCGCGCACATCAGGCAAATTCCCACCGTGGGATCGGATGGGAGCAGTTTACCGATGCTGCGATTCGGATCTTGAATGAGCAGGACCGTC
>OHBM01002755.1_pt1 | contig 11371 bp, 7 predicted proteins | sample 1577251 | NCBI WGS metagenome assembly OHBM01 (sample SAMEA3541557, study PRJEB24748) | human gut metagenome | biome: human gut; feature: human-associated habitat; material: faeces | place: China | collected 2012
GGAAAACGTATCTCCATCAAAGATACTCGTGGTATCATCGATGCTATCTTAAGCGGAGCTATCTTAACCGCTCCTACAAAACAGATTCCATTCTTCAACTTTGAAGTTCCTACAGAGCTTCCAGGCGTTGATTCAGGCATCTTAGATCCTCGTGATACTTACGCAGATGCTTCTGAATGGGAGACAAAAGCATTAGATCTTGCTGACAGATTCATCAAGAACTTTGCTAAATACGAAGGAAATGAAGCTGGTAAAGCTCTTGTTTCTGCAGGTCCTCAGAAATAATTTTCCTGATAAGGAAATCAATAGAAACGGAAAACCGGATGTGATTCCACATCCGGTTTTCTTTATCTGTTTCTTATTTTGCTGCCAGATCCTTTACTACTTCACCTGCGATAATCAGTCCAGCGACAGATGGCACAAATGCCACACTGCCCGGAATATCACGCCGCTCCGTACATTTATGGGCTGCTCCCGGCGGACAGATACAGTTGGTTCTACAGCTGATTGCCATATCTTCAACTGGTCTGGTTGGCTGCTCTTCGGAATAAACCACCTTAAGCTTCTTTACGCCACGTTTCTTTAACTCACGGCGCATTACTTTTGCCAGCGGGCATACCTTTGTCTTATAAATATCTGCCACACGGAACTGACTGGCATCTAACTTATTTCCGGCTCCCATACTGCTGATAATCGGCACATTCATCTCCTGTGCCTTCATAACCAGTGAAATCTTCGCTGTTACCGTATCTACTGCATCTACGATATAATCATACTCTTCAAAAGGAAATTCATCCGCATTTTCCGGCAGGAAAAAGCATTTATGCACTTCTACCCTGGCATCTGGATTAATCTCTAAAATACGGTCTTTCATGACGTCTGTTTTATATTTTCCAACGGTCTTTCTGGTTGCAATAATCTGACGGTTGAGATTCGTCAGGCATACCTTGTCATCATCAATCAGATCAAAAGCTCCAACTCCGCTTCTTACCAGTGCTTCGCAGACATATCCACCTACTCCGCCAATTCCAAATACTGCAACCTTTGCATTCTTTAATTTTTCCATTGCTTCTTTTCCAAGCAATAGTTCGGTTCTTGAAAACTGTGTCAGCATCTTCTATCTCCTCTTCTTTGACTACGCTACATTTTACCGCGTCCTTATGTTCTTTGCAACAGAAAAATGCTGCACTCCCATTTCTGAAAGTACAGCATTTTTATTTTTCATTTCATGACTTTTCTATTTCCGATATATCCCTTTTCACTTATTTCATACGGCGTCCTGCATTTAATCTGCCATATGCTCCCGCAGCCACTCCTGCCGCAGCAATCAGTACAAGAAAATATAGGAATATCTGATTGTCGTCTCCGGTTTTAACCTGTGTGCTGCTATCAGACGTTGTTGCTGCCGGTGTCTGTAGCGAAGATGCGCCTGGCAATGTTGTAACAACATTACTTCCGGCGGTTAATGTCGTTCCATTATTATTTTCATTTGGCGTGCTTCCACCTGGTGTATTTTCCAGATTATTTCCGCCGCCCGGGTTTGACGGGTTTAAGCTGTCGGAAGAAGGAAGTCCTTTTTCTACTACAATCTGTGTTGCAGAAGACACATAATAATTGCGTGTTTCCTGATAACGTACCAGATAAGTTCCGTCGGCAAGTCCGGTCAATTCATTTTCTGTAATTGCGGTATAGGTAGTTCCATCAATACTGTATTCCATTTCCGCATTCACACCACGAATCTTTCCATCATTTTTGCCATCAATGGTTTCTGCTACTGCGGTAAGTCCTGTTGGTGCTCCACGATGTGCTTTGGTAATGCTGAAGTATTTTGTTACACTGTCTAAAAAGCGGGAACCACTGATAATTGCTGCAGCTGTATCACCCACTTCAATATTATCAACATAAGTAACCGTAAAATCCCTTCCTTCAGTTAATGTCATTCCATCATACGTTACGGTTACAGCCGGCTCTTTTCCTGTGCCATCATAGACAAAGGCAGCCGGGCTTAAAGTAATGTCCGCTTCTGCCAGCTTCTTATTACGAAGTACCAGATTTTTGGCACGATTTCCGGATTCATCCAGTACTGTAATATCAGTATCAACAAAAACTGAATATCCGAAAGGAATTAATTTGTCCAATGCCTGTTCCATTGCTGGTACATTTTTATAGTTTGCCAGACCACTTATCATGTTTTCTAGTGTAATTACAGAATCGTCATCCGGTGCTATTGTAATCATTTCTACAAAGAATGAGCAAGGGGATGCCTGTGAACCTACATGAAGTCTACTGCTCTTTAATTCCAGACCACCATTTGCAGTCCAACTTATCTCATGGATATCCGCTTCCACATTTTCTAATGTACATTTATCAGAAAGACTAGTATTTGCATCATTGAGCATTCTCAGGTTAAGCTTTCCATTGGAAACGCTTAAGTGATTCATGATATTAAATGCATCTAATGTTAAACTCTTCCCATTTAAATCAAGATTTACAGCCTTATATACAGAGGATAAATCAATTGTTTCACTGCTGTTCTTATAATCAACTAATAATTTTACAGTATTGTCTGCATTGGCATTATGGAATGCATCGGACAGGCTGTTATAATTTGTTACATTTCCGCTGGCATCTACAATAGCAGCCACCGGCTCCTGGTCATCACAAACAACACATTTTCCATTGATACGCTTTGGATGCGTACATCCGCTGGCAGTATATACGGTTCCATCTACGATGGCTCCTTTCTTTGTGCCGTCTACAAGCTGGATTACACCTGTTGCAGGAATCCCTTTCACCATGGAAGTTAATGCTGTTCCTTCCGTATTTCTCTTTAACGTAACCGTTCCACCTGCATTCAGGTCGACTGCATTCAAAGTTGAAATCACATATGTGCTGCTTTCCTGTTCTATTGTAATATTCCCATCGGTACTCTCAATACTTCCACCGGCTCCGCCCCAGGTAAGTGATGAATCTGTTGTTCCATTCTGTTTCAGTGTTACATCATTCTTTGCCTTTATATCAAGTTCTGCCATAAACATCGGTACCGGTGCATTAGTTGAAATGCTTACTGCTCCTGCCAATGCCTGAATCGTCAGCTTACCATCTTGCATGACAGGGTTTGCGGTCTGTTCAATTGTAACATCCCCATTGGTTGAAGTTAATCTCACCTGTGGATTACTCTTGCTTGTTATTCCCTTCGCTGATTTTAAAGAAATATCTCCTGCAGCTTCAATCGTAAGATTACTGTCAGTCAACACCCCTGTGCTGGTATTTTCCAGTTTTACCTTTCCACCGGTATTTTTCAGGGTAACATTTTCTGCACTGAAAATTGGATAATAATCAGATGCAGAACTTAATGCAAGGTCTCCTTCTGTCTGTGTCAGGTTCAGTGTGGATACTCCACTGTCAATCATACCACATGGTGCGGTTATCGTAACTTTCTTTCCACTTAAATCAACCACTCCACTGCTCAAAACAATTGGCTCTGAAGACGTTGATGCAGTTTCCAGTGTAATATCACCGGTTGTATCTATCTCAAATCTGCTGCCACCGTTTATTACATTACTATTACTTGTTACCTTGAAATTTCCGGTAAAATCCTTTGTGACAACGGCAGCACCGGTTCCAGATAAGTTAAATGCCGGACTATAGGTTCCTGTAACAGTAAGATTTCCCGCCCCGGAAATTGTTAGATTTCCATCCGTTACTGTCACCGGATTCGGTCCGGAAGTAGCAATCTCCATATCATTGTATACAGTCATGGTTGCCGTATCCTTATCAAAGTAAATATAGCCACCACTTTCCGGTTCTTCCCCTACTTTATCGACACCACGATACCTTGCAGCTGGTCCCGGTATAGAAGGAGAATCCACCGCCTTCACATACCAGCCCGTCTCTAATGTTGTACTTCCTATTTGAACAGATGCCGGCGTATCCTCTGCCTTTACCAGTAGTCCGGCAGCATCTCCCATAAATAAGCCTGTCATCATAGTCAATGCCATCAAAAATGCCAGACATCGTTTTTTTCGGTTTCTTCCCATATTTCCTCTCCTTTTTTTATTTCTATTTCTTTTGTTCACACAGTTTCTATCTTAAGAAAACGCCGGGAATTTTGCAACCAATTCTTCCAAATTGTGATTTTATCTTCCTGATTGTCGATAAAAAATGATTCTTATTTTCTTTCAATATGTTATACTTGTCTCGTATCCGGTGTTTTTTACTTTTTATATACAGGAGAATAATTATGCTGATTTACTTATGCGAAGATTCTGAAAGCGATGCCTTACGGCTGAAACATCATCTGAATACATATGCCACGAAACATCATTGTAATATGGAGATTCTACTTTTTTCTTCGGGCGAAGAGATGATTCAATATTATAAAGAAGAAAAGCGTTATCCGGCTCTGCTGTTTTTAGATATCTATATGAATAACCAGGACGGTGTGGAAACAGCACGTATTCTTCGCTCACTGGGCTATGCGGGTGGCATTATTTTCACCACTTCTTCTACGGAACATGCCATGGCAAGCTATGAGGTAAATGCTCTTTACTATCTGCAAAAGCCTTACTCACACACAGATTTTCTCAATGCCATGAGCCGCTGCGATACTCTTTTAGAGGAATCCAATGAAGTATTTACCTTTTCTGTCCGTAGGAAGGAATATTCTCTTCCTTACTCAGATATTCTCTTTTTCGAAACCGGGCAGCACAATATCCTGCTGCACGCTATATCAGAGACTTTTACGATTTCCGGGAACCTGACGCAGCTTACCGAGGACTTTGCCTCTGTTGCCTGTTTTCTTCCGGTTGGCCGCAGCTATCTGGTAAACTTAAATCATGTCACCGGAATTCTGCAGCACGACCTTATTATGGAAGACCACTCCATTGTGCAGATTCCTTTCCGTAAACGTGACGAGGTAAGCAAGGCCGTTAATAGCTGGTTTGCAAAGCTCGAAAAAGAGCCAACTCATCCCGACTTATCCTAGGACCAGATATTTCCCATGTTTCCAATGTACTCCTATTGCGAAAATGTTACAGACTTGTTACAATTCATTTGTACTTAGCTAAGACATGATTTCAAAGAAAATAAGGAGGACGAAACTATGTGTTTTAATTTCAATAGCTGTTCCGAGTTATTTAACACAATCTGCAAATTATTCAGACTCGGATGTTAATATGTTTTATGCGATTTGCATAATCACCAAAAAGGCTGTAACCCTTGAAAAATCAAGGATTACAGCCTTTTTTCCTGTTAAGCTGGCAACGGGAATCGGACCCGTGACCTCCGCACTACCAATGCGACGCTCTACCGACTGAGCCATGCCAGCAATTCTGTCGGAACTAATCCCGACTTGTAATACTATACTATAGAGAGCTATGATTGTCAATACTTTTCTACAGCATAATGTCAGATTTTTCTTTGCTATGCTCAATCTTCATATTTAACTTCCGGAACGGAACTGCAATTACAAGTCCAATCAGAAGTGAAATTATAATATAGATGCCTAAGATGCCGAGGCATTTCCAATAAGTCATTCCATACATACCACCGATGGTCTCCCGGAGTGCATCCATTCCATAAGGGAATGGGAAGAAACGGTAAATCCGCTGATAGATTGCCGGCAGTACTTCGATTGGGAAGGAACCGCCTGCTCCTGCTACCTGGATAACCATAATGACTACCGCCAAAGCCTCTCCGACATTTTCAAAGGCTACCGTTAATGCGTACATAAATAAGGTAAATACAAAGCTGCAGCATGCGCAGGCAAGCCAGAATAAGAACGGGTTATGGCATTGTATCTTAATATAAAACAAATCTCCCAGTGCAGTAATCAATGCCTGCACCTGTCCAATCAGGAAGAATGTAATATATCTTCCGAAGAATTTCTGGTAAGGTTTTGCATCCGGTATTTTCTCATCCGGAAGTACCTTTACATGAATGATTGCCACCAGAATCAACGCACCTACCCACAATGCCAGTACCGTATAGAACGGTGACATTGCCGAACCATAATTGGAAATCGGATAAATCTCTTTTGTCTCCATATTGACCGGAGAAGATAAGAAATCTCCTAACAAAGTCGGGTCGGTCTCTAAGATTTTCATCAAAGCCTGATACTGGTCACTGATTTCCAGCGCACTAAGACTTGTAATCACACTGTCAAGCCCGGTTTTCATTTCCTGTGCTGCTGCCAGTGAATCACTTAAGCTTTCATTTCCCTTATCGAGGGTTTCACTATAAGCATCCAATACTTCCGATACTTCATCAAAATCTCCATCGACACCATTTAAAATTGCCTGTGTCTGATTCAGGGACCCCTGCATGGACTGAATGGTTGTCTCCAGCTGACCTTTTACCGAATAGTCAAAGGTATCTTTTAAAGCTTTTATTTTGGTCTTACAGGAAGTTATTTCGGTAGATATTTCAGTGTTTAAAGTATCCTTTGCAGTATTTAAATCTGTGACATTATTCTGGACACTGTTTAAATCTGCTTCAATTTTATCTAACTGTGCTTCGATTTCTGCAATCTGACCGGAAACACTTTCATCATCCTTCCAGTCTGCCACACTGTTTTCAAATAACTGACGGATCAGCGGCATCATATTAATTGCGCTCTGCAGTCCGCCGGAAGATAAATCACCATAGTTATCCAACTGATCTAAGGCATTCTGTATCAGCGTATTGATATTGTCAAGGCTGTCGGCTGCTGTATTAAGATTTGCTGAAATAACCTCAGCCAAAGCACTGGCATTAAGGCTGCCGGAATTCAATGCTCCCTGCATGGTATTTACCGTATTCGAACCATCATCTACCATCGTATTCAGATTCGGCAGCATAACCTGTGTCGTATCAATCAGGCTGGATGCCGAATTGGTAATGCTGACAAAAGAATTCAGCAATGCAATATAGCCGTCCAAATCTCCGCTTAAATCATTAAGCTGTGTCAGGAAAAGATTCATCATAGAGCCGGAATCCATTCCATTTTCTACCATGACATCATTTACCTTTAACATGACTTCTGCCAGAGTGCTGACAAAGGTTGCATTAACCTGCTCCTGTACTGCCGTTTTTGCCTTGGATGTAATCTTTGGTGCAATGGCATTTTTCTTCTCATTTTCATAATAAATAATCTGTGGATTCTGTACTTCTCCGTTAAGGAAGCTTATCATTTTCTCGGAGAAATCCTCGGGAATAATCAGTGCCGCATAATATTCACTGCTGTATACACCGTCGGTTGCTTCATCCATGGTATCAGTAAACTGCCAGCCCATAGTCTGATTGGCTTTCAGGGCATCAATGACGCTGTCTCCGATATTTAAAGACAGACCTCCCATGTCAATTCCCTCATCTGCGGAATATACTGCTATCTTAAGATTTGATGTAGATTCCGGTCCATACGGGTCCCAGTTGGACAATATATTAAACCATGCGTACAGTGACGGAATAATAGAAAGACCTATTACAATAACCACTGCTACCACATTGGTGCTGACTCTCTTAAAATCCTGATAAAAGATTCTAAAAATATTTTTCATGTGTTATCCCTCTGCTACTCCTTTGTGCTATCCGTTAAAAGTTCCTGCTCTGCCGTCTGAAGTACGGTACGAATCCGTTCTTCTACCTGGGCAATTCCATCGCCAATCAGTGCATCTCTCTCCTGTTGCTCCCGGTTGGAAATCTCATTTAATTTTTCCTGTAATTTATAGTCCGAATATTCTACGAAAATTAAATATCCTGCCAGAATAAACAGCGATACAATCCACAGAATCAAAAATACAATTTTTGAGCTTTCTGTCCAGAATAACAATGCCAGGAAAATCAGTGGAATAATGATAAGGCACCGCAATCCGATGCGGATACGTTTCTGGTTCTTCTTATGAATCTCCCGCTCATAGCCTAAAAGCATGTCATAAAGCTTTTCATAATCTTCTTTCTTTTCCATCTGCTCTTCACCTGCTCTCTTACATCATCTTCGTATCTTTCATTCGCTTTTCTACGAAATGATTGATACCCATAAATGGTATGCGAATCAGCAGTCCGATTAACAATGCCGCTGCTGCGAAAATCAAAAGCTCTGCCAGATTCTTTTCATAGGCTCCGCCATACATGCCGCCAATGGTTTCACGCATGGCATTAATGGCATATGGGAATGGGAAGAAAATATATACCCGCCGGTAAAATTCCGGCAATATCTCTATCGGATACGTTCCACCGGAACCTGCAATCTGGATAACGACCATTACAACCACCAGTGCTTTTCCGATATCTCCAAAGGAAAGTGTCAGTGCATAAATTAACAGCGTAAAGGTAAAGCTCGTCAGCGACGCCGCAAACCAGAACAATACCGGATTCTTCACCTGGCAATGCAGCAGATAAATATTACCCAGCACAATAATCAGTGCCTGTATCTGTCCCATCACAAAGAAAATGAGATATCTTCCAAAGAAAAGCTGATAACGCTTCGGATTCGTCAAATCCTTTTCGGATGCCTTTACCTTAATCAGTGCCACCAGTACAATACCGCCTACCCAGAGTGCCAGTGTTGTATAAAATGGTGCAACCGCAGAACCATAATTTTTAATCTCATAAACCTGCTTTGTCTCCACTTTTACCGGCTGTGCAAAGAATTTACCATAGGATTCCGGATCGCCGCCCAAAAGTTCCATGATAATCTGCATCTGTTCATCTTCCGATGCTTCATTCAGCTTGCTGATTGCCTCTTCTATCTTTGTATCACAGGTCTTCAGCAATGTCTGAATCTGTGTAAAGCTTTCATCTGTAGCATCTACCATATCTAAGGTTCCATCGAAAATGGTTTCCATGTCACCTAATGTATTATTCAGATTATTCAAAAGATTGGTTACATTGACCAGTATCTGGGATGCCGTATCCAATATTCCGGATACTCCAGGCACCAGATTATTGGTGTATACATTCTTCATATTTTCAATGGTCTTGCTACAGGTAGACAATGCTGTATTCATTCCGCCTGTCACAGTATCTACCGCATCTTTTACTGCATCTGATGCATTGTCCGGCATCAGTGTCTCTAAAAGCTTCTGCATTTCTTCTGCATCCTGCTTCAACGCATCAATCTGTGACATCACATCATCCATATCCGTTTTCTGCTCGTCCGTAAAGCTCTCATCTGTCTTGAGTCCACTGATTGCTCCATAAAGCGACTGCAACTGGTCATTTAAAGTCTTGATATCATTCGTTGTTGTCTCAATACTTTCAGTTGTCTTCTTGGCAGAATCTCCCAGTCCGGCATTGGTAATATCCGTTGAAATCTTATTCAAAGAATTCTCAATATCCGTTAAGGTTGTCTCCACATTCTTGGAAAAATCTGAAAGTGTAGTATCCGTACTGTCTAATTGTGTCTTTGTTCCATTCAGGGAATTTACAGCTGAATCAATTTTATCTTCCACCTTTGACACACTGGAATTGGCTTCATCAATCCCTGCGCTCAGTTCTTCATTTCCGGATAGGAAGCTGTCTATCATGGCATCATAGTCCTTTAAATTCTGGCTGAGCTGCTCTAATTTCTGGCGGAATCCATCCACACCGCCATCTTCACTTATTTTCTCAGAAAGATTATCCATCTGGGCAAACATGGCACTTGCCGCTGTCTCAAGAAATGTCTCATTGATACTGGACTTTAATGTGCTCACTGCAGTATCGGTAATTTTCGTTGCAATGGCATTTTTCTTCTCATTCTCATAATATGTAATGGTCGGATTCTCCAGACCTTTAGAAAAGATGCTGAACATGCTCTCGGAAAAGCGGTCACCAATAACTACTGCCGCATAATATTTTCCACTTTCTACTCCGCTGATTGCTTCATCAGAGCTGTCTACAAACTGCCAGCCTATGGACTTATTCTCCTTCAACTGCTCAATCACCTGATCACCCATGTTGACGGTTGTGCCATCCTCTAATTTCATTCCTTCATCTTCAGATGCCACTGCAATATAGATATTTCCGGTGTTGGCATAAGGATCCTCGTTGGAATAAATATTAAACCATGCATACAAAGATGGAATAAAACACAATCCGATTGCAATGACCAGTGCGAAAAAATTCCTGCAAAGTCCTCTTACGTCCTTACGAAAAATGTGAATGATATTTTTCATGCTGTTACTTCCCTTTCAACTTCTTCTTTAAACGCTGCAACGCATTATCCACAGCCTTCGGCTCTTTTCCCATAGCTTCTGCAATCTGCTCATAGCGAAAGCCCTGCAGATAATACGACAACACTTCCTGTTCCATTTTGCTTAAAGTTTCATTTACTTTCCGCTTGAAATCTTCCCGGTCTTCCTGACTGATAAATAAATTCTCCGGATTCGCCTCATCTATAGTCTCTAACACATCCGCCAGATTCCTGCCTTCCGAATCCTCACTATCTGCATAAAGTGGTACATACGAATTGAGCGGTGCATGCTTTTTCCGATTGGAAGCCTCCACCGCTGTATACATCTGCCTTGCAATACAAAGGTCTGCGAAATGAAAAAAGCTGCTGTCTTTATCCGGCTGATAATCCCGGACAGCTTTAAACAGACCAATCATTCCCTCCTGAATCAAATCGTCCGTCTCACCACCAATGAGATAAAGTGCTTTTGCTTTTTTCTTAACCAGACTCTTGTATTTGTCCATCAGATAATCTGTAATTTCTTTTTCACCACTACGAAGTGCTGCAATTAATTCCTCATCACTCATGTTCTGATAAGATTGCATCTCTCTCTCCTGTTAACTTAATCTCTGTCTTACAATTTCATAAGCTAAAACACCTGTTGCTACCGATGCATTCAAGGAGTCAATATCTCCTTTCATTGGAATCGATGCCACAAAGTCACAGTTTTCTTTTACTAATTTGCTGACACCTTCTCCTTCATTTCCGATAACCAGTCCGATAGAACCTTTTAAATCCAGATCATACATGGTTGTGCCACCCATATCTGCACAGACAAACCACATGCCCTGCTCCTTTAATTCCCGGATGGTATTGGTAAGATTGGTTACCTTTGCTACCGGTGTATAATAAATGGCTCCTGCGGATGCCTTTGCTACGGTAGCGGTCAGTCCCACTGCACGGCGCTTTGGAATAATGACGCCATGGGCACCTGCCAGATTGGCAGTACGGATAATTGCACCCAAATTGTGCGGGTCTTCAATATTATCCAGCAAAATGACAAATGGTGCTTCATTTTTCTTTCTGGCATTTTCTAAAATATCTTCTACCGTTGCATAGGAAAATGCTGCTGCCATGGCAATGACACCCTGATGCTTCTTCGTCTCTGACAACTGCTCTAAACGCTCTTTTGCCACAAACTGTACCAGCGTATCATGCTTTTTCGCTTCTCTTAAAATG
>OHBM01002761.1_pt1 | contig 11354 bp, 9 predicted proteins | sample 1577251 | NCBI WGS metagenome assembly OHBM01 (sample SAMEA3541557, study PRJEB24748) | human gut metagenome | biome: human gut; feature: human-associated habitat; material: faeces | place: China | collected 2012
AGAGTGTCCACCCGTCCGGCTTCGATTTCTTCCAGCAGGGCGGTAAAGCCGGGGCGGTTGAAATTCGTGCCTGAGTAGCCATCGTCATAGAAATGGCGGATATTTCTCAGTCCCTTTTGTCGGGCATATTCTTCGAGATACTTTTTCTGATTTAGGATGGAGTTCGATTCGCCAGCCTGTTCATCGTCTCTGGATAATCGCTCGTATAGAGCTGTGATTTTGATTTCTTCTTTCTTTGCCACGGTTTTGCCTCCCTTCTGTATGTAATTAGCGTTGATAAAACGCTACCTTTTTCTATCTTGGTATATTGTAACCTTTTGGATCGGTGATGACATAGGAGCTGTGCATCTGCATGATGGACGGTTTGACAAAGAACCGCGTCTTGCCGCTGCCGGAGCCGCCGATGACGAGAATATTTTTGTTTCTCGCATACTTTGGCTGCTTCGGGCGGCTGGTCATGGTGAGGCTTTCTGTCCGGGTCAGCGGGATATTCCAATCGGGAACAGGGTCTATGTAGGGCGCGATATCCGCCGCCGTGCCCCAGCGGGCAGAGCCGTATTCAATACCCTTGCGGTATTTCTTCGCATTCTTACCCTTGACATACACCGTCAGCCGGACGAGGACTGCGCCGAGGATGCCGACGCAGATATCCAGCGCGTGAAAGCTGGGTGCGGAGCTGGCGAAGGCCGTCTGAAAGCCCTGCCCGATATGCAGCAGCTTTTCCGAGGTGTCAAGCCCCGGCGCCAGCCGCACCGCCTGGCAGAGCTTATCAAAGAGATACACAAAGAACAGATACGGCAGGTTTGGCAGAAGATATTTTTTGAGTTTGTCCTTCATCGCTCCACGCTCCGTTCTCTGGTCTTGACCTTTTCGCCGCGCTCCTGCTCCTTGTGCTGCGTTTTGGACTGCTCCTGAGCCTTTTCCAGCTTGCGCCGGATGGAAGGGGCTTTCTCGCGGCTCAGGTTTTTAGCGGAAAACTCCCGGAAGGCCGCTGTAATCACATCGGCGTCCCGGCCCTTGAAGAACACCAGGTAACGGGTATGCTCGCCGGAAATGTCCTTCTTCAACGCAAAATCCAGGCCGTACTTCTTCGCCGTGGAAGAAAAGGCCCGGATATTCTGATCCGTGATCTCGATGTTGGAAACGCCGGTGTTGTGCTTCATAAGCTGCCGGAGCGTCTGCTTGCCGTGCCGGAGTGGGGGATCATTCTTGTGCTTTTCCATATCCGCCAGCACCTTCTTCATGGCCTGCTGCAAGAGCTGGGCGGTCAGCTTGCCGGTTTCCACACAAAGCGCAAGGGTTTTCTGCGTGATTTCTTCCTGCAAGGCGTTCACCTCCGATCTCCGCTGCCGTACAGGTCATGGTTGACGAGGGAAGTGTAGTAGCTGTCCATCGTGACCGGCGCGTTATACAGCGCCGCCAGCAGATATTTCTTGATATTGCGGACATAGGTGGTGTTCTCCCGCATCCGTTCCAGCACATACTCGATGTGGGAGCTGCCGATCTTCAAGAACCGGGACTTCACCACCTCGGCGGGGTAGTCGTCCCCGGCGATACGGATCATCTCCCGGTTGGAGCAGACGGTATCCACCATGAGCTCCACCAGCTCGTCCAGACGGTCCCTGTCCAGCTTTTCATCCTGGGTGAGGATATCGTAGTCGATGTTCTCCAAAATGATCTCCCGGTAGCTCTCGCGCTCTCGCATCCTGTCCTGTCCGATCCTGCTTTTTTCTCTGGGGGTAGGGGGACTTGATGGGATAGGACTTGATCCTTGCGTAATTGATAATTCTTTATTTTGTTCTTTAGTATTTAATTGGGCGGGGTTCTCCTGAATAGGGGCATCCAACATTGGCTTCACCTGTATTGGATTTTCCCGTATAGGTTTTTCCCGGATAGGCGCGGGCGTCTGTGCTGGTTCCTTCGGCTGCTCCAAAATGGTGTACTCGATGGAGCCAAGCTGCCCGTTCTCGTTGCGGACGCGCGCCCGGACGAGATAGCCGTGCGCCTCCAGCTCCCGGATCCCGCCGCTGATGCTGTCGATGCCGTCCTTGCAGATGCGGGCAAGCCCCTTCATAGTGTAGTCCCAGTCCTCCGGCAGCGACAGCATGAGGGACAGCAGCCCCTTCGCTTTCAGGGACAGCGACCTGTCCCGCAGGTGGTAGTTGGACATGACCGTGTAATCTCTGGTCTTTTCGATGCGGAAAACTGCCATATCCGGCGCCTCCTTTCTCTGGTTTTGAAAAGTGTTGATTTTGGCGCAAAAAGCCCCTGTCCTGCCTCCCGGACGCTTCCCATGGGAAAACACCCACGCCGCCCTTTAAGCGGCGCTCTGAGAGGAAAAAACAGAGGTTTTCGCACCCTAATTGATACATTTTCCGGGTGGGTACAGGTACGGATATGAAAAAACGCCATAGGGCGGCTGCCTATGGCGTGGGGACAGGAAAAGGGCGCTGATGTGAAAATCAGCGCCCTTCGTGCCTGTCAGTATGAGATTTTTTGACTTCGTACCGTGTTCCCTGCCTTTGAAAACATTGATTTTACTGACTTTTTCATGTTTTCTTATTAGGAGGCGAGGGAAGCCGCCGCTTTTTGACTGAATTATTGCTTGAGCTTTACGTTGTTTCTGATGGTGCGTTCGCTGCGCGGACGGTTCGTCAGGCGTTGCAGCACGGCGCTGATCTGCCCCTCGGCGGCTTCGACCTCGGCATGGAACGCGCGGGCGGAGACGCGCAGCGCCCCGTGGCCGAGGATGATGACCTGCTCGGGGCCGTCGGATGTCGCCACGCGCACGCGGCGTTCGCGGCGCAGCTCGTAGGTCGCGCGCTCGATGTAGGTGTCGGCAGTCTCAGCCTCTTTCGTGTAGACGACCTTGACGCCGTGCACCGTCTGCACACTGCCGGGGTTGCCCTTGACCTTATAGGCGTCGAACACGACGATGACGCGGCACTTGCGAAAGCCCTGATAGTTGGCGAGAATGTCGATCAGCGCGCCGCGCGCCGCGGCGACATCCTGCGCGGCGAGCCGATGGAGCTCGTCCCACGCGAAGATGATGTTGTAGCCGTCGACGAGCAGATATTCCGTGTCCTCTGAGTGGATCGTGACGTCATAGTGATCGGCGAGCGAGGTGCGCGCGGGCTTTTTGCTCGGTTCGAACGCGCGGCGCTCGACCTTGCCGTATGTGCGCTCGAAAATGTCCTGCAATTCCTTGTCCTCGGCATATGCGCCGCCTGCGCCGACGCCGCGTCGGGGGAGCGGCGCGGGCGCTTCTTCGACGGCCTCTTCACCAAGGCGGATGCCGCTGTCGCAGTGAACATGCGCGGGAACTTCATTCCACGGGACCGTGATGCTGCCGCCGTGGTCGCAGAAGACGGAGGACGCGGGATTATCCGTGTCGCGCTCGGCGTCGTAGCCAAGGGACGCGACGATCTCGTCCTGATTTTGGCAGGCCTCATACCCGCGCACGGCGCAGGAGAGCTGTCCGCGGCCGCGGGTGTAGGCCGCGACGTCGGCAAAGTAGTCGCGCAGCGTGCGCACCGGCGCATAGCCCGTGAGTACGGCGTTTTCCCCCTCGTTCTGCGGCGGTTCGACGGTGCCGCCCATGTTCTGGAGGTCGGTCATCGCGCGGCCGACGCACTCGGCGGGCACCTCGAGACGGAAGTCGTAATACGGCTCGAGCAGCACATTTTCCGCCTGCATCAAGCCCTGCCGCACGGCACGGTACGTCGCTTGACGGAAGTCGCCGCCCTCGGTGTGCTTCAGATGCGCGCGGCCCGCGACAAGTGTGAACTTCACATCCGTCAACGGTGAGCCGGTCAGCACGCCCGCGTGCTCGCGCTCTAAAAGATGGGTAAAAATCAGCCGCTGCCAGTTGAGGTCGAGCGCGTCCGTCGGCACGTTTGACGCAAGCTGGATGCCCGCCCCGCGCGGAAGCGGCTCTATTAGAAGCTGTACTTCCGCATAGTGGCGCAGGGGCTCGAAATGTCCCATGCCGAGGACGGGGGCGGCGATGGTCTCGCGATAGACGATGCTGCCCTCGCCGAAGGTCACGTCGAGGCCGAAGCGGTCGAGGATGCGGCGGCGCAGAATTTCGAGCTGAATTTTGCCCATGAGCTGCACGTGGATCTGCCCGTAGCGCTCGTCCCAGACGATGCGCAGCATCGGGTCCTCTTCTTCAAGCTCGCGGAGCTTTATAAGCGCGCTGTGCGCGTCCGCGCCGTCGGGTAGGATGAGCTGATAGGTCAAAACCGGCTGCAAAAGCGGGGCGGACGCCTCCGCCTCCGCGCCGAGGCCGAGACCAACATAGCTGTGGCTGAGGCCCGTGACGGCGACGACGCTGCCCGCGCCCGCCTCTTCGAGCGCGCGGAATTTGACGCCGGAGTAAAGCCGCAGCTGATCGGCCTTTTCATTGTAGTCCTGATTCTGCGCGCGATAGGTGAGAGGTGCCTTCACGCGCAGCGCGCCGCCTGTGACCTTGAGCCACGTGAGCCGCGCGCCCTGCGCGTCGCGCGAGATCTTGAAGACCTTTGCGCCGAATTCCTTCGGATAGACCGGCTCGCGCGTGAAGCACGCGAGCGCGGTGAGAAAGTCCTCCACGCCGTCCAGCTTGAGCGCCGAACCGAAAAAGCAGGGGAAGACCTTGCGGTTTTTGACCATCTCAGCAATCAGAGCGTCGTCGATTTTTCCACGCTCCAAAAGCTGCTCGAGCGCCGCCTCGTCGCAGAGGGCGAGCGCTTCGTCGCGCGTTTCCTGCGATGCGGAGAAATCGACGCATTCCGCGCTCAGTGTCGCCGTGAGCTGGCGCAGAAGCGCGTCCTTGTCCGCGCCCGCCAAGTCCATCTTGTTGATGAAAAGAAACGTCGGCACCTCGTAACGCGTGAGCAGGCGCCAGAGCGTTCGCGTGTGGCTCTGCACGCCGTCGCTGCCGCTGATGACGAGCACTGCGTAGTCGAGCACCGACAGCGTGCGCTCCATCTCGGCGGAGAAATCGACGTGGCCCGGCGTGTCAAGCAGCGTGAACTCCTTATCGCCCGCAAACAGCATTGCCTGCTTGGAAAAGATCGTGATGCCGCGCTCGCGCTCGAGCGCGTCGGTGTCGAGGAAGGCGTCGCCGTGGTCGACGCGGCCGAGCTTCCGCAGTGCGCCGGAGGCGTATAAAAGCCCCTCGGACAGGGTCGTTTTTCCCGAGTCGACGTGGGCGAGAATGCCGATGCAAATATGTTTCATAGTAAAAAGCTGCCTTTTTTGTGTGTTCGTATCGCTTCTATTATGGCAGATTTGCCCCGAGGGTTCAACGATGATTTTTCTTCTTTCGCGCGCGGCGGGAGCGATGGTGTAAAGAATACAAAAAAGCAGCACGGTCTTTTGACTTCTGACGGTCAAAAAACGGTGCTGCTTTGCTGCTTGGTGCGGGCATGGGGACTTGAACCCCAACGCCTTGCGGCACGAGAACCTAAATCTCGCATGTCTGCCAATTTCATCATGCCCGCATATATTTTACTATATCATATCTCTTTCGCGGCGGCAAGGAGAAAATTCATTGCAATGCGCGCCTGCGAGATTTATAATGAAGCAGCGCGCGATTTATGACCGCGCAGCACCGACTATAGGAGGACTCCGCCGTGCAGAACGCTTATCCGGACTATTATCCGCTTTTCCATTGCATCGCCGACCGCTGCCGACACAACTGCTGCATCGGCTGGGAGATCGACGTGGACGAGGATTCTCTCGCCGCCTACGATCAGATCGGCGGCGAGATGGGCGAGCGCCTGCATAAATGTATCGACCGCAGCGGCGAGATGCCGCACTTTCTCCTCGGCGAGCAGGAGCGCTGCCCGTTTTTGAACGGCAAAAACCTCTGCGATCTCATTTTATACGGCGGGGAGGGTATGCTCTGCCAGATCTGCACCGACCACCCGCGCTACCGCAGCTTTTTTTCGGAGCGCACGGAGATCGGCGTTGGCCTCTGCTGCGAGGAGGCCGCGCGGCTCATTCTGACCAGGCCGGAGAAAACAATGCTTGTCACGACGGGCGAAGGCGAGCTTGATGAAGAGGGGACGGCGCTGCTCACGCTGCGCGACCATCTTTTCGCCATCGCACAGAACCGCGAGGAACCGATCAATCAGCGAATAGAGCAGATTTTATCGGCCTGCGGTGCACACGTGCCGGACGTCCCGCTTGCGCAGTGGGCAGAATTTTATCTCTCGCTCGAGCGTATGGACGAGGTGTGGACGGGCATTTTGGAAGCGCTGCGCGAGCACGCAGATGAGTTGCCGCTCGACGATTTTGCCGCGCACATGAAAGGACGCGAGACGGAGTATGAGCAGCTGCTCGTCTACTTCCTCTATCGTCACGTGCCGACGGCGCTCGACGACGGGGACGTGAGCAGCAAGGCGGCGTTCGCCGTGCTGTCTGTCCGGCTGCTTTTCTCGTTTGGTGCGCTGCACCTTTTGCTGCACGGCGAGTTCACGGTGGAGAATCAGATCGAGCTCTGCCGGCTGTACAGCGCGGAAGTCGAGTATTCCGACGATAATATGGACGCGCTCTTCGACGCGCTGCTATAACGAAAATGCCGCCCGGTTCGACACGGGGCGGCATTTTTTGCGCTTTTTGGTTGATTCTTATGTAAACCTGTGGTATCATGGAAAAACATTATAGAGAGTGGGCATTTTCGCCCGATTCCGGCAAAAGGAGAGAACGAGATGAAGCAGAACATGAGAAAGAGAACGCCGCTGGCCGTGCTTCTGGCGCTGTGCCTTGCCATGCAGCTCTGCGTGCCCGCCGCGATGGCGAGCAATCGGCTGATGCGCGCGGGCGACGCGGCCATTGCGCAGATCGAGGAGGAAGAGGGCTTCCGCGCGGAGAAGTATTCCTCCGGCGGCAAGTGGTACATCGGCTACGGCACGGAGTGCGGTGCCGAGGATTATCCCGAGGGCATCACGCGCGAAGAGGCGGAGCTTCTTCTGATGAGCAAGGTCGAGGCGTATGAGGCCAAGCTCAACGACTTTTTTGGCCGCTACGACGTCACGCCCACGCAGGGGCAGTTCGACGCGCTGATCTGCTTCAGCTACAATTTCGGCACCGGTTGGATGAGCGGCACGAGCGACTTGGTCAAGATCGCCCGCGGCGAAAAGGACGCGACGCGCCTTGAAGTGGCGCATGCGTTCGGCGAATGGTGCCATTCCGGCGGACAGGCCCAGGCGGGCCTTGCCGACCGCCGCCTGCAGGAGGCTGCCATTTATTTAGATGACGGCACCCGCGCGGCGGAGAACGAGTTTGCGTATCTCATCATCAATATGGAAAGCGGTACGTCCTACGAGACGGACTTTGCCGTCTACGAGATCGGCAAGACCTACGGTAGCTTCCCCAAAGCGGAAAAGCTCGGCTACGGCTTTGCCGGCTTCCAGACGAGCGACGGCAAGACCATCACGGAAAACAGCATCGTGAACGGCAACGCGGTCGTCACGGCGCAGTGGACGGCGACGAGCTACACCGGCAAGACCTATACCGACGTCAACAAGTCCGACTGGTTCTATAACTATGTCATGGAGCTGAGCGAGCAGGGCATCGTCGGCGGCAACGGCGACGGCACGTTTGCCCCCAACCGTCCCACGAGCACGGGCGAAATGCTCAAGCTCGTGCTGCTCTCGACCGGCCACAAGGAGCAGAAGCCCAGCACGGCGCACTGGGCAAGCGGCTACGCGACCTACGCCTATTCCATGGGCTTTGCCGCGCAGAATTACAGCGACTATCAGCTTGACAACGGCATCAGTCGCCTCGATGTGGCGCGCTTTGCGGCCAAGGCGCTGGGCTATGGCGCATCCAACACGACCTCTCCCTTTGCCGACGTGAACGACGGCTATGTGACGGCGCTCTATGAAGCGGGTGTGTTCATCGGCACGAAGGTCGGCGACCTGACGTATTTCTACCCCAACAGCAGCATCACGCGCGCGGAGGTGGCGACGATCGTTTACCGCATCTATCAGCTCAGCTCGCTCGACCAGAAGCAGAAGATCTACTACAAGGACTACACGCTCGATGTGCTCGAGGGTGTGCCGACGAACACCTATAATCAGTCTGCGTTCGTCAAGAACGGCAGCATCATGACCTACAACGATCCCAGCGTGCGCACGCGCGTCGGTATCGACGTGTCGCAGTATCAGGGCGATGTGGACTGGAACGCGGTCGCGCGCACTGATGTGGACTTTGTCATCGCGCGCGTGGGCGGCCGCGGCTACACTGTGGGCGCGATCTATGACGACACGAAGTTTGACGAGTATGCCGACGGCGCGGCGAGAGCGGGCCTTCAGGTGGGCGCTTACTTCTTCTCGCAGGCTGTGAGCGTGGCAGAGGCGCAGGAAGAGGCCTATCACGTGCTCGACAAGCTGCGCGGCCATGAGATCACGGGTCCCGTCGTCTTCGACTGGGAGGTCATCGGCAAGAGGGAGGCGCGCACCTACGGCATCGAGACCGGCGTGCTCTGCGCCGCGGCAAACGCCTTCTGCAAGATCATCAAGGACGCGGGCTACGACCCGATGATCTACATCACCGACTACGCGGGTTATGTCAAGTATGACCTCAGCGAGGTCATGGATTACCCGCTGTGGTACGCGCGCTACGATGTGGACGCGCCCTCGTTCTACTACGATTTTGCCATGTGGCAGTATTCATCCAAGGGCAGCGTGGACGGCATCAAGGGCAACGTCGATATGGACATCTGGTTCATCAAGTAAAGAAGCAAAAGAAAAGGCGATGGCCGTGCGGCCATCGCCTTTTTCGTTGCGATTTTTCTTAGAGCTCGATCAGCTCATACTCTCTCGAACCGAAGCCGAGCTCGGCGGCGGCCTCCACGGTGTGGACGCCGTTGAGGCTCTCGATGCGCTCAACGAGGTGGTCGCGGCCCGGATCGTCGGACGCGTAGACAAGGTCGAGGCACGCCTGGTCGATGGCGATGGGGTCAAGGGAGGCGAGAATGCCGATATCTTTCATACACGGGTCCTCCGCCACGGCGCAGCAGTCACAGTCGACGGACATGTTCTTCATCACGTTGATGTAGACGATCTTGCCGTCGAAAAGCTTGACGACGGACTCCGCCGCGTCGGCCATGGACTCAAGGAAGGCATTCTGCTCGGTCGTCCACATCTCTTTGGGCTTGCCCGCGCCGTGGATGTTCGCCTTGCCTGCGCTGGACGCGCATCCGATGGAGAGCTGTTTGAGCGCGCCGCCGAAGCCGCCCATCGGGTGGCCCTTGAAGTGGGAAAGAACGAGCATGGAATCATAATTTTTGATATCCTTGCCGACCAGATTCTTCTGGATGCGCTTGCCGTTCGGGATGGGGAGCTCAAGATCGGGATCCTCGGCATCGAGAATGTCGACATCGAAGAGCTTGCTCCAGCCGTGTTTGATCATCGTGCGGCGGTGGGCGTCGGTCGTGTTGCGCTCGCCGGGATAGGCGGTGTTGCACTCAACGATGGTGCCGTGTACGGTCTCGACCATCGGCTGCCAGAACTCGGGCGTCAGAAAGTTCTGGTTGCCCGGTTCGCCGGAGTGCACCTTGACGGCGACCTTGCCGGGCAGCTCGAGACCCACGGCCTTGTAGAGCTCCACGACCTTTTCCGGCGTGATCTGCTTGGAAAAATAAACCTTTGCTTTCATATTTTGATCCTCCTGCGGTGGATTGTTTACTGCTTGGGACGTATCTAATGCGAAGCGTCCCTATAAAAACAGCATAAAGCAAAAGTGCGCGGGATGCAAATGAAAAAATGAATGGACACGTTTTTTGGCTGAATTCCCGCGCGGAGGTGTATATTTCTGAGGCGTTTGCAGAGGAAATACTTGATTTTGACGCGGGAAGATACTATAATCATTTTCTAATTGCAATATGACTGTTTCTGATAGATTGCGAGGATTAGCTATGGACAAAGCAAAAAAGAACACCGTCATCCATGCGGCGGCTGACCGCATGGCGGCGAACTACAAGAGCTCTCAGATCCCCATGTACGGCGATGCGCTGCGCATGCCCAACCGTAATGCGGTCATCGAGATCATCCGCGACTGTCAGAAGCTCATTTTCCCTGTTTACTACGGCGACCGCGACCTCTTAAAGCTGCCGCCGGAGCAATACAGCGCGCTTTTGATGGAGCACATCCACGAAAAGCTGACGCGCCAGATCACGCTGACGATGCCGGAGTGCGACGAGAACTGCGAAGTGGCCTATGCGATCAGCACGGCATTCATCGAGCGCATCCCTGCCATTCAGGAGTTGCTGCTCAAGGACCTGTCGGCGAACTTTGAGGGCGATCCTGCGGCTTACAGCAAGGAGGAGGTCCTGCTCTCGTACCCCGGCATGTTCGCCATCTTCATCTACCGCATCGCACACGAGCTGTATGAGAACAAGGTCGCGATGATCCCGCGCATGATGTCGGAATACGCGCACTCGCAGACCGGTATCGACATCAACCCCGGCGCGAAGATCGGCGAATACTTCTTCATCGACCACGGTACGGGCGTCGTCGTCGGCGAGACGACGATCATCGGCGACAACGTCAAGCTCTATCAGGGCGCGACGCTCGGCGCGCTCTCGCCCGCGGGTATGGCGACGAACCCGAATGTGCGCCGCCACCCGAAGGTCGGCAACAACGTCGTCATCTACGCAAACTCCACGCTGCTCGGCGGTGCGACGGAGATCGGCGACAATGTCGTCGTCGGTGGCAACGCGTTTCTGACCTCGTCGGTCGCGCCCAACACGGTCGTGAGCGTCAAAAATCCGGAGATGACGTTCCGCGGCAAGCACCACAGGGGATGATCCTGACGGAGGGGGCGCGCGTCCGCCTGCGGATGATGCGGCGGGAGGACGCGGACGAATTATACGCCCTGCTCTCGGATGAAGCGGTGATGCGCTGGCTGGAGCCGCCGTTTAACCGCGCGCAGGCCGAGCGCTTTTTGGAGCAGGCGGGACTTTCCGAGCCGCCGCTCATCTATGCCGCGGAGAATATGGCGGGAGAATTTCTCGGCTACGCCATCTACCACGACTATGACGAGTACAGCCGGGAGCTCGGCTGGGTGCTCAAGCCTGCCTTTTGGCACAAGGGCTATGCGGACGAAATGACGGACCTTCTGACCGCGCTTGCGCGGCGGGAGGGGAAGAATGCCGTGATCGAATGCGTCCCCGAACAGACGGCGAGCGCGCACATCGCGCGCAGGCACGGCTTTTCGTATGAGGGCCGCGCGGACAGCTGTGACGTTTACCGCCTGCGCTGTGAAAAATAAGAAAGAGGGCGCTTCCCAAGCTGGGAAGCGCCCTCTTTGTGCTGCTGTTTTGCTTTGCGCCGATGGATAGTGGATGGAAAGCGGCAGAA
>OHBM01002767.1_pt1 | contig 11335 bp, 10 predicted proteins | sample 1577251 | NCBI WGS metagenome assembly OHBM01 (sample SAMEA3541557, study PRJEB24748) | human gut metagenome | biome: human gut; feature: human-associated habitat; material: faeces | place: China | collected 2012
ATGTCGGCACTCACCGCAAGCTATGGGGAATGTGCCGAGCTGATAGACAAGCTCAAAGCCGACCGTGATGCTACTGCTATACGATATTTATGTAAGCTGCGAACCGTGCTGATGCAGAAGTTCAAAAAGACTGATGATCTGATACGGTTTGAGCTTAAAAACCTGCATAACATCGAGTGGTACGACCACGAAAACATCAAACAGCTTGAAAAATGGGGATTTACCATTATTCAGGCAAATTCACGCTCCGAGAAGTATATGCAGGAGTTTACAAGACTCATCAATGAAAACATTGACAAATGCTCCCGTCTGTTTTATGACTGGCTTAATTGGGAGTATATCCGAGACTTGTTCTTTGTCCCGAAGTATAACAAGAACGGCGTGATGAAAGATGAGTTCAACAAGTACATGGCGAACATCGAGCATTACCCGTTTCAGATGTATATTCACTGGCAGCCTGCCGATATGGGAAGCATCGTCTATTCCGACCGCAAGTTCCTGAAGATCATCTACGGTCAGCATAATGACAGCTTCACAGACTTCACGAAATATAAGGACGCTGATGATGAAACCCGAAATAATATTTATGAATTTATTGACAGCTCTGAGAAAACAGCAATTGCCGTCGATTGTGAGAACAGTAATCCATTTAAGCTGTATAGTGTTCTGAAAGGCTTAAATCAAGATGAACTTGCCAAGATCGAGAAAATCACGCTCTATGACGATCCGAACACTACCGCTGGCTGGGACTGGCTCTCCAAATTCACGCAGATACCCGTTGAACATATCGAGATCGACCGTGTGACCGACAGAAAGTCCCTGGTTGATTTAAGAATGACAGCGAGTGTTGTCACGGATTTCTACCGTGACGGGATCACATCGTTTATTATTGTGTCGAGTGATTCCGACTTTTGGGGACTCATTGAGAGCCTGCCGAACGCTCACTTCCTTGTTATGTACGAATATGAGAAGTGCGGAACGTCGATCAAAAACGCCCTCACACAGCACGGCATCTATTACTGTGCAATAGATGATTTCTGCACCGCAGGAACGGAAGATATGAAGCGAGCCGTCCTGTTTGCGGAGCTTGAAAAGCATTTGCCCTCGCTGGTCGGTGAGAACCCTCTGGACCTTACCCACAAAATTTATGAAGCCACAAGAGTGACCGCTACCATGAAGGAAATGGAGAATTTCTGCAATCGGTATGTTAAGACCTTGCGGCTCAAGGTGAACTCCGAGGGGAAATTTGAGATTGAGATACAGAAATAACGAAAAGGACGGTTTCGCCGTCCTTTTCGTTTTATGCGGTACTTTGACTCCAGTGGTGTCAAAGTCATGAATTTGATAGATTAAAGATACTGATGCAGCCAATCAGGCATATTAGGATCATCAATTGCCCATGATTCAACTTCACTCTCATCAGTTTCCCAATTATTTTCATGACCGTCAAAGAACTTCTGCCTGTGGCACTTGTACTTAACTACCGTTTCACCTTCAAGACGATATTCGTACCAGTAGTAGTTCTGCTTACCATAGCCCTTGTACTCCTGTGTTGTGTAGATAGTCATGACAAAAACCTCCTTTATTCATTGTCGGTTTCCGATTCTTCACTTTCGTCATATGAATCACTATGAGAATCGTTACATATCTGCCTGATTGCTTCCTGAGCAGCTTCGGATCGTTCAACAATTGCCTGTTTCTTTGCTTTGTGTTTCTGAACAAGATACTTGATAACTTCGTATGCACCTATTGCAGCAACAATTACAACAGTTGTAGCACCAGCACCTTCGATCATACCGTGTTCACGACCTTCCTGGTAGCCTTCATTATGAATATCGTCGATGAAGTTGTCAACGCCACCGTGTTCGCTTGCTGTCTTGGTCAAGTATGCATAATTGCCTTTTTTATTTGCATCCCATGCCATAACCCATTCTCCTTTCAGTCAGTCGATATAATTAAACAGCCTGTCAGCCGTATCCGGACCTTTGCCGTTCTTTTGAGTTGCCTGCTTACTGCCGACGAACGAATTAGCAGAAGTGCGTACTGCAAAAACCTTATACTCCTGCAAAAGATTAACCGCATCATTCTGTATAACGTTAGACACAATAACGATCTCTATGTCAGGATTTTTGTGTTTCAGCTTTCTTGCCATATCAATAACGGATTTTCCTGTGTTGATAACGCTGTCAACAATTACCGCAAGTCCTTGCTGTATATCGGGGAGTGCATCAGTTTTGGGATTGTAACTGTAAAATGTACCGCCAAAGCCTGTGTATACACCGTCACCGAAGAAGCGACCGCCACGTTCAAGTATGATAACAGCGGCGTTGATATTGGGGATAAAACCTCGCATGACCTCACCGAGTTTTCTTCCAAGCCTGATGTGTGCATCTGCAAGCCTTGAACCGTTAATACTTGAATCAGACTTGCAGATCGCAATATCATCTGCTATACCACCATCGTTATCAGCCAGTATGTACGGGAATCTATCATAGATCAAACTTATTCCCGACAAGTCTGAATCTCTCAGAGAACGGCTAAGATATTTGCCAATATACAAATAGCCCTTGTCTGCCTGCTTCAACATATAATAATCGTTCTTGCCGTCACCGTAGGTTGTGACAGTATAACCTTTCTCTTGTAGCAGTTTAACTACAAAGAACTTAGTATCTGCTGAAATAAGCGTATCAGCTATACCTCACTTTCTGAGCAGTCTTCCACCGAGAAGAAGTGCAGCATTCATCAGTGTAACACCGATTGCAGCAGCCGCCATTCCTTTTCCATAAGTATATACCGGCTTCTTTGGAATATTGACCTCAGCCTTAATATCCGAAACCTTTACTGCTTCTTCATCAGGCTGGTCGATATGTTCGCTCTCTTGGTCAGTTTCTTCGACTGCTTCAAGTTTAGCCATAAGTAGCGCAAAATCTCTCTTGAACTCAGTCATATCTATCGACATCTGATATTCGTCCGGACATTTCACCTCAGTCACAGCTTCTGTCATGGTGCAGATGCTCTCATAGGAATACCACTGATTGCTTGTGAACTTTTCGATGAAAGATGTAAGATAGTTGCTTGGACATACCTTGATATAGTGATACTTGTTCTCTACATCAATGCGTGGATTAGTGAAAGTTACGATCTTGAAGATTTTCAGATAATCCATTCCAGCACGTTCAAGTGCCTTACGGAGCATGGCTTCACGTTCGTCCATCTTATCAGCGATATTGCAGTCATGGTGCAGCGAGTTACCTATTCTGTAAAACTCGCCGTTCTCATCTATAAAGATGTTCTTCTTGCTGTTCTTGATCTCGATGATGAATATAGCATGATTTGTGAACACGATAGCATCGATCTCTGTTCTTCTGCCGTCGAACTCAAGTTCAACATTGTGAAGCACACTATTCTGACAGCCGAGGTTATCTAATGCTCTAAACACCTTCTGTTCTCCCGCATTTCCTGAAAACTCAGCACTGATGTTATTGCAGACCACCTTGCTGCCCTTTACGAACCTTGCGAGTTCGTCATCGGCTACATGACCACGCTCCTCATTCATCTTACGGAAATGCCTTTCAACGTCCCAAAGCCGAAGATCGCCGTTTTCAGCGTGTTCAGCGTTGAAGGTAAGATCGATCAGCTCTTTTTGAAGTTTAAGCAGCTCAGGCAGGTACTCACTCCTGGTATAAGTGTCCTTAGAAAAAGCGGTTATCTGGGAAATGATCTCGTTTACTCTCTTTTCATTCATCATTTCAAATTCCTCCCTCTTAGGTTGAAAACGGGTGTTTTTTCTTCTGTATACATTATAATACATATCAGGAAACAGTTATTAAAACCGATTCCATGACCTACAGCCCTTGCGATTCTCTGAAACAAGTATTTCTGTCAAATGTAGGAATTTCGGGGTTAATACGGTCAATAGGCGTATCTGCTTTTGCTATCGGCGGAAGATCCACGCAGTTACCGCATAAATATACATTCCCGTTAGCATAGAAGATGTTGTTTATCCCTGCACCGCACATACCTCCGTACATCGTGCAGTCATATTTGCCTATACGAACATTAACTCTGCTCTTTGCTTTATCAAGGAAACCGTGTAAATCGTCTAAGGTTATACCGCCCTTACCGATCATTTGTGAGAATGTAATCCTGCTGCCAAAATGCTCAAAGAAAGCGATAGTGTCCTCTGTCTTTTCGAGCGTATCTCTGCCAACGGTACAGTTCATTGAAGGATAATAGCCGTTTACCGAATGATACAGTTCAATAGCATTCATAATCTCAGAATGGGTATTGCACCTTAGTCTGTTATGTATCTCAGGTATGCCATCTATCGAGAAGCCCACATTGACCTTGTGTTCTTTGAAGAAGCTGAGCATTTCTTCGGTTATGAGCGTTCCATTTGTTATGGTATAGGCAGCGATCCTGCCCGCCAGAAAGTAGTCGCTGATATACTCAATATATCCTTTCAGAGATTCATAGTCGAGCAGAGATTCGCCGTTGCCTACAAAACCGAGCTTGAACACATCAATATCATACTTGTCTATGTGTTGCTTGATATTATCAAGTATCGTGTACACGTTCATTTCTGCTTCGGAAAGGCAGTCTGCTTTTTCCGGTGTGTGGAAATGGCAGTAAGCACAGTTCAGGTTGCAGCGGTTGTTGATGCTGATGCAGGCTCTGGTTATCATCTGAAACTCCTCTTTTTCTTCGATTTATTTCGATCTTTCATACGCCCTAGTTCAAGGTATTCGTTATACCTATCTTCATAAGTCATATCATCAATGTCAACGATTTTTCTATCAGCCCCTGCTTCCAGTAATATATCACGACATTTAAGATAGCCATTCGCACAGGCTTTTATCAAAGCAGTAAACCCGTTTGCGTCCTGCTGGTTGATGCTTGTACGCTCGTCATCGCAAAGAGCTTTGACAAATTCAACCTTTCCGTCCCAAGCGGCAACCATCAACGGCATATTTCCTTCGTTCTTTTCACGTTGTCTCAGTTTTCCTGCATCGTGGGGATTTCGGCTTCCGACATTCGGATTTGCATGACATTCGTTAAGAAGAAAAATGAACATTTCATAATCGTTCATTTGAATCGCATGAGTGAGAGGAGGAAAATATCTATGTTTACAATCCCTTTTATTAACATCAGCACCATTCTCTATAAGCCACTTGATCTTCGCTTTTCGCTGAGTAAAACTATGTCTGCGGTTTCTAACCACGGATATGATAAGAGTATTTCCATCAGCCAAGAAAGCGTTAATCTCGTCTTCATCAGGAGCGACTAAATCAGAGTAATCATCTGCATAATAATTATCAAGTTCGACAAGCCCTTTCATATTAACAAGTTTTTGCTTGGTAATCGGGAACATGGGGAAGCACCTCACGAGCCATATAGTCCTCGATACTCTCGTCAAACTTCACGATCTCCGTGTCCTTTGTCTCTTTATCGTAGATGATGTTGCCCTTCTTGTCACGCTGAATCTCGGCAGACTTGTCCATGACCGACAGACCGTCAGCGATCTTGTCAAGGAGCTTCTTGTCTGTTGTTGCGGTGCTGAGTATCTTAGTCAGTACGGGCATGAACTCCGCAGGGGATAAATATACCTTATCATCATCGGCACATCTCAGCAGTTCGATGATAGCTTCGTAAACAGGTGCGTTGTTCTGGTAGTTTTCGAGTTTTTTCAGTTCTTTGCCCGTCAGCTCCTCCTCAGAGTTTTCAAGCTCTGCCACCTTTGCAGGATCGTACAGCGAGGACAGCGAACCCTTTGACAGCATCGCCTGGATACGCTTCTCAGTTACAGCGTAGCTTCTCTGCAATGGCTGCATGACCGTGTACTCACGATAGATGAACTCCGTGTTTGGGTAGATCTTGCAAAGCTCGTTCTCAGCAAAGTCTGCATACAGTTTCGTGATAGCGGAACGGTCTTCGGGATTGATCTCGTTCTTCTTGTTTCCAAGAGCTTTGCGCAGCTTGTGGAAGATCGAACCTGCATCAATGAGCTGAATTTTACCACGGCGCTCCTCACGCTTGTTCTTCGACAGCACCCAAATGTATGTAGCGATACCTGTGTTGTAGAACAGGTCAACGGGAAGTGCGATGATCGCTTCGATCAGGTCATTTTCAAGTAGCCACCGTCTGATCTGGCTTTCACCCGAAGAAGTACCGCCCGAAAACAGCGGAGAGCCGTTTTCGATGATCGCAGCCCGACCGAGGGCATTGTCCATTTTATTCACAGCCGACTGAATGAAAAGCAACTGCATATCGCCTGAACCTGGCAGTCCTGCACCAAAGCGACCGTCAAAGCCTTTCTGGTTTTCTTCCTTGACAGCCTGCTCAACACCCTCTGCTGCGTCCTTACCACCCCACGGCGTACCGAACGGCGGATTTTCGATTACGAAACGCATCTGTCTGTCAGGGAAACAGTCAGCTTTCATAGTGTCCTGCATACGGATATTCTCGGCATTCTGCCCCTTGATAAGCATTTCAGCCACGCACATAGCATAGGACTCAGGGTTGATCTCCTGCCCGAACAGACGGATATTCGCCGTAGGATTATAACGGTGAATAAAATTGTATGAGGTTGAAAGCATACCGCCCGTTCCTGCTGCCTGGTCGAGTATAGTGATTTCCTTGTGGTCATCGAAAATATCATCACAGCCCTCTGCAAGCAGAATATTGACCATGAGCTTGATAATATCTCTGCCCGTGTAGTGATCGCCAGCCTCGGCATTTTCAGAGAACCTACGGATCAGATCCTCAAAGATATATCCCATTTTCACATTATCAATGGTATTTGGATCAAGGTCAAGCTCCGAGAAAGCCTTTACCACCGACAGCAGACGGTTGTTCTTATCCATCTTGTCGATCTGCTTGTCAAAGTCAAGGCTTTTGATGATGTCCTGCACATTGGCAGAAAAGCCCTCGATATAGTTGCGGAAATTCGCTGCGAGGTGGTCGGGATCATTGACAAGCTCCGCAAGGGTGTACTCGCTCGTATTGAAGAACTGATAACCCGACACACGGCACATAGCTTTTGCAGGATATGCAGGATTCTTCTTGTACTGCTCCACGACAGCCTGCTTCGTAGCTCCCAATGCGCACTCAAAGCGGCGGATAATGACCATAGGAATAATAACGTCCTTGTACTTGTCGCTCTGGTATGTACCACGCAGCTTATTTGCGATAGACCAAATGAAGTTGACCTCGGTGGAAACATCTACGGGAGCATCGTCCCACATGACATCTATCTTATGTTCGCTCATTTATAATTACTCCAATCTTGATTTCATATTCTCAATCATATCGAAAAGTTCTGCATCTAAAATAAACGATTCTGAAAATGCGTTCAGCACAATTCCGGCAACATTCTTCTCGCTATTTCGTGCCATTGGAATGACCTCTAAGATATGCTTCTGTACTTTTGAGAAGTGTTCGCCGTATTCTCCCATTTCTTCTACACTTGAAAAGATAGGGAAAAAGAATTGTTCGCCGTTTTGCAGAATGTCAGGAATCATACGAACAGCCTCTTTAGTGCTGAATGTCTTGCCAATCATAGATGAAAGATCGTCTCCGGATTCTTTAACAGCCTGTTCGATTTCAGCAATATCAGCTTCGCTCATAACAGCATTGCACGGAATCCACACATAGCTGTCTCGGAGAAATTCAAGCACATCCAAGAAGTGATTTTCGGTTCTTTCCTTATTGAAAACTGCTACCGCTTCTTTCAGTAATGTGCCATCTTCCAGATCCTCAGCGGTCAGTTTTCGGCTAGGTGTCATATCAGTGTAAAGGATAACACTCTCATCTTCCTGCTTCTGAACAAAGAACGCAACCTTTTCGCCCTCATGATAACCGAAGTCCTGATCAGGCTCATTCAGAAGTGTTCCCATGATAAAATGATCGCCAAGACCAATAATTCGTACCCAACAACCTTCTGGATTCATGCCATCTCTTGTCAGGTAAACCATCACATCGTCAGGGTAGAAATCGTGACGAGACTTATCTAAAAAGCCCATTTTTCGGGTTTCCTCAATTTCTTCTGAAACCTCATAATGCTTTAACACATCGAGCTTTTCGGCGTATTTTTTACTCAATCCTCCGTCTGCATCGTCAAAAAAGAAGAACTCATCGTCAATTACAGCACCCACACGAATAAAGGCTCTTGTTTCAACGGAAGTGTCAAAAAATGCAAAACCGTCGTCGTCTTTGAATCCTGCGGCCAATACTTCCATAGTTAAGCCAGCATCGTGATCAATGTAACCGTAAGTTAAAACACAATTTGCCTTCTCAGCATTTGGATAGTTCTCGATGCACTGCCTTATATTGTCCTTCAAAGGAAAGGCTATAAAGTGCTTGTATAAAGCACGAAAGCCTGTGTCCTTGTAATACATACCAACACCTCCATATGTTATTTTTTGTTTATCACTCAAGTGTATCACGAATACACTTATTATACCTTTCCAGAACACTGAGTGGCTCTAATATCCTCATTTTTCCCATAAACTGGAACAGCCAACCAAAGAAGGGAGGACTGATCTGAACGGTGACTTTGATTTTGAGCCTATCAGCATCAGAGTGGCGTATGAGCGCCTTTTCGCCAAATTTGTCATATACTGCACCGAGAAGTTCAGGCGGAAACTCAAGTGTCACTTCCTCTGCTTCTCCGTTATACATTTTGAAAACCTGTTCCGTATAGCTTTCGGTTTTCCGTTTCTTGATCTGAGCTTCTTCGCATATTGGTGTATCCTCTACCTCCACTGTGTCCATACGATCAACTCTGTAATTTACAGCGTTCTGATATTTTTGACTATACGCCACAAGATAGTAGTTATCCTCGCTGAATACTAAAGCGACCGGATCGGTAATATATCGCTTCTTTTCTTTACGGTAAACACGATTCTTCTTTTCATCTAAATCGAAGTAGTAAAAACTCACTTGCATTTTTTGCCGTATTGCAAGCTCGATCTGCTCTATGTTTTCATAAATATCGCCGTTAGAATGCTTGTGATTATTATAGAGAATAATATTATCTCTCACGATCTCAGAACGCCTTATGCCAGAGAAAGCAAGCAGTTTCTCAACAAGTTCCGCAGTTTTTATATCAGTGATAAAATTAGCTGCTTGAACGGCATCAATCAATATCTTCAATTCTGCCAAAGATAGAGAAACCTCGTCAATGTAGTATGCATTTTCTCTTCCAAGCTCTGTTTTGACGATATTAGCTCCGCTTTCAATCAAGAGTTCCATATCCTTGTAAAGTGTTCGTCGTTCACAGGATATGTTATGTCCTTTCAAGTAATTGATTATTTGATTGGTGGAAACAGGCTTTCCTACTTCTGATTCCGAACGCAAATACTCCATTATTCGGAGTAATTTTATCTTTTGATTATTTTCGCCCATAAGCTGCACCTCCATCTCCTACAATATCTTACCATATATTATAGCATCTTTTGTGCGCTTTGTCAATAGGTTGTGTCGCTTTTTATCGACACATATTTTCGCAAATTGCGACACAAAGAAAAAGGCTGCCATATTTCTATGACAGCCTAACTTTGACTCCACTGGGTTCAAAGTTGATTATTCAATTCCTTGCTTACCTCTGCCCTTAGCCTTGTCCTTTGGGGTTTTCGGCTTCTTGGCGAGCCTTGCGGCATCACGCTTCATTTTCGCCCTCTCAAAGTAGCAAGTCTTTTCACGCTTCGGAGCGTTTTTCTTAGCTTCGATCGCTGCCTGATTCAGTTCATCAGTTACGACTTTCAGCCTTTGCTCCTTTGTATCAAGCTCCTCCTGCTGGGGGAACGGCTCTGCTACGATCTTCTGCGCTTCTGCGTGATCGAGCTTGAGCTTTGCAAGGTTATCCTGCGTTCTCTCAATTCTGCCGTCGATGTTGTAGAGGACAGCTTCAAGACGGTTCAGGTTATGGGCAAAACTCTCGATCAGCTTCGTGGTATGCGAGGCGGCACCCTGCAAACAAGCGGACATACCGCCTCCCATCATGTTGCTGTGCATCGTGACAGACAGGTCAAAGCCCTGGAACGAGCCGACCTTAACGGGAGTATCCGCATATTTGATAGCCAGCACAGCATCTTCAAGAGCTTTTGCAGCTTCTTTTCTGTCAGTGTACTCTGTCTCACCAATGGTGATCTTGAATACAGGCAGTTTGCGTTCAGGATCAATCGGGAGCTTGCGGAGTGCTTCACGGTCAGTATGGAGATCAGCAAGAATCGCTGTGAGTTTCTGTTCCTGTTCAGGGAAACGAGCGATCTTGTCCTCCATTTCAAATACCGTGTTGCGGTGTTCCGCAGCAAGTACCCTCAGTTCCTTCACTTCATTTTCAAGCATCAGCTTTTCTTTGATACGCTCATCGCCTGTGCAGAGAGCCTTGATTTCGGAATAAGTAAGTGCCTGCTGGTCCACGTCTTCGCACTTTCTCGCAGGAGTTTTGCTCGTCATGATCTGAGAGATAAATTTCTGCTTGTTCTCCAAAGTCTGATAGGAATAAGCATCAAATGTGCCTTTGGTAACATAGCGGAAGATCTGCACCTGTTTGTTTTCATTGCCTTGACGGATAATTCTTCCGGCGCGCTGTAGGCTAAGTACCTGGCGACTTACCATATTACTATGACAGTTTTCCAAATACTCGCCCCCGAACCGTGCTTGCACCTCTCAGCGCACACGGCTCTCCATTAAAATCACTCAGTCTAATTTTTCATTGTGTAAATCAACATGACATTTATGGCAGAGTGCAAGTGTTTTTCTTTTTCTTGCAATCATGAATTTCTCCCAGAATTTCTTACCGTTCATGTCTTTCAGCTTTCTGACATGGTGAATCTCTATCGGTACATTTTCAGCACCGCAAAGCTCACATCTGCCTGCTTCCAGTCTTTGAATAAGACTTGTTCTTCCGAGATAAAACCTCTTGTCAGTTACGTTGTCTACATCAGCATTTCTGTTAATGTCCTTGCGTTTGAATCCTTCATTGTAGAATAAGCAGATTTTTTCTTTACCGTCTTTTGTTTTGTACTTTACACCAAAGTCCTTGTTGATACGGTATTTTTCTATCATGTTGTGTTTGGTAGTACGATATTTTGTAGCATAAGTTTTATACATACTGTATTCCATGATATATTTGAAGCTGTTGATGATAGAACTGTTGTTAGCGATAGAATAATAGTTATAGAATCCCCTGATTTCCGAATTGTAGGTTCTCAGGATTTCTAAATCATCGCTGTCCTTCATGCTGTATCGTGCTTTGGCTTTCCAGATTTCCTTGCCGTCAACATAGGTAATTTCCATAGCTTTCAATGACAGCAATTTATCTCTTATCGTT
>OHBM01002771.1_pt1 | contig 11324 bp, 9 predicted proteins | sample 1577251 | NCBI WGS metagenome assembly OHBM01 (sample SAMEA3541557, study PRJEB24748) | human gut metagenome | biome: human gut; feature: human-associated habitat; material: faeces | place: China | collected 2012
AATGAATTTAAGATTGAGATCATGGCAGAGAATTATACACCGGCAGATGAGGAAGAAGAGATTGTCTGTGCACCATCTGCAAAGGATGATTTTATCATCGCTGTATCATCCAACGAGATGGGACAAGGAGAGAAAGCTCTTGGTCAGACATTGATCAAAGCGTTTTTATTTGCAGTAACAAAACAGGATAAACTTCCATCAAAGGTATTATTTTATAATTCAGGAGCATATCTTACATGCGAAGATTCTGATTCTTTAGAAGATTTAAAAACATTAGAAGCAGAAGGAGTTGAAATATATACTTGCGGAACATGCTTAAATTTCTATGATATTACAGATAAATTAGCGGTTGGTTCCATCACAAATATGTATGATATCGTAGAAATGATGGAAAAAGCAGGAAAAGTGATCAAACCTTGAGGAATATCTATGGAAGATTTAATCATTGTAAGAGGCGGTGGAGATATCGCCACAGGTACAATTTATAAATTGGTAAAAAGTGGTTTTCATGTATTGATCTTAGAAATTGCACATCCATCTGCAATTCGTAGAAATGTTGCATTTTCAGAAGCAGTTTATGAAGAAAAGTGGCAGGTTGAGGATATGACCTGTCATCTTGCACATGATATCAAAGAAGCAGAACAGATCATGAAAGCAGGGAATCCGGCATTAATGATCGATCCAAATGGAGAGATGATCAAACAGTTGCATCCGATCGCAGTTGTTGATGCCATTCTTGCGAAGAAAAATCTCGGTACAACAAGAGATATGGCACCGATCACGATCGCTTTAGGACCTGGATTTACAGCAGGGGAAGATGTCGATGTTGTGATCGAGACGATGCGTGGTCACAGGCTTGGAAGGATCATCAAAGAAGGCAGTGCGATCCCGAACACAGGAATTCCAGGAGTGATCAAGGGCTTTGGAAAAGAACGAGTGATTCATTCCACAGCTAAAGGGATCTTAAGAAATATCTGTCATATCACAGATATGGTAAGCAAAGGCCAGTTATTAGCAAAGATAGAAACACCAGAAGGTACGATTGTTGATGTACCTGCAAGTATGGATGGATTACTGAGAGGTTTAATTCGTGATAGATATCCGGTGACAAAAGGATTTAAGATCGCAGATATCGATCCGAGAGCTGAAGAATACGATAACTGCTTTACAATTTCAGATAAAGCCAGATGCATTGCAGGTGGTGTTTTGGAAGCATTATTATATTTGAAAAATAATCTTTCTGATCAGCAGGAAGAACTGAATGTTCCTATATATACCCATGAAAAACAAAAGGTAGAAACAATTTATGCAGATTATGCAGCAACGCATATCACGAAACCAGAGTGTGTCAAGGATGCAGTTATGAACGCATTAACACTTGGCAACAGCGGAAGAGGTGTCAACGAAAGTTCTCTGGATGCTGCAAGAAAGATTTACGAAGTTCGTACGAAAGTAGATCAGTTTTTTGACGGCTATGGAGCAGAACAAGTTGTATTTACCAGTGGAATTACAGAAAGCTTAAACACAGTGATCAAAGGAAGCTTAAATCATGGTGATCATGTGATCACAACGTTTATGGAGCACAACAGCGCTCTTCGTCCATTATATGAGATGGAACGACAAGGAGTTTGCTTAACGATCACTTCACCAGATGTGGGGGATATCAAACAGGCGATCACAAAAGATACCAAGATGATCGTGATGACGCATGCATCCAATGTGACAGGTGAAGTGTTTGATATCCAAAGTGTTGGAAAACTTTGTAGAGAAAAAGGAATTTTATTTGTCGTTGATACCGCTCAAAGTGCTGGAGTGATCCCAATCTCCATGAAGGAAGATAATATCGATATATTATGTTTTACCGGACATAAAGGCTTGATGGGACCACAGGGTATCGGGGGAATCTGTATTAGAAAAGGTGTAGAGATCCGTCCGTTAAAAACAGGTGGAACAGGAATCCTATCATTTTCGAAAACACAGCCAGGAGTGCTGCCACAGGCATTGGAAGCAGGAACATTAAATGGGATCGGAATCGTAGGACTTGGGGCAGCGATTGATTTTATCAATACATATGGAATTGATAAGATACGTGAACAGGAAATGAATCTTATTGAAATATTTTATAAAAAAATTCAGAAGATCCAAGGAATTAAAATTTATCATGAAAATCAATTGGATCTGACAAAACAAACCGCCATTTGTTCGATTAATCTGGAAGAATATGATTCTGGAAGTGTCAGTGATGAATTAATGGAACGTTTCCAGATACAGACAAGGTCAGGTGCTCATTGTGCACCATTGGTACATGAACATTTCGGTACGATAGAGCAGGGAATGGTAAGATTCAGTTTTGGACATGAGACAACGATGGAAGAAATCAACCAGATAATAAATGCAGTTAAGATTCTTGCAGAAGAATAAAGAGGGAAAAGATATGATCATTGCAGTTGCAGGTTCCGGTGGAAAAACAACGAGAGTTCATAAGTTAGCACAGTATTATAGAAGTCTTGGAAAGAAAGTCTTTGTCACAACGACAACTCATATGAAAAAGGAATCCGATACCGTGATCCCTGAAAATATAGAAGATATTCGAAAGCAATTAAATGAAACCGGATATTGTATGGCGGGAATGCCTGCGACGCCAGAAAATGCGTTAGTACAAAAAATCGGACCATTACCAGAAGATTTCTATGAAACTGCAGTAAAAGAAGCAGATATCACGCTGATAGAAGCCGATGGTTCCAGGAGAATGCCGGCAAAGATTCCAGCGGATTATGAACCAGTGATCCCTGAAAATATCGATGAGATTCATATTGTGATCGGAATGTCAGCACTTGGGAAACCAGCCAGCAAGGCTGTTCACAGACTTTCATTAGCGGACAAGGATTTAGAGATTAAAGAAGATACGATCCTTACACCGCTGCATTTACAAAAATTACTGAAGAAAGGATATCTAGGACCATTGAGAGAGCAATATAAAGATACAAAAATCAAAGTATATCCAGGACAGGCAGGTACACTATATCAAAGAGTGATCGCTCGATTCTTACAGGAAGAAAAAGATGTCGCACAGATCAAGGACGATTGGTTTAAGATTCAGCCGAAATTAGTTATCTTCGGGGCTGGACATGTAGCGATCCAGTTACTCCGGATTGCGAAATTTTTAGATTTCTACACGATTATGATCGATGACAGAGAGGAATTTGCAGATTCAGAGAAACTATCACAAGCAGATGAAGTTTACTGCAGAGATTTTCATGACATAGAAGATATTTTGCCAGAACAAGATAACGCATTTTATGTGGTTGTCACACGTGGACATGCAAATGACAGATTATGTGCAGAAACGGTATTACGAAGACCATATCTCTATCTTGGAATGATCGGAAGCAAAGGAAAAGTTGCAAAAACCTTCGAGATAATGAAAGAAGAAGGATACAGTGAAGAACAGATCAGCACGATCCATGCACCAATCGGATTAAAGATCGGTGCAAGAACGCCAGAAGAGATTGCAATCAGTATCGCAGCAGAGATGATCGCAATCAAAAATCACGAAACAGAAAGTACGATGAGTAAAGAACTTTTTGAGACAAAAGAATCAGGAGTGCTATGCATTATCACAAAGAAATCTGGTTCATCTCCACGAGGTGTTGGAAGTATGATGCTTGTCACAAAAGATAGAATCATTGGAAGTATCGGTGGAGGAAACTTAGAAAAAACTGTTATGGAAGAAGCACCATCGATGAAAGAGATCACAAGGAAAGAATATGATCTATCGAATGCACAGAGTGCAACACTTGGCATGATCTGTGGTGGTAAAAATGAAATATTATATGTTCCAGTATAAAAAGACAGAAAAAACAACACAGGAGTAGAAAATGGGAAAATACAATTTTGACGAAGTAATCGACAGACATGGAACAGATTGTTTGAAATACGATTTTGGAATGAAGAGAAAAGGAAGAGATGACCTGCTTCCTCTTTGGGTAGCAGATATGGATTTTCGTCTGCCAGATGAGATTCTTGATGAATTTCATAAAAGAATTGATCATGGGATTTTTGGATATACGGATCCCTTAGATGAATATTTTGATGCAATGAACCACTGGTTTTCAACAAGATACGGATATACGATCAAACCAGAATGGGTAACACTTGGAGCAGGAATCGTTTATGCACTTGGAACAAGTGTTAAGGCATTTACCGAAGAAGGAGATGCCATGATGGTTATGCAGCCAGTGTACTATCCATTTAGTGAAGTTATCAAAAATGATGGAAGAAAACTGGTAAACTGTCAGCTTCGTTATGAAAACAATTGTTATTCTATTGATTTTGAAAAAATGGAACAAATGATCAAAGAAGAAAATGTAAAAGCACTGATCTTCTGCAACCCACACAATCCAGTAGGAAGAGTCTGGACAAGAGAAGAAATGGAAAAAGTCGCAGAAATCTGTTTAAAATACAACGTAATCTGGATGGTTGATGAGATGCATTGTGATTTTATTTTTCCAGGACATGAGTTTACAAGCTGTATGAATCTGGATAAAAAATTTCATGAGATCATTGCACTTTACAGCTCGCCAGGAAAGACATTTAATGTTGCAGGATTACAGCCAGCAAATATCATTATTCCAAACGAAGAATTAAGAAAAAAATATCAATGGGCTAATACACAGGCAGCTTACAGTCAGGGAAGCTTAATGGGACAGCTTGCTGTGAAAGTATGTTACACAAAAGGTGCTGACTGGGTAGATGAATTGGTAGAATATATATATGAAAACGTAAAGTATATGAGCCGATATGTAAAAGAGAACTTTCCAAAAGCAAAGATGGTAGAACCAGAAGGGACTTATTTAGTATGGGTTGATTTCTCAGGATATGGATTCAGCAATGAAGAATTAGAACATTTAATGTTAGAAGAAGCAAAATTGTGGCTGGATTCTGGAATCATCTTTGGACCAGAGACAGCACAGTTTGAGCGTTTCAACGTTGCGTGTCCACGAGTGACGGTTGAGCAGGCACTGACACAGTTAAAAAATGCACTGGATAAGCATCTGGCAGAGAAATAAGACAGATTTATCTGGATATATATTAAGATTGAGAGGAAAAGAAATGGAGAAACAAAAGAAAAATCTAGGATCTGTGGCCTTTCTTCCACTGATCGTATTTCTAGTATGTTATGTAGGATGTGGAATTACATTTACCTTGATGGGAGCAGACGACCCATTTGGAAAATTTCCACGTCATGTCGCACTTTTGGCAGGATGTGCGGTAGCACTTCTTTTAAATAGAAGTATGGATGTAAAAGATAAATTAAACATTATGACGACAAACATGGGAAATTCTGGAGTTATGATGATCGTTTTGATCTATCTGATGGCAGGGGGATTTCAGGGAGCAGCAGCGGCAATGGGAGGAAAAGATTCTGTTGTTAATCTATGTCTTCATGTGATTCCAGTAACATTTTTGATTCCAGGTGTATTTTTAATGTGCTGTTTTATTTCTACATCGATAGGAACATCCATGGGAACCATTGCAGCAATGGCACCAATCGCGATCAATGTGGCACAGGGAGCACACTTAAATGTTGCGATCGTTGGAGCAGCAGTGATCGGAGGTTCTTATTTTGGAGATAACCTTTCCATGATCTCTGATACAACGATCTCAGCAGCAGAAGGATGCGGTTCTGAGATGAAAGATAAGTTTAAGATGAACTTCTTTATCGCATTACCGGCTGCGATTGTGGCAATGATCCTTTATTCAGTGGTCGGAGGTACTGGAAGTGGAGCAATCAAGGCAGGAAGTTACAATATCATTGAAGTCCTTCCATATCTTATCGTTCTTGGAGCAGCATTGATGGGGATTAACGTTGCAGTTGTACTTTTTGTAGGAATCCTCTCTGCAGGTATTATCGGATTTTGTGTGGGAAGCTGCGGATTTTTTGACTGGATTCAGGCAATTGGAAATGGTATGAGTGATATGTTTAGTATCAGTATGGTTGCGATCTTGGTATCTGGAATCATTGGTATTGTTCGCGAATATGGCGGAGTTGAGTGGCTGGTAGGAGCGATTAGTGGCAAGATCAAGAATAGACGTGGTGCAGAATATGGAATCGGGCTGATGTCAGGAATTCTTTCTGCAGCAATGGTAAATAACACGATTGCTATTATTGTTACTTGTCCGATTGCAAAAGAAATCGGTGAAAAATACAAGATTGCACCAAAGAGACTTGCCAGTCTGGTAGATATCTTTGCCTGTGCATTTATCTCATTGATGCCACATGATGGAGGTATGTTAATGATCACGGCACTCGCAGATGTGTCACCACTTAATGTGTTAAAATATTCATTTTATATGTTTGGATTGATCATTGCTACTTGTGTGACGATACAGTTTGGATTGATGGATGAGAAAAATTAGATTGTAATACAGAAGTGTATTGAATATTCATAAAAATAGAAATAGAGATTGAAGTATGAAAAATGAATGCCATTGATGGTATTTTGTACTCCAATCTCTATTTTTGTTTTTATAAATATTTGAAGATAGTATCAATTAATTGCAAGAATTGTTAAAAATTATATCGACAATGAATTAAAAATGGAATAAAAAGAAAAAACAATATCACCAGAACTTGGAATGGTAATAGGTTCAATTACAGAAACGCAGAAATTAATTGATGATTCATTGAAATTAGAACAGGAAGGAGTTGAGTTGAATATGTGCAAGGCCTTAGAAGAATTAGAAGAAAGAGGAAGAGAGAAAGGAAGGATAGAAGGAAGAGTAGAGGGTGCAATTAAAATTTATAAGAAGATGGAAGCATCAAGAGAAGATACAATAAAAAATATCATGGAGGACTTTTCTTTGGATAAAGAAGTTGCTGATAAATATGTAGAAGAATATTATTAAATTATATAAAATTTAAACATAAAAATGGAGTTATTGCGTTATCTATAGTTCTTTTTGAACTTTTATTATGATAATGCAATAACTCTATTTTTTATTTATTTTAAAACAAACACCATATAACAGTTGACAACAGTTTGATGCTGTTATACACTGTTTATAAGTAAAGGAGGATGATACAAAATGAAGATCATAATCAACACATCATCCATGGTTCCAATCTATGAGCAGATCATAGACCAGATCAAAACAATGATCCGAAAGCAAGAATTAAAGCAGAATGACCAGCTGCCATCTGTCCGGGCATTGTCAAAGGAATTAAAGATCAGTGCTTTAACGGTAAAGAAAGCTTACGATGAACTGGAAAGAGAAGGCTTTACAGTAACGATTCATGGAAAAGGCAGCTATGTGACAGCGGCGAACACGGAGTTGATGATGGAAGAGCAAAAGAAGGAAGTAGAACAGGACTTAGAACAAGCAATTCTAAAAGGAAGGCGTTTTGGCATCAGTGATGAAGATATCAAAACCTTGTTTGAGTTAATATTGGAGGGATAAGGTATGTTAAAAATTGATAAATTAAAGAAACAATATAAGAATTTCACCCTCAACTGTTCCATGGAAGTAAAAGAGGGGATGATCACTGGGTTTGTAGGTCCGAATGGATCTGGAAAAAGCACAACTTTAAAGGCAGTGCTTGGATTGATTTACATAGATGGAGGAGATATTCAGATTTTTGGAAAGAATGTCAAGGATATAAAACCAGAGGATAAGGAACAGATCGGTGTTGTACTTTCTGATTCTGGTTTTAGCAGATATCTTACAGTAAAAGACATCAAGGATATTCTAAAAAATACATATGAAGCATTTGATGAACAGTTATTTACAAACTATATAGAGAAATATCAGTTGCCAACAGACAAAAAACTAGAACAGTTTTCTGTTGGAATGAAAGCAAAATTAAAGTTAATTACAGCAATCTGCCACAAAGCAAAACTATTAATCTTAGATGAACCAACGGCAGGGCTTGATGTCATGGCAAGGAATGAGATGCTTGATATGTTAAGAGATTATATGGAAGAAGATGAAGAACGTTCGATTCTTGTAAGTTCTCATATATCAACAGATCTTGAAACCTTATGTGATAATATTTATATGATCAATGAAGGAAATATCATCTTGCACGAAGAAACAGACCGGTTATTAAGTAATTATGCGATCTTAAAGGTTGATGAAGAACAGTCAAAAACACTAGATCCACAATATATAATAAAAATGAAGAAAGAATCCTATGGATATGCATGTCTTACAGATCAGAAACAATTTTATCTGGAGAATTATCCAAAGATCGTGGTAGAAAAAGGAACGATCGATCAGATCATTACATTAATGATACAGGGGGTGTAGAAGATGAAAGGATTATGGACAAAAGACATCAGATTAATCTCATCACAACAAAAAAATCTGGCAGTGATCTGGCTAGTTGCAGCAGGAATCTTAATCGCTACGGATCAAATATCATTTGCAATTAGCTATACGTCTGTGATTACAATCATGACAGCAATCAGTACGATCAGTTACGATACATTTGATAATGGCAATGCGTTTTTATTTACGCTTCCATTTAGCAGAAAAGAATATACAAGAGAAAAATATCTGTTTAGCCTCTTTTGGGGAATGATAACAGTCATTGGAGGTATATTGTTAGTAGTCATCGTTACAGCAGCAAAAGGTACATTGTTAATGAGGTCAGAAGAAATTGTGATGGCAGTCTTACTCAATATTCCAATGCTATTGATTTTTCAATCAATGGCCCTTCCTTTTCTATTAAAATATGAAGCAGAGAAGGGAAGAATCGCGTTAGCAGCTATGATCGGAGGGATTGTTTTTGTTGTTATCTTTTTTTTCAAAATGTTTGAAACGGCAGGGATTGAGCTGATTGACATCGTGATGAATCAAATGTATTTAAAAAATATTACACTATGGGCTTCTATCTATATAATTTCCATTGTCATTTGGTTCCTGTCATTGAAAATAGCTGAAGGAATTATGCTAAAAAAAGAATTTTAATTTATTAGAAAAATGAATAATATAAACAAAAGTAGTTGTATGAAACAAAAATGTTTGGTATAACTACTTTTTTTCGTTTCTCCCTCATATGAGGGAGAACAATTCCAGGAATCAGACTATAGTAAAGTTATCAAAAGGATAGCGGATATGAAAGGAAGGAGCAGCAGTAAAATGAAAGTATTTGAACCGTTTAAAATCAATCAGATGGAGCTTAAAAACCGTATGGTCGTATCAGCAATGGTAACAAACTATTGTTCTGAGGATGGAATGGCAACAGAGAAATTTATTGCCTATCATGAATATAAAGCAAAAGGTGGAGGGGGACTGATCATCACAGAAGATTATGCAGTGACACCAACTGCAGGTGGATTTAAAAAGCTTCCTGGATTATGGGAAGATGGACAGATTGAAAGCTATAAGGAGTTAACAAGAAGAATTCATGAAGCAGGTGGAAAGATCGCAGCACAGATTTATCATGCAGGAAGAGAGACAAGCAGTGCGATCACAGGAGAACAGCCAGTCGGACCTTCCGCGTTAAAAGATCCAACAATGCCAGAGACACCAAGAGAAATGACAGTAGAAGAAATTCATGAACTGGTTGAGCAATTCAGAGATTGCGCAAGAAGAGCAAAAGAAGCTGGATTTGATGCAGTTGAAGTTCATGGGGCACATGGATATCTGATTGGAGCATTTGCCTCTCCTTTTTCCAATAAGAGAAGTGATGAATACGGAGGAACGATCCGAAACCGTGCAAGATTTGCAATGGAGATCATTGAGAATATTAAGGAAAAATGCGGAAAAGATTATCCAGTTTTATACAGAATGTCAGCGGTTGAATATGTCCCAGGTGGATTAGAAATCGAGGAATCTAAGATACTTGCAAGACTGGTAGAGGAAGCAGGAGCAGATTGTATTCATTGTTCACAGGGTGTTTATGCATCCACACATGTGATCATTCCACCATCTGTTGTTCCAAGAGCAGCATATGTAGAAAATGCAGCAGAGATCAAAAAAGTGGTAGATATTCCAGTGATCGCAGTAGGAAGAATCAATGATGTTGAAATTGCAGAAAGTGTTTTACAAGCAGACAAAGCAGATCTTGTAACAATGGCGAGAGCTTCTCTTATCAAGGAGACAAATTGAAATCATAAATAGTGAAAAACTTTTAGAACATTGTACTCTGGGAATGAGAACAAGCATTTAAAATCTTTATTTTATTATAAAACTAAAGTTAAAATCCAATACTCACGAGCAGTCACTCATACCTACAGCTTATCAATAAACAAAATTTAAATATATAAAAAATAGATTGTTTCCCTTGGACCATATGAGCTCGTCGGCACTTAATGAGCAGTGACGATTCATCGTCGCTGTCGAATTTAGTGTCCGCTACGTGCGAATCTGAACGAGAGTGGGTCCAAGGGAAACAATCTATTTTTTATATATTTCCACAAATTTTATTTATTCATAAGTTTTTATTTATTAGGGATCAATACAATATCTTCCCCAGCTTTTCTTCTCTGATATAACTCAGCAGTAGCTGTAAGTAATACATCAGAAGTAGAATTTAAGCAAGTTTCAACAGAATCCTGTACTACTCCAATGATGAATCCAACACCAACAACCTGCATGGCAACATCATTTGAGATACCAAATAAAGAACATGCAAGAGGGATCAACAGCAGGGATCCACCAGCAACACCAGAAGCACCACATGCAGAAACAGCAGCTAAGACACTTAAGATGATCGCTGTAGGAATATCAACAGAGATACCCATTGTATGAGCAGCTGCAAGAGACATAACTGTGATCGTGATCGCAGCACCATCCATGTTGATCGTAGAACCAAGAGGGATAGATACAGAATAGTTATCTTCATTTAATCCCAGTTTTTCGCAAAGAGCCATGTTCATAGGAATGTTTGCAGCAGAACTTCTTGTAAAGAATGCTGTTAAACCACTTTCTTTTAAGCATTTTAAGATCAGTGGATATGGGTTTCTGCGAAGCATACTAAATACGATGATTGGGTTTGTTACAAATACAGTAAATAACATACATCCAACTAATAGGGCAAGAAGTTTACCATAATCAGTAAAGATGCTTAATCCGTTTGTAGATACAGTGTTATATACAAGTCCAAGAATACCAAATGGAGCACAGTTGATGATCCAGTGTACAGCTTTTGTAACTGCAGCAGAGATATCATGAAGAGCTTTTTTAGTTCCAGGAGTTGCAGCTTTTAATGCAAGTCCAAAAACAACAGCCCATGCAAGGATACCGATGTAGTTTGCCTTTACAAGGGAATCAACAGGGTTTGATACGATATTCATTAATAAGTTCTTTAATACTTC
>OHBM01002772.1_pt1 | contig 11320 bp, 9 predicted proteins | sample 1577251 | NCBI WGS metagenome assembly OHBM01 (sample SAMEA3541557, study PRJEB24748) | human gut metagenome | biome: human gut; feature: human-associated habitat; material: faeces | place: China | collected 2012
GGCTGCGCATGGCCATGTAGCCCGCGAAGGCGTGACCAAGCTCGTGGGTCAGCACCTGCATGTCGAAGATCGTGTGGTTGAAGCAGGAGAACACGAAGGGCGCCTTCAGGCTGGGCAGGCTCGTCATGTAGCCCGTGGAGGCCTTGCCCGGCTTGTTCTGTAAGTCCATCAGCTCATGATCGATCATGAAGTCGATGAATTCGCCGGTTTCCGGGCTGATCTCGTGGTACATCTTCTGGGCGGTCCTGACCATGAAGGCGTCGTCGCCCGCAGGCTCGGCGTTGCCGTCCGGGAAGACCATCTTCTCGTCGTACCACATGACATGGTCGATGCCGAGGCGCTTTGCCTGCGCGTCATAGAGCTTCTGGCACAGCGGCACGAGGAATGTGCGCACCTGCTCCCGGAAGGACGCGACTTCCTTTTCGCCGTAGTCCGTGCGCCCCTGCTCCAGATAGCCCACGGGAATGTAGTTTTCGTAGCCCAGGTTCCTGCCCATCTGGTTGCGGATGCGGATAAGCTCGCTCCAGATCTCCTCCAGACGCGGCTCGTTGTCTTCGTAGAACTTGGAGTACGCCTTGACGGCGGCGGCACGCACCGTGCGGTCGGGATGCTCGAAGTATTTCTGGACGCCGTAAAGGTTCAGGGTCTTGCCGTCGAAGGAAATCTCGGCGGTGGCCATGATCTTCTGATACTCGTTGGTCAGGCGGCTCTCCTGCTGACGCAGCGGGATGTTGGCTTCACAGAACAGCTTCTTCTGCAAGTCCATGGAGACAAAGTATTGCTTGCCGAATTCCCGCTCGATGTCCACCCGGAAGGGGCTGGCCGCGATTGCTTTGCTGAGCGCCACCTCGTCGCCGCTGAGGGTGGGCAGTGTGTCCTGCAAATAATTGATCTCCGCTTCATAAAATTCATCCCGGGTGTCCAGCGTGTGGCGGATGTGTGCGATGGAATACTGGGTGAACAGTTCGCAGCTCTCCCGGTCGATCTCAAAAATCAGGCTGCGCAGGGCTTCGTAGCTCTCCGCCTGCCCGACTGCGGCTTTCCATTGGGCGAGCTGTGTGCGGTGCGCTTCCAGATCGGGGCGCTTATATTCCAGTGTTGAGAATTTGTAATTTTCCATAGTGTCCTTGTCTCCTTACATGATTGATAGGGGGCTAAAATCCTTTTTCAGGAACATTGACTGCTGAATCATTCCCGTGCGGCGCTTCCATCTGCTGCACAGGAACGGCCGCATCCTTCTAAAAAAGCTTGCAGCACATTTTATACATGCCAAAGTCCCGGGTTCGCAGAGCCTTTACCAGCGTGCGGTTTCCGGAAACGTCCAGATCGGCGGGGAAGGTATTGCAGAAAAGGTCACAGGTCAGAACGAACACGCTCTCCTGAATCTCCTCCGGAAGGTCCGCGATGCGGTGCTGGTTCAGACGGATTTGCAGCAGAATGTACCGGAAATAGGCGTCGTCTGCCGGAAGCCCCGCCTGGGCGTGCTCTGCCATCAGTTCCTCCGTGATCCAGTAGGTGTCCACGGACTTGGGCTTGCCGTGGGAGGACTTGACAATGCCGGCCTGGTTGATGCGGTAGCCGTAGACCATATGTCCCGTGACCCAGACGTTTTTGGCATTGGGGAAAATCAGGTAGGAGAGCAGGGAGTCCTCGTACCAGTAGCCCTCGGGGAAGCAGAGGTGTTCAAATAGTGCGCCCCGGTAGAGTTTTCCCCATGCGTGACCGTGGAGCGTGTAGGGGTCGGATACCTTGTGGTCGGACTCGTAGCGGTGCATGACGGACTTTCTGTTATCATACACGTAATACGCGCCGCCCTCCACCAGATCGCAGTCGTGGGCAAAGGCGGTGTCCAGCATGGCGTCGATGGCACCGGGCAGGAGAAAATCGTCGGAATCAATGAACATGAGGTATTTGCCCAAAATCTCCCGGATGCCGGTATTTCTCGCGCCGGAAAGACCCTTGTTCCGCTGATGAATGACCGTCACCCGCGGGTCATCGGAGTAGGTGTCCGCGATCGCGGGGGTGGTGTCGGTCGCGCCGTCGTCCACCAGAATGACGCGGTATGTATACTTCGTCTCCTGCGCCAGCACGGAGTCCATGCACTGGGCAAGATAGGCTTCCACGTTATAGGCCGGGATCACGATCTGCAAATCGCACTCCGGATTCAGCAGACGGTTGTCGGCGGCCGCGGTTCCCGTGGGGGGAGGGGAGAAGCGCAGCAGCGTTTCCCGTGCGCTGGCAGAATCCATGGCGGATCTCCGGCTGAAAACCGGCGCGGCTGTGTTCAGGATGCCTTTCAGGGTGCCTTTGATCGCACCTTTCAGCGTCGATGCTGTCATAGTATCACCTCAAAAAATAGTATACTGTTTCCCGGATGGAAAGTCAATATCCCGGCGTCTGGTTGACATTTTCAGCAAAATGCAGTAGAATTTGGGCAAATCGGGAAAAAGAGGGAAAGCACATGGTTGGGCTTGGAACGGTCATCAACACCGCCGCGATTCTGGCAGGCGGTGTGTGCGGGGCGTTGTTTGGACGCGTCCTGAGCCAGAGCGCGCAGGATACGCTGATGAAGGTCTGCGGCGTCGGTACGCTGTTTATCGCCATTTCCGGCGCCATGGAGGGTATGCTCACGGTGCAGGACGGAAAGGTCGTCAGCAGCGGCGCGATGCTGATCATCGGGTGCCTTGCCATCGGCGCGGTGATCGGAGAAGCGCTGAACATTGAGGGCGCGTTTGAGCGGCTGGGGCAGTGGCTGAAGGTCAAAACCGGGAACGCCAAGGACAAGACGTTCGTCAATGCCTTCGTCAGCGCGTCCCTGACCGTCTGCATCGGGGCAATGGCCATCGTCGGCTCCATTCAGGACGGACTGACCGGGGATTATTCCATCCTCGCAACCAAAGCGGTGCTGGACCTGATCATCATAATGGTGATGAGCAGCTCCATGGGAAAAGGCGCGGCATTTTCCGCAATTCCCGTGGCGGTGCTGCAAGGGAGCATGACGGCGCTTGCGGGACTGATGCGGCCGGTCATGACCGAAGGGGCGCTGGCGAACCTGTCGCTGGTGGGAAATGTGCTGATTTTCTGCGTCGGCATCAATCTGCTTTTCGGGAAGAAAGTGAAGGTGGCGAATCTGCTGCCCGCCATTGTGATCGCGGTGGCCGCGGCGTTTCTGCCTGTTTGATGGAGGAAAATATGGCGAACATTCTGGTATCCGGGCTGATCAACACGGAGACGACCGTGCGGGTGCGGCAGTTCCCGGTGAACTATTACCCCATTGATTACCCCTTTTTCGGGGTGAACACCGCCGTGTCCGGCGTGGCGTACAACATTTCCAAAGCACTGAAAACCTTGGGGGACGACGTGACTCTGCTTACCATGACGGGGCGGGACTTCCCGGCGGAATATATCCAGAGCCAGCTTTGCACGGCGGGAATCGGAACGGACTGGGTCGAACCCAGATTGAAGGAGACGCCCAACTCCGTGGTGCTTTATGACGGCGAGGGGAAGCGGCAGATCTACTGCGACCTGAAGGACATTCAGGAAACGCCCTACGACTTCCCGGAGGACATTTGCCGGGACGCTGACGTGGTGGCCGCCTGCAACATCAATTTTAATCGCCCGCTGCTGCATCAGGCGAAGACGCTGGGCAAAACCGTGGCCACAGATGTCCATGTGCTTTCGGACATCCATGACGAATTCAACCGGGAATTCATGTCCTGCGCGGATATTCTGTTCCTCAGCGACGAGGGAATTCGTGGAGACTACCGGGATTTTCTGCGGGCGCTGGGGGACACTTACGGAAACCGTATTATCGTTCTCGGCAGGGGAGCCGAGGGCGCGGCCATGTACCTCCGGGAGGAAAACCGCATTTTCGCCCTGCCCGCCGTGCAGGTGGGGGAAATCGTCAACACCGTGGGCGCGGGGGATGCCCTGTTCAGCGGCTTCCTGCATCATTTTGCGCGGGGATACCGCCCGCTGGATGCGCTGGCACGGGCGCAGGTTTTTGCGTCCGCAAAGATACGTGTCAGCGGTGCGGCCAACGGCTTCCCTGCGGAAAAGGAAATGGAATCGCTCTGCCGGGAGTACGCGGGGAGAATGGAATATTACGAGGTATAAAAAACCGAGGCAGCACATGAAAGTGCTGCCTCAGTCTTCTTCACTCCAGAACGTGTTCCAGACCCATTTGCAGAATGGTCTTCACATGGTCGTCGGCCAGAGAGTAGAGGATGTTCTTCCCCTCCCGGCGGAATTTGATCAGGTGCATTTGCTTCAGAATCCGAAGCTGGTGGGAAATGGCGCTCTGGCTGACGTCCACAGTCTCCGCAATGTCCGTCACGCACAGCTCCTGTCGGGACAGAAGCGCCAGAATATGCACCCGGGTAGAATCGGCAAAGCCCTTGAATAGCTCCGCAATGGCGTCCATGGTTTCCTTTTCGGGTACTGACTGCATTCAGATCCCTCCTTTTATCCCGTATATTCTAGCCCATTTTTTCAAAAGATGCAACTGTTTTTTCCATAGCGTCTTGCAGCGCTCTGGAAATGGGCAGCATGGTGTCCGCGTCCAGCTTGACCACCCGGCGGTCGTAGGTTATCAGGCCGTTCACCTCATCCTCCACGTCGCTGACCTGGGTGTAGATGGCGGCACACAGACCCTTTTCCACGGCGGGGACAATGGATTCCCGGTAGAGCGCCGCTACCGCTTCGTTCAGAGCTTCTCTCGTCGGGCAGGCACCGTAGCCGTAGGTTTTGTCGGGGTTGAAAATGTGCCCCTCGACCCGCCATGTTTTCCCGCCGAACTCTGATAGCACCAACGGACGAAGACCGCCGCCTGTCAGACGCAGCTTCCCGAAATACTGGTGGCGGCTGTCCACATCGGTGTTCTTTCCACGGAACCAGCCGGAGGTGGTGTCGATAAAGCGGGTAGCGTCCAGCGTGCGGAACCATCCGCAGACGCGGTCGCTGTCGAACTGCCCCCAGCCCTCGTTGAAGATTGTCCAGTAGCAGATGCAGGGGTGGTTTTTCAGCTGGTTCACCGCGTCAGCCGCGCCCTGACGGAAGGTATTGCGGCTTCGTTCATCCGAGTGAAGACGCCGGTCGTTCCATTTCTGAATGCCGATGGTGGGAAGCACGGTGTCCCGGAAATAGCTGTAGCTGCCGTTGTTGACCATGTCCTGCCAGACAATCATGCCCAGCCGGTCGCACTGATAGTAGAATTCCTCCGGCTCGACTTTGATGTGCTTGCGCAGGGTGTTGAAGCCGAGACGCTTCATGGCGAGGATATCATCGGCATAGCTTTCCGGGGCGGGGGCGGTGAGCAGCCCCTCCGGCCAGTAGCCCTGATCCAGCAGACCGTGGAAGAAATAGGGTTTGCCGTTGAGACACAGGCGGGGATATTCGCCTACCTTTTTGATTTCCAGAGACCGGATGGCAAAGTAGGATTCCACCTTATCCTGCGCCGTTTCCACAGTGAAGCGGTAAAGATAGGGGTCGTCCGGGCACCAGAAATGGGGATTTTCCGGGGCGATGGTCACTTGCCCGTGTTCCAGCGGGAACTGCCCCAGCTGCTCCACGCTGACGGTTCCGTCCAAGGGCGGAACCGTGGAGATCGTCACGGACGCGCCGTGATTTTCGATGTTCAGCTTCTCTATATAGATATCCGGCACGCTTTCCAGCCACACCGTCTGCCAGATACCGGACACGGGGGTGTACCACATGCCGCCCCGGTTCATCACCTGCTTGCCGTAGGGGAAAGCCTGATCGTGAAGATCGTCGGTGCAGCGGATGACCAGCTCGTTTTCCTCCGCCAGCGCTTCGGTGATGTCCACGCAGAAGGAGGCATAGCCGCCCTCGTGGCGGCACAGGTGCTGCCCGTTCACGAACACCTCTGCAATTTGGTCGGCAGCGCCGATGTGGAGCAGCATCCGCTCCCGGCGGAAGCCCTCGGGCAGAAGAAAGCGTCGGCGATACCACAATGGCGCGCCCTCTTCAAAATGCCGCCCGATGCCGGAAAGCCGGGACTCCGGGCAGAAGGGCACGGTAATGCGCATATCAAATGTTTCCGGTTTCCCGGATGATACGGCAAAATCCCATTCTCCGTTCAAGTTTATGTAAGAATCCCGGCGCATCTGCGGCCTGGGATAGACCTGCCATGGCGTGCCGGAAAGCGTTTTGCCTCTGGGCGTGGTAAGCGTCTGCAGCATGGACATCCTCCTTTTACCGTCCGATGGAAGTTTTTCCCGGGTGGAACACTGGAATACAGGGTGTTTTGTTGGATATTCTACTTACTAATCTACCATACCCGGGCAAACGTGTCAAGCGAAGCCGCAGACGGCGGACGGGGAAGCGTTCAAATCGACTTTTTCTATTAAGTTTTTACGAAAACTCTTTGCAAATGAAAAGAAATATGCTATAATATACTGAGTTTCGTGTGACTATCTGCGCCAAGAACACGGGCGCGCACGTAAGAGTGTATCTGAAAACTGTCAAAACGCCCAATCAGCGGCTCTTTTTGCCCTGTGCCGCGCCATTTTCCCTTGAAATGCAGCAAGCATTCCTGCGGAAAAATGGCTTGCTCAGGACAAAAATCCCTCGCTGCTGGTCATTTCGCCAGTTTTCAGATACACCCTAGAAAGGCAAAAGAGATGCAAGATCTATCGAAAATTTCTGTCGTCCTGCCTTCTTTGGACCCGGACGAGAAGCTGAACGCCGTCATCGACGGCCTGCTGGAATACGGCTTTTCCAACATCATTCTGGTCAACGACGGAAGCAAGCAGGAAAATTTACATTATTTCACGGACGCCGCCGCGGCTCATCCCGAAATTCATCTGCTCCATCATGAGGTGAACCGGGGGAAGGGCGCGGCTTTGAAGACCGCTTTCCGGTGGTTTCTGGACAACTGTCCCGAAGGCGCCGGCGTCGTGACGGTGGACGGCGACAACCAGCACCACCCCGAGGATACCCGGGCGTGCTGCGAGAAAATGCTGGAGACCGGGCACTGCATTCTGGGCTGCCGGGACTTTACGCTGGACCACGTGCCGAATCGCAGCCGGTTCGGCAACCACACCACGTCGCTGGTGTTCAAGACCTTCGTGGGCATGACCATTTCCGACACCCAGACCGGCCTGCGGGCGCTGCCCCGGGAGGCAGTGGAGGAGCTGGTGGACGTGGCGGGGGACCGGTTTGAGTACGAGACCAATATGCTTCTGGCGTTCAAGGAAAAGGCCATCCCCTTCGAGGAGAACAAGATCCGCACCGTGTACATTGAGGAGAACAAAAGCTCCCATTTCCGCACCTTTGTGGATTCCTGGCGGATATACAAGCTGATTCTGGCGCATTTCTTCCGGTATACGATAAATTCCATCGTCTGCGCCGCAGTGGACACCGGCCTGTTCACCCTATTCACTGCTCTGCTTAAAAAGGCGCTGGAGGGCTTTGCCCTCACCGCCGCGGCAGGGACAGGGGCGAGAGTGATCTCGTCTCTGCTGAACTTCTTCCTCAATAAGAAGCTGGTGTTCAGGACCAACGCAGACACTGGTAAGACCTTACTTCGCTACTACTGTCTGGCGGTTCCCCAGATGCTGCTGCAAATTCTGCTGACCGACGGCGCGTATGTGCTTTTCCACGTAAAGCCCACCGGCGTGCTGCACACGCTGATTTACGTGGTCGTGATGATTCTGCTTTACATCATCGGCTATATGATTCAGCAGCGCTGGGTGTTCGCGCCCCAGAAACAAAATGAACCCGAGGTTGAGAGAAAATGAGCAAACGAAACACAATGCCCGATTATGATCCCGTTCCTTCCCAGCGGGGCGGGGCTTCCAGGCCGCCCAAGAAGAAAAAGAAGAAGGGCAGCGGCCTGTTCGGACGGATCGTCCGGCGGTTTTTCCTGGTGCTGTTCACCGTGATCGCCCTGATTCTGGTGGCGGCGTGTCTGGCGGCGAACCTGATCTTCAACGGCCCGTCCCCCGCAGCCCGGGATATTTTGACCATGACGCTGCTGGAGCCCAGCGGAACCAAGTGGATTCCCGGCCTGTTCATGGACGCACAGACCCTGGATTCCATCCGCGCACGGGATGACTCCAACCTGAAGGACGAGTTCTCCAACGCGTCGGAAATCGTCATCAACAAGGACACGGCGATTTCTGCCGGCACCGACGAGTGGGCAAATTCCCCCGACGGTATCCGCTTTGAATCCCACTCCGGCGACACCTATAACGCCCATATCATGATCGTCCGTGACCCCAGCAAGGTCTACCTGGGTACCTCTACGGAGAATTTCTCCACCTCCATTCCCGGCACCCGCATCGACGACCAGATCGAGACCGACGGCGCCATTGCCGGTGTCAACGCAGGCGCGTTCTTTGACAACGGTACCTCTGATCCTGCTGTCGGCTCCGTGCCGGAGGGACTGGTTTACTCCAAGGGCGTCTGCAAGTGGACGACCGGCTCTCCCCCCAACGGCATCAAGGGCTTCGCGGGCTTCAACAAGGACAACATCCTTGTGGTCGCTCAGGACAATCTGAGCAAGGCTCAGGCGGAGGAGCTGAACATCCGGGATGGCTGCTGCTTCGGCCCCGTCCTCATCATGAACGGGGAAATCAACCAGGAAGCCTACAACTCCAACTCCGGCTGGAACCCCCGTACCGCCGTCGGCCAGCGGAAGGACGGCGCCGTGGTGTTCGTGTGCATTGACGGCCGTCAGGCCGGTTCCGCAGGCGGCACCTATAAGGACGTCATCGACATCATGATCGAGTACGGCGTCGTGAACGCCTGCAACATGGACGGCGGCTCGTCCAGCATTATGGTCTACCGGGATACCTACGGCCTGTTCGGCGAAGCCGGTACCGTGCAGGTGATCAACATCTATTCCCTGCTGCAGGAGCGCCCCAGAAAGATGCCGACCTTCTGGATGGTCGCGCCGTAAGGAAGTGAGGGAAACCATGTATCAAGGAAAATTCGACCGGATAGGTCAAGAGATTCACCTTTTCCCCGTCCAGTGCGACCCAGTTCTTTCCGAGATTTCCTACAGAGCCTGACTCAGCTTTACCGTAGTACTGGATCGTCACATCGTCACAGGTAATAAACTCCGCATTGGAAGCCGAAAAAACTCTTGTGAAGATCTCTTCTTTCGTCTCTTCGGCATTAAAGGTTCCGTCCTCGTCATATATCAGCGGAATTTCCTGATTCCGGCGCAGTTCGAAATCCACGGTATGTTTTGCTGCTTTTCTGATTTTGAATTTTTTCTCTCCTGCCTGTTTTGGCCTACGCCTTGAATCCGCCGCATAGATATAGTATAATAAAGTGTCTATAACTGCTTATAGAAAATCCGGCCCCGGGCAAAGCGTCCCTTCCGGCCATAAGATCAGGAGAGATCATGATGCAATCTGAAGATAAACTCTGTGTCGTCGTGCTGTTTGGCGGCATGTCCAGCGAGCACGAGGTCAGCCGCGTGTCCGCCGGTACCTTTGTGGATAACCTGGACCGCGCCCGCTACGAGGTGCTGACCGTGGGCATCACCCGGGAGGGCCGCTGGCTGTGCACCGAGGCCACCAGCGCCCAGATGGCCGACGGCAGCTGGGAAGAGCTGCCCGGCAATATGCCCTGCGTCATCAGCCCCGACCGCGCCGACCACGGCATGATCCTGTTCACCCCGTCCGGTCAGGTGGAAAAGCTGCATGTGGATGTGCTTTTATGAATAAAGCGTTATATGCAAGAGCACAGGAACTGGGCGTAAAAGTCTTGCTGGAAACACCTGCAAAAAAAATTATTATGAAAGATGGAAAAGTTGCAGGAGTACTTGCAGTAGACAAAGATGGAAAAGATATTGAGATTACATGCAAAGCCGCTATTGTCTGTACAGGAGGTGCCGGGTGCAATAAAAAATTTATTGAGGATGAAACCGGGTATAAGCATGGAGAAGATATGTTTAATTTTGCTATTCCAGGCATTATGGGAGAGGGACTTCGCATGGCATGGGAGGCTGGTGCAGACCATGTGCCGGTGAGAATTGAACAGGCAGCTGCAATAGAAGGTGTGGATGATCTTCCAGCAAGTGTCGGAAATGTGATGTCACAGCCCAACCTCCTGGTTAATCTTCAGGGGAAACGAATCATGAACGAGGATCAGATGCAGAATACAACGTTTCTTTCAAATGCTGTATCCCACCAGAAAGACAGAGTTGGAATTTCGATCATTGATTCTTCCATTGCCAGATATTACATGAGAAATGGAGTGGATAACGTTTCTATGGTTCGTCCGGATCCGGATGTATCAGATTTTGCAGACGCAATAAAGATGGCACAGGAGAAGGGAAATACCGGGCTGTTTATTGCGGATTCGATAGAAGAACTTGCGGAGAAAGCAGGAATAAATATTGACAATCTGGTAGATACCGTTGAGGAATACAATGATTTTTGCGACAGTGTTGATGAAGAATTTTTTAAGGATAAGAGGTATCTGAGACCGTTGACAAAAGCTCCGTATTATGCGGCAAGAATCCGTCCGGGCGGATATGGAACCGTGGGAGGAATCCGGGTTAATGAAAATTGTGAGGCCTGTGATAAGGATTTTGAGCCGATTCCGGGATTGTACGCAGCGGGTGCAGATGCATGTAATCTGTATGATGACAGTTATATGTTTCTTTTACCGGGAAATTCCATGGGATTTGCGGTAAACTCAGGGCGAATTGCCGGTATAAGTGCAGCGGAATATGTAGAAAACGAAGAGTAAAAATATGTAATAACTGGGAGGCATAATATGGCGGTCATTACGATTGATGGAAAAAAATTAGAGGTACCGGATAATAAAAATGTCCTGGAATGCGCACTTGATGCAGGAATATATATTCCACACCTTTGCCACCATAAAGACCTGAATCCGTTAGGATCATGCCGTATGTGTATTGTAGAAGTAAACGGACAGGATGGAGTAATGGCATCATGTACGCTTGAGGCAAAAGATGGAATGGTCATAACGACAAAAAGTCAAAAACTGGATCAGCTCAGGAGACTGGCATTGGAACTTTTACTGGCAGGACATCCGGAAGACTGCTCGACATGTCCGAAATATGGAAACTGTGAACTGCAAATGCTGATTCAATATATAGGCCCGAAAACAGGACGCCTGAAAATGAGAACAAAGGGATTTTCGGAAAATGAAAAGAATCCTCTTATTATACATGATATGAACCGATGCGTACTTTGCGGCAGATGTGTCCGGGCATGCAACGAGCTGCGAGGGGTAAAGGTACTTCATTATCAGAAAAAAGAAATGGAAACTTATGTGGGTACCTTACATGACAGGTTGTTAAAAGATTCCGATT
>OHBM01002777.1_pt1 | contig 11313 bp, 12 predicted proteins | sample 1577251 | NCBI WGS metagenome assembly OHBM01 (sample SAMEA3541557, study PRJEB24748) | human gut metagenome | biome: human gut; feature: human-associated habitat; material: faeces | place: China | collected 2012
CGCCGAAAGTACTTGGCTGGAAGCGGCCCGGGAGGATAGGAAGCTGCTGATTAACATGAAAGGACATCTGCAAAGATGTCCTTTTTTCTTGCTTTTAAGAGAATAGTCTCGGTTGGCTGGAATCGCCGGGAGGAACAAGCTGCTGATTAACTGAAAGGACCAATCATGTAAATGGTTGGTCCTTTTTATTTTGTCTGGCGGTTTTGGTTGGCTGGAATCGCCGGCGGTATGAAAGACTATGAGGGGCGATCTTCTCCCGCATGTCATTTCGAGCGCAAGCGAGAAATCTTTTCCGTTTGCGGTCAATCGGTGTATGCGTGTGAACGGAAACGGGAAGCCTGATACTCCATGAATGTGGGATACGGTGCTTCATGCAAACGGATCAGCAAAGGGAACAACAAAGCCGCAGCAACAAAGATCCCTCGGCTACGCTCGGGATGACGATACGAGAGGAGGGATAGGCTCACATTGCGTTTAAGAGAATAATCTCGGTTGGCTGGAATCGCCGGGAGGAACAAGCCGCTGATTAACTGAAAGCACATCTGCAAAGATGTACTTTGGACTTGCTTTTAAGGGAATCTGTCATATGCTATAAAATATTTTTATCCCCAATAAAATAAATATGTCACATCTTGTCTAAGGGGAAATGGTAGAATAAAAATAAATAAGAATTTGATTTGGGAAAAGAAGGAAAAAGAAATAATTGGAGAAATTATGATAATAGCACATAGGATGATAGATGAAGATGGAAATGTGCAGGTCCAATCGCTGCGGGAACACAGCCGTAACGTGGCGCGCCTATGCTGTGCTGCCTGTATGGCGGTAAACTTAGGCCATGTAGGTTATTTGATAGGCTTGCTTCATGATATGGGAAAAGCGACTGAGCCCGTACAACGACGTTTATCCGGAAGTCCAGAAAAGTATCCCCATGCCTATGCAGGCGCTCGATACCTGGTGGAGCGCTTAGAAGCAATGGAAAAGGCAGGTTCTATAAATCCTTATATGTACTTGTTGGTGGAGTTGGCGGCAACGGCCATCCTTTGGCACCATTCCGGTAGGAAGGACATGGTGGATCCTTTTGGAAAGGAAATCTGGCAAAATGGGCTGCGGAGGGGACAGGATGATGCTGTCTATGAGCAGGGGCAGCACTCTTTTTTTAAGGATTGCTGTACGGAGGAGGAGTTACAGGAGCATATCGTATTAGCAGTTAAAGAAATTAAGGGTGTGTTTAAGAAGATTAATGAAGCTTTTGGCCCGGGAGGAAGAACTCCTGTGCGTCGTCACTTTTTCATCGGGATGCTTCAGCGGTTTTTATTCAGTGTTTTGGTGGATGCAGACTGGACGGATACGTCGGCATTTATGGATGCAGAAATTCATCCAAAGGAAAAGAAGGAGGTCTCGTGGCAGGAGGAATGGGATGAATTACAGATGCGCGAGAAAAAAAGAGCCATGCAGCGGAAGGAAGAATGGAAAAAGCTGCAGTTTTGTACCGAAGATTACATGTGCCGTTTACCTGTAAATTATACGATTGACAAAATGAGGCAGAAGATTTCCGAGGGATGTCTTCACCATGTTGCTGACGGACCGGGGATTTATCGGCTGTATGTACCTACCGGCGGTGGGAAAACATTGACCGGGCTTCGCTACATGATCCATGCGGCGAAAAGACAAAATGCAAAGCACATCTTTTTCTTTATTCCCTACAAAAGTATTATTGAACAAAATGCGGAAGTCTTTCGCAAAGTTTTAGGATCTCAAAATGTGTTGGAACATCATTCCGATGTTGTGCTTGATAGTGAAGATCCTGCCGCTATGGAGGAAAATAAAAAGCTTCTCATGCAAATGGCCCGGTGGCAGGAAACCCCCTGCATTGTCAGCACGATGGTACAGTGGCTCAATACGCTTTTCGCCGGGCCAAGGAGCAATGTACGAAGAATGGCTGGGATGGCGCATTCCATACTTCTGTTTGATGAAGTACAGACGGTCCCGAGAGAAATGGTCTTTATGTTTAATCTGTCCATTGATTTTCTCCATAAAATATTGGGATGCACAATTATTTTGTGTACGGCGACGCAGCCGGATCTGAGGCATGTGGAACAGCCAGTGCTGTATGCCAAGTCCATGGATTTGGCAGAGGGATATGAACAGGATTTTAAAGATTTCAAGCGGACTCATGTGGTCGTTCAGACTGTTCCCGGCGGGTATACCGCAGAAGGGATTGGCGATTTTGCCCAATTGCTTCTAAATGAAAACCGCAGTCTGCTGATTATCGTAAATACGAAAAAAGCGGCGGAAGCGGTGTATGAGGAAATCAAAAGGATCGAGCTGCCGAATATGGAGCTGTATTGTTTGTCTACTAATTTATGTACAGCACATCGGCAGCAAGTAATCAAAGATATTAAAAAGTGGCAGGCAAAGACAGATAAGAAGCAGGAAGATCGACTGGTCTGTGTAAGTACCCAGCTCATTGAAGCGGGGGTGGATTTGAGCTTCTCCTGCGTGATCCGGAGCATGGCAGGGCTCCCCAGTGTGGCACAGGCCGCCGGACGATGCAACCGCAATGGAGAGTCGACATGCCGGAATGTATATCTCATCAATTGCAATGATACCTTAGAGGATCTCCGGCGCTTGCCTGATATTGATGATGCAAGGCAGGTAACAGAGCGTATTATAAAGGAACATCCCCAGGAAGATTTACTATCACCAGATATGATACAAGAGTATTATCATATTTATTTTAATCAGGCAGATAAGATGAAGTATACTATTTCCTTGCCGGAAGACCGGCACAAAAGAATTAGTCTTTTGGATTTGCTGAGTACTTACCAAGAAGGCAGGATCCCGCTGCAAAAGACATGGAAAAAGGAGGATTACAATTGGAGAGGAGCCTGTACGATGACACAGGCGTTTTCCTTGGCAGAAAGCCATTTTAAAGCTATCCCAGATGAAAATGTATCGGTGATTGTACCATATGAGGAAGGGAAAATGAGGATTGCTGATTTATTGTCGGCTAAACCAAAAGCTATTCGTTCCATCCTGTCCAAGCTCCATCCCTACACCGTGAGCATTAGCCAAGGAGCATGCAAGTGTCTGGGAAAACAGCATGGCATCATACGTGCCTGTGATGGAGAAGTGCTTATTCTGCAGGAGGGATATTATGATCCGGATAAGGGAATCAGAATGAAAAAAGGGGAAATGGATTTTTGTTTTTATTGATGTTTATGTAGTTTACTGCAGAAAGAAGGGAGTATTGTGAAATATCCCAATACGATTGAAGCCCGTGTGTGGGGAAGGTATGCGCTTTTCAGCGATCCCATCACGCGGGTGGGCGGGGAAAAATATACCTATCCAGTGCCGACATATCAGGCATTGAAAGGCATCATGGAAAGCTGCTATTGGAAGCCCACGTTTACCTGGGTGATCGATGCTGTACGTATTATGCATGTGGTTGAAACAGAATCCAAAGGAATTCGTCCCATTCGATACAATGATGGGACTAATGATTTGTCCATTTATACATATTTGACAAATGTTGAATATCAGGTACAGGCTCATTTCGAATGGAATCTTTACCGGAAAGATTTAGCAAAAGACAGAAATGAAAATAAGCATTACTGGATTGCCAGGCGGATGCTGGAACGGGGCGGTCGGCGGGATATTTTTCTTGGGACGAGGGAGTGTCAGGGGTATATTGAACCCTGTGTTTTTGGCGAAGGAGAAAGTGCCTACGACCACTCGCTGTCAATGCCCCTTGGTGTGATGGTACATGGGATTACTTATCCTGATGAAAGCTCTAATCAAATGATGCAGGTTCGTCTGTGGCATCCTGTGATGGAGGAGAGAGGGATCATTCACTTTTGCCGCCCGGAAGAATGTCCCATGATCCGGCCTATTAGAAAGGGAACGGGCAAATCCTTTGTCATTGGTAAAACAATGCAAGGCTGCGATGATTTGGAAAAGGAGATGAATAGCGATGGGATGGCTGGATCATTGCATTTCCGTATTTGATGGGAATTCTGCTTTTGTTGGGAAAATGGAACCTGGGTTAGTGCCGCTCGTCCCAATCAGCCACACAACGCAAAAGGTCAATATTGAAGTGGCTCTGACAGGAAAGGGAGATTTCGTCCGGGCAAGAGTGCTCCGGCTGGATGAAATGAATACGATCATTCCCTGTACAGAGAAATCTTCTGCGAGGACCTCTGGATTGGTACCCCATCCGTTATTTGATAAGCTGCAGTATATAGCAGGTGACTATGTGCAGTATGGCGGTGAAAAAAAGAAATTTGACTACGAAGAATACATGAAGAATCTGCAGGATTGGTGTAGTTCTCCTTATGCCCATCCTTATGTACAGGCTGTATACACATACCTGCAGAAGAAATGCTTGATCCATGATTTGTCAGAATATAAGATCCTTCCGTTGAATCAAGATGGAAGCTTGATGAAAAACTGGAAGGGAGGGAAAGAAAACGCTCCTTCCATTTTCAGAATATGAAGAAAAACGAAACAGCCTTTGATTCCTTTGTGCGTTTTTCCGTCAATGAAGTACGCCTTTGCGATGATCCAGATGTGTGGAAAAGCTTTCAGGACTACATGGAAGAGGAATTGCAAAAGGAGGATTATTGTTATGCAGAAGGGAAAAAGACTAAGATTTCTGAACTGAGTCCCTATAAGGTTCGCAATGCAGGGGATCGGGCTAAGCTCATCTCCAGCAATGATACGACAAATTTTACATTTCGCGGCCGTTTTCTCACCGCTGGGGAGGCCATGGCTATTGGTTACGAAGCAACGCAAAAAGCACACAGCGCGCTGCGGTGGCTGATTTCCAGACAGGGTACAATTTGTGGGGGTGAAACCATTCTGACCTGGGGAACCTGTGACGAACCTTTGCCGTCATGGCAGGTGAATACGCTGGATATGATACGTCAGGGACAGGATGAATTTGGATTTGACTGTGATGATGCCGCACTTATCACAGATACAGAGGAGAACTTTGCTAAGGCCTTTAACAAAGTTATGCAAGGATACAAGGAACGTGTCCCTGATACGGCTTCGGTTTCGGTGATTGCATTGGATGCGGCGGTACCAGGACGGCTGGCTATCCGGTATTATCGTGAGCTGCAGGGATCCCGATTCCTTGAGCGCATTGAAGATTGGCATCGAAAATTTCGCTGGAAATTGGAAGATGAAGATAGAACCGAAACCCGGAATCCCGGCGACAAGCGTGCACATGTGTTCTTTATCGGAGCGCCTGCGCCGCTCGCAATCATAGAAGCGGCCTATGGAGAGAAAGCGGATGACAAATTGAAAAAGCAGGCAATCGAGAGAATCTTGCCCTGCATCATAGACGGTAAAAATATTCCATTAGATATCATGAAAAGCGCAGTGTCCCGTGCCACTGCAGGTGTATCGCTGGAATTCTGGGAAGCCTGTAAGGCAAGAAACATTGCATGCGCTTTGGTTTGCGGGTATTATGCCCGGAAAGGAGAAAGTATCACCATGGGATTGGATGAAAATTGCAGCGATAGAAGTTATGTATTTGGCAGGATACTGGCTTGTGCGGAACAGGTGGAAAGATATGGACAGAGTCTTTCTGGTGCAGATACGGGCACGAGAGTGACCAATGCAGAACGTCTTATGGTGGCCTTTACAAAACGGCCCAAACATACAACAGATTTGCTGCATACCAAACTGAGACCTTATCTGGATCGCATCCATACTAAATCCAATTATGGATCCAGAGCGTATCTTACGATGCTGTCTTTATTAGACCGTTTAGGAACAGAAGCATTTACAGATGAACCGCTCAGTGAAAAATATTTGCTCGGCTATGCAAGCCAAAAGCTGGCTTTTATGGAAAAGAATAAAGAATATAAAGAACAGCAGGATAATCATTGATTGTTGACAGGAGGATACCATCATGGAAACTTTACAGAATAAAATTGATTTTGCCGTGGTATTTGCTGTATCACATGCGAATCCCAATGGAGATCCGCTCACAGGGAACCGCCCCCGTGAAACCTATGACGGATATGGAGAAATTTCCGATGTCTGTTTGAAGCGGAAAATTCGTAACCGCTTGATGGATTTTGGTCAGCGGGTATTCGTTCAGTCTGATGACCGCAGCAATGATGGGTATAAAAGCTTGAAGGAAAGAGCGGATGCCAATCCCGAGCTGAAAAAGGCTGGAAAGGATAAGGATTCTTTTGCGAAAGCCGCTTGCCAGAGCTGGATCGATGTACGCAGCTTTGGTCAGGTATTTGCTTTTAAAGGGAAAGGGAAAAGCGGGGATGGCGTTTCTGTAGGCGTACGAGGGCCTGTATCCATTCATTCTGCCTTTAGTGTAGATCCCATCATTAGCAGCAGCCTGCAAATCACTAAAAGCGTGAATGGTGAGCCAGGCGAAAAAAAGGCCAGTGATACGATGGGAATGAAGCACCGTGTAGATTTTGGGCTTTATGTGACCTACGGCAGCATCAACTGCCAACTGGCAGAAAAGACAGGATTTACCTCAGACGATGCAGAACTGATCAAAAAAGCATTACATACACTCTTTGAAAATGATGTCTCCTCTGCGCGACCAGATGGCAGTATGGAAGTCGTAAAACTATATTGGTGGACACATAACTGTAAAGATGGACAATATTCTTCGGCTAAGGTGCATCGTCTGCTGCATATTGTCAAAAAAGATGGCGTAGAAATCGCCCGGTCTGCAGAAGATTATCAGATCACTTGTGATACGCTGCCTAATTTGGATGTGAGTGTATATGATGAAATCTGACGATTACCTGCAAATGTCAGGCATCCAACATTTTTGTTTCTGTCGCAGACAATGGGCGCTGGCCTATATGGAAATGCAATGGAGTGAAAATCTGCGTACCGCAGAAGGACGTCTGGCACATCAGCGGTGCCATGATGAAGAGTCAGTAGAAAAAAGAGGAGATCTTCTCATTGTCAGGGGCATGCGGGTGCAGTCGAAGCGGCTGGGGCTTTCCGGAGCTTGTGATGTCGTGGAATTCAAGCAATCTTCGGATGGGGTGGATTTACAGGGATATGAAGGGACTTGGATTCCCTTTCCTGTGGAATATAAACATGGACATGAGAAAGAGAACGATGCGGATCGGCTGCAGCTCTGTGCTCAGGCAATGGCTTTGGAAGAAATGCTGGTCTGCGATATCCCTCAAGGCAGTATTTTTTACATCGGAACAAAGCGCAGAGAACGCGTCATATTTACAGACGAATTGCGTCATCATGCCGTGAAAATGGCAGAAGAAATGCATGACTATTTTCGACGGGGATACACGCCAAAAGTGAAAGTGGGAACCTTTTGCAATGCCTGCTCTTTGAAAGAACTTTGTGTGCCTAAGCTTTGCTCTAGGGCAGATCCAGTTAAGTATATCCGGCAGCACATGGAGGAGCCATGAGACGTTTACTGAATACACTGTTTGTGCTCTCTGAAAATGGATACTTGACGGTAGATGGGGAAAACGTAGTCGTTAGCCGGGGAAAGCAGGAAATTGGGCGAATCCCCATGCATACGATAGAGAGTATCCGCTCTTTCAGTTATGCCGGAGCCAGTCCCGCCCTGATGGGAGCCTGTGCGACGAGGGGGATTGATGTATGTTTCTTTTCTCCCCGGGGCCGTTTCCTGGCACGAGTCGTGGGAGAAGAACGGGGAAATGTACTGCTGCGCCAGCAGCAATACCGTATTGCCGATGATCAGAATGTAAGCTGCCGCTATGCAAGAAATTTCATCTTGGGAAAAGTCTATAATGCGCGATGGGTATTGGAAAGGGCAACTAGGGATCATCCCCAGCGAATTCCCGTGGAAAAGGTCAAGCTATGTTCTGGTCAAATGGCCAGCCAGCTTCCCTATATCAGGAATTGTGACAATCTGGAACGATTGCGGGGACTGGAAGGAGAAGCAGCACAGCAATATTTCAGCGTGTGGAATCATATGATTCTAAGGCAAAAAGAGGATTTCATCTTCTACGGAAGAAATCGTCGCCCGCCAAGAGATCCGTCAATGCGCTTCTGTCCTTTGCTTATGTCCTTTTATCTTTGGATTGCGCAGCTGCTTTGCAGAGCGTTGGGCTTGATCCCTATGTAGGCTTCCTTCATCGACCAAGGCCGGGGAGGAGGGGTCTGGCGCTGGATCTGATGGAAGAGCTTCGGGCCGTTTATGCAGACCGTTTTGTATTGTCTTGCATCAATCGTCAGATCATTTCATTAAAGCATTTCTTTCATCAGGAAAGTGGGGCGGTGCTAATGACCGAGGACGGACGACAGGCGTTTCTTAAAGCATGGCAGACAAAGAAACAAGAGACGATCACTCATCCTTTCCTGAAAGAAAAAATGATGTGGGGGCTGGTTCCTTTTGTGCAAGCTCTCTTATTGGCTCGTACTATCCGAGGTGATATTGAGGAATATCCTCCGTTTTTCTGGAAATGAAGGAGACAGATAATGCTGGTATTGGTTACTTATGATGTAAATACTGAGACCAAAGAAGGACGGCGGAGACTGAGAAAAGTCGCTAAAATGTGTGTGAACTTTGGGCAGCGCGTGCAGAATTCTGTATTTGAATGTATATTGGATGCGGCGCAATACGCAGTATTCAAATCCAATCTGACAGAATTAATTGATGAAGAAAAGGACAGTTTGCGGTTTTATCAGTTGGGAAATTCCTATAAGAACAAAGTAGAACACCGGGGCGTCCATCCTCAGTTTTCACAGGATGATATTTTGCTTCTATAGCAGCTGGTGCGAAGTCATAGTGCTCATAGTTTTTGTGGAAGTATCGCACCATTGGGAATCGATAAATTTCCTCAAGAACTATACAAATCTTATCGAAATTATCTCATGAAAAGATATTATGCGTTTTTCCATGTGTTTTCCCTAATGGAAATTACAAAAACAGAGAAGAAATCTCATATTTTTGCTGTCGCTCCCCATGCGGGGAGCGTGGATTGAAATTGTATCTGACGGTCTCGATCGTTGTGAGTATTGTGTCGCTCCCCATGCGGGAGCGTGGATTGAAATACCTGCACCTTCAGGAGCTCCGGGAGGTACTTCATGTCGCTCCCCATGCGGGAGCGTGGATTGAAATACTGCCGCATAGGTAGCCTGGAATTGGCAATAAAAAAGCCCTGAAGGGGGCTTTTTTATTTTTTATCTATAGTTTTTTGATTTTCCGTCAATGCTCTTATTGTCTCACAGGGCGAGGCGGTAGATCTCTTCGAGGTCTTTGGCGGAGAGGCTGACGAAGCCGTGGAGGAGGCCGTCTTTGGCGCCCTTCCATGCGATGGTTTTCTGAGCCATTTCAGCAAAGCGGGTGTCGTCGATGCCGATCTCTGTGAGGGTGGTCGGGAGGCGAAGCTGTTTCTTGAAGTATTTCCGCAGGCGTTTGATGCCTTTCTGTGCGATCTTGATGGTGTCCTTGCCTTTGGGGGAGACGCCCATGACGCCTACGGCGAAGCGGGCGATGCGGGGGGCGGTGGTTTCGTCCAGGACGTAGGTGAGGAAGGCGGGGGTGAGGATGGCGAGGCCAAGGCCGTGGGTGATGTCGTAGTGGGCGGAGAGTTCGTGCTCGATGCCGTGGCAGGTCCAGGAGACGGAATGGCCGCTGTCGATGAAGTCGTTGATGGCCCAGGAGGCGGTCCAGAGGAGGTTCGCACGGGCGGCTTCATTGGCGGGGTCGGCCATGGCGATGGGGGCGTCTTTCATGACGGAGCGCATCATGGCTTCCATGTAGGCTTCGGTGGCAGGGAAGGTCTCTTCTTTCTGGAAGTAGACTTCCATGATGTGGGAGAGGATGTCGGCGGAGCCGCAGGCGGTCTGATAGGCGGGGACGGTGTAGGTGTTTTCGGGGCAGAGGAAGGAGACGGAGGGGCGGAAGGCCTGGGCGGTCCATCCGTATTTTTCTTCGGTCTCGGGGTTGGTGATGACGGCGCTGGCATTCATTTCGGAGCCGGTCGCGGCGATGGTGGGGATGGTGATGAGGGGGAGGGCGGTGTCGATGGCGGCGCGGCTTCGGATGAGGTCCCAGGGGTCGGCGTCGTAGGGGGCGCTGCCTGCGATGACTTTGGCGGTGTCGAGGACGGAGCCTCCGCCGAGGGCGAGGATGAGGTCCAGGCGTTTTTCGCGTACGAGGCGGATGCCTTCGCGTACGAGGCCGATCTCGGGATTTGGCTTGACGCCGGAGAGGCCGTAGCAGTCGACATTGGCTTTGCTGATTTCTGTGAGGACTTTGTCGAAGAGGCCGCTCTTTTTGGCGGAGCTGCCGCCGGTGATGAGGAGGACGCGGCTGCCGAGGCGGCTGATCTCTTCGGGAAGGTGGGCGAGCATGCCGTTTCCGAAGTAGACTTTGGTGGGGTTATGGTAGATGAAATCGTGGGTCATGGGGATGCCTTTCTTGTCATGGGTGACTAGGGAAATGCTGATTGAATCATTTTTCCTTAAACGGGTTTGGTGGGTTCTATGGGTTCATAGGGTTCAACGGGGCAGGTGTTCCTTTCACTTTTTCGGCAGACTTGGATTCCTTGTCTCGGCGATCCATTTTGTGAAATCTTCGGGGGAGATGCCGAGGCGTGCTTCTGCCCAAGGTTTCCATTTTTCGGATTTTTTACGCGCGGCAAGGATGTCTTCCATGGAGGTGCCGGTGTGCTGCTCTAAGAGGTAGGCGAGGCGGAGCCAGTGGTTCGGGTAGCCGTCTTGCAGCAGGGGGATGGCGCGGTCTTCGGGGATGCCGTAGAAGCGGTGAAGGCGGCGGGCGCGATGACGCAGGAGGCGTTCTTCGTAGAGCGCAGCGGTGAGACCTAGCTTTTTCTGGATGCGTCCCCATGGGTCATCTTTCCGCATGTCGAGGATGGTATCGATGGGGACTTCGGCGAGGATGGAGAGAAGGGCGGCTTTGTCGATTTCAAGGAAACGGAGGCCGCTTGAGAGAAGGGCTTCTGCTTTGTCTTGGGGGATTTCGTACTTGTAGTGGATGCTTCGGATCTGGTCGTCTAATGTGGGTTCGCTGCGTTTCATAGGGGGTTCCTTTCGTGCAATGCATGGTTTTCTCTATTGTAACATAGATGAGGGGTTCGGGGTTCGGGGGCGTGTTACCCTTTGATTGTTTGCGAAAGAGGGGGAACAGGTTCTATAGGTTCAATAGGTTCAAGAGGTTCGATGGGGGTGGTGCGGCGCATAAAAATAGGGAAGCGCCGCGGAGTTTTAGAATATAGGGTATTCTCGTATCGCCAGTCCCCCTCGCGGGGAATGCTATTAAGTTAAGGAAATCGTTAGCTACGTAACGTCTTGCTTCCCCCT
>OHBM01002789.1_pt1 | contig 11280 bp, 10 predicted proteins | sample 1577251 | NCBI WGS metagenome assembly OHBM01 (sample SAMEA3541557, study PRJEB24748) | human gut metagenome | biome: human gut; feature: human-associated habitat; material: faeces | place: China | collected 2012
CCCGACGGCCCTTGGCAGGGAGATGAGGTTTGGCGGCAGAGGGAAACAGCAGCAAACCATAATGTAAAACCGCAAAGTTTCCGGTTTCGCCAGAGGCTCCCCTACTAGGGGAGCTGCCGAGCGTCAGCGACGGCTGAGAGGTTTAGCCGTAAGCACCCTCTCCCCTTACAGATGCATTGGCTCCCCCTTCGGGGGAGCTGGCGAGCGAAGCGAGACTGAGAGGGTGAGCACGCTTCCCCCTTGCATCCTCCGGCGTTTTCGTTTATCATAGAGAAAGCGAAACGCCCCAAGGAGGAAACCATGCGTTATTTGTTTTTACTGAACCCCGCTGCGGGTAAGCAGGACTGCACCGTCCAGCTCATCCCGCAGATCAGAGCCGCTGCCGCCCGGGCCGGGTGGAGCGCGGCGGATTATACCATCCACACCACTGAATATGCGGGCCACGCCCGGGAGCTGGCCCGTGCAGCAGCCCAGGAGGCAGCGCAGGCCGGGGACAGCCTGCGCATCTGGACAGCGGGCGGCGACGGCACCTTCATGGAAGCCATGACCGGCGTGCAGGGCTTTGTCAACGCCGCCGTGGGCTGCCTGCCCTACGGCAGCGGCAACGACTTCCTGCGCACCTATGGCACCCGGGCGGAGTTCACCGACCTCGATGCCCAGCTGGCGGGCGGGGAAGTGACCATCGACCTGCTGGAGACCAGTCTGGGCCTGTCCGCCACCATCTGCGCGGCGGGTCTGGACGCGCAGGTGGCCTACGGCATCCCCAAGTTCCGGCGCATCCCCCTGTGCGGCGGCGAGGTGTCCTATCTGCTCTCCATCGTGGAGCAGCTCTGCGGGCACATCGGCCGCAGGGTCACCTTTACCATCGATGATGAGGAGCTGACCGTGGACTGCCTGATGTGCGCCATCTGCAATGGCCGGGCCTATGGCGGCGGCTTCCTTGCCGCCCCGGAGGCCGACCCCGCCGACGGCTGGCTGGACGTGATGATCGTCCGCAGGGTGGGGCGGTTGACCATTGCCAAGCTGCTGGGGATGTACAAGAGCGGCCGGCACTTTGTGAACGGCCAGCTCACCGAGGAGGCAAAGCCCTACTTCCTTTACCGCCGTGCCCGGCGGGTGGCGCTGCACCCTGCCGATGGCCGCGGCCCCATCGTTGCCACCGCCGACGGCGAGTGCGCCCCCTGTGATGCGGTGGAGGCTGTCCTGCGCCCCCTGAGCGGCCGCTGTTCCGTCACAATAATAGATACGGTTTGTCCACCAGCTGTTAAAAAATTTACAATGTAACAATATACCAAAGTGACAAACACCAAAACCGTACGATTCTTTATGAACTTCAATAAAACATTTTTGGCTAAAACATCCAAAATTCCAGAAGACGTAATGACAGCGCCCATTACACTTGCCACCATAAATGTAACCAACAATTCAGACATTGAAAGAACACCACCACGATTTAACATTGGATCTACAATAGATACACCTGTTTCAATACTAAAACCATTAAAAGCATAATTCATTAAATCTACAAAATTTACACCTTGAAACACCATCGCAAAAATAGCCGATACTACAACTGCAAGTCCCATACCTAACAAAGATGGAAGTTTAAATACAGAAATCAAAATAACTAAAATCGCTGGTAAAATCAATAAAATATTAATTGTGAAATGCTTGCTTAAAGTATCCATAATCAATTTTTGTTGGGCAAGATCCATACTTCCACCACTATAATAAAGCCCCGCAATTGTAAATAATACTAAGGCAACTACAGCTGCTGGAAGCGTAGTGTACTGCATAGAATGAATATGATCATATAAAGGCACTTTACTTACACCGCTTGCCAAGTTGGTTGTATCGGATAATGGAGACATCTTATCCCCTAACCATGCACCAGAAACAACAGCACCCACTACCAATGGTACTGGAATACTAGTCGTAGAGGCAATTCCTACCATCGCAAGACCCATTGTGGCAACTGAACCAAATGAAGTTCCCGTAAATTCACTGGTTAAAGCACAAAGCACAAAAGCTAGTGGTACTAATATTTTTGGAGATACAACTTGCATACCATAATACATCAATGTGGGAACAGTCCCACCAGCCATCCAAATTCCTACAAGCATACCCACCATAATCACAATTAAAAATGTAGGCATACATTCTGCGGCCGTTTTAATTATATTTCGTTCCACTTCATTCCATGGAATATTCAACAATCGGGTTGTGATCACAGATACAATAACACCCGCAAAAACAGAGAGTGTTGTATTACATCCCATGTTGATCATAATAATAAGTACAGCAATAATTACCAAAAATGAAACAATCGCAAATAGTGTTGTTGGCTCTTTTCTTTCTTGATTCATATCAAATTCCTTCACTTTCTTTATAATAATTCTTCTTTCAAAAAGTCTAGAGCACCTTGCATTCTAGCTTCTCTAAACGCAAACGATTTAAATCTATGCTCTGCCCCTTTGACAATAATACATTTTGCTCTTTCCTTAAAAATTTCTTTATATTTATAACTACACTCACAAGAAGCCGTAATATCTTGATCTCCATGTATCGTACATACATTCTTATCAAACAAGCTTGCTTCTGAATATGGATCTAATGTACAAGCGTCTTGATAAAACTTCAGGCTCAATTTTAACCCTTCTACATCGGCACATCCATCTGCTTCAATATTCGAAACATCTTGGCCACACAAAGTTTTATGCTCCTTTAAGTTATAAACTAAATCTGGAGCAGGACACCACAAGGATAAAGCTCGAATCTGATCTTTACACTTTCCTGCCACCATACTGGCCACACACCCTCCTAGACTACATCCATGAAGTGCAATTTTTTTAGTATCGACAAAATCCAAGGATCGAACATATCTCAACATGGCTTGTGCATCTAGAATTTCACTTGAAACGGTCATATCTTCAAATCTTCCATCACTTTCACCACTGCCATTCATATCAAAACGAACACTGGCAATACCAGCATCACATAGTCTTAAAGACAATTCATTATGTACAAAATTAATTTCATTTCGATCATCACAAAAACCATGAAGAAGAATGACCATAGGCACTTTTTGGCTTACATCTTTTGGAATATGAAGCATACCACGAAGTGTTAAACCATCTCGCTTGATTTCTACATACTTCTGCATATATATTTCCCTCCGTTTCGGGTATAATACCACAAAAACAACAAAATGTTTACTATTTTTTTACACATGTACTCATCGTAGATACAAATTAACCTCTTTGTTCACAAAGAGGTTATTTTTTTCTGAAAATAGTTGCACTATAACCAGTAATTTTCTTACTTTCATACATTGCAGAATCCGCTCTACAATATAATTCATCAAAACTTAAATCTTCTTTTCCATCAAAGAAACATGCACCAAGACTTAATACAATTGGATGATTTTGTATAGATTCAACATGGATCTGTTTCAAATTTTCAAATAAACGTTTAAAGAAAGAATTTGCACACTTACGATTTGTAACTCCCGGAATATATAACGCAAACTCATCTCCGCCCAAACGCATGACTATATCTTTATCACGACATGATTTTTGAAGCGTATGTGCAATCGCGATAATAACCTCATCCCCTGCCATATGCCCATATGTATCATTAATCGATTTAAATTTATCACATCACTCTTCGCTGCACCGGTGCACAGCATAACCTGATCCGGATTCTGAATTACCTCCAGAGCCAGAATCTCACATTTGGCAGGGTTTTCTCTGAACTTCCTACACTGAATGATGTATTTCTTGAAATAACGGGAAAACAGCTTCGTGATTGATGTATAATTATGCATTATTATGTATATTTTTAAGAAAGGATCTTTTCTATGCTGCATTTAATAAAATATAACCTTCTGGTCAAGCTGCGAAATTTTAATATGGTCTTCTGGCCGCTTGTTTTTCCGCTGATCATGGCCACTTTTTTCTTTTTTGCATTTGGAAATCTGAATGACGCGGACTTTGAAACCGTGCAGGTCGCACTTGTAAAAGAGTCTGCCAATCCTGTATTTGTTTTTTTCCTTGATCAGGTTCAAAGCGGAGATTCTGAACTGATCGCTCTTCATGAAATGAGTGAAAAGGATGCGCTTGACGCATTAAGTCAGAAAAATATCTCCGGCATCTACTATGAACAGGCTATCCCAGACCTTACACTCAATGGACAGGGAATTCCTGAGAGCATTCTACAGTCCGTCCTGGAAAGTTATGAAAACAATCTGCATACGCTGCAGACCATCCTGAAAAAACATCCTTCCGGACTTCTCTCCGCTCTCCGGCAGATGTCAGATACAAAAGACCTTGTCCGGGAAGTCTCTCTCGGCGGCAAAACAATAGATGGGAATTCGCAGTTTTTTTACGCTCTGGTCGCAATGGGATGTCTTTATGGATGTTTTATCGGCTTTGGCTCTGTGATCACTTTACAGGCCAATTTAACGGCTCTGGCGGCACGTCGCTGCATCACGCCTACCCACAAGCTGAAACTGATCCTTTCAGAACAGATTGCCTCTTTTCTGCTGGGGTACGCAGATGTGATCGTTCTGCTTCTGTATCTGCGAAATATCCTGAACCTAGATTTTCAGGGACAGTTCGGCAAAATGTTGATTATTTCTCTGTTCGGAAGCCTGATCGGTGTATCTATGGGATTGTTTATCGGAAGTCTTAGCAGACTGAATGAAGGCATCAAGATCGGAATCATGCTCGCAATCTCCATGTCCTGCTGTTTTTTGTCAGGACTTATGAACGGCTCTATGAAAGACACCGTAGAAAAACACGCTCCGATCATCAACAGGTTCAATCCTGCTGCACTGATCTCCGATGCTCTTTACTGTATTAATGTATATGACGATGCCTCACGCTATTACAGAAATCTGATCACACTGATCGTCATGAGTGCCGCGCTTGTTCTTGCTTCATTCTTGCTTATCCGGAGGGAACGTTATGACAGTATTTAAAGGATACTTAAAAATTTTAAAGAAAAATCTCGGAATGCTTCTGATATATCTGGTGATCTTTTTTGCAATTGCCATCGCACTTCAGGCTTCTGCCCGCAAAGAGCATCTCGGTACTTTTGAAAAGACACGGATCAATGTTGCCGTCGCAGACAGAGATCAGAGCGAACTTTCCCGGGGTCTTATCAGATACCTCAGTACTATCCACAATGTATCTGAAATCTCCAGTGAACCATCCGTTATGCAGGAGGAACTTTTTTACAGAAATACATCTTATATCGTGCAGATCCCGGAAAATTTTTACCAGACATGTATTGAAGAGGAAGAACCTCTCTCCGTCACCAAAGTCCCTGGTTCTTATACCTCTTTTTACGTAGATCAGCAGATCAGTACATGGATCAATTCCATACGTACTTATACAGCCGCAGGTTTTTCCCTTAAGGAAGCCATGGATGCATCCATGGAATTGCCTGCCTCGGAAGTAACTATGTACAAAGGTACGGAAAATAATCTTGAAACACCACCTTATATTTACTATTTCCGCTATGTTCCTTATCTGTTTCTTGCTGTGCTCAGTTATTCCATGGGGTATGTTCTCCTGGCTTTTCAGAAAGAAGATATCCTGAAACGAATGCGCGCCTCAGCAGTCTCGCTGCGTCGTCAGAATATGGAAGGACTGCTCGCAATGTTTATGCTCGGAGCTGTACTCTGGCTGATCTCAGTCGCAGGTGTCTGTGTCCTTTTTGGTAAGGAGTTCCTTACTTCTCCTCTGATCGGATACTATATTCTGAATACGGCACTGATGCTTGGTATTGCACTTTCGCTCTCCTATCTTGTGGGGATTTTTGTCAAAAACAGCAATATGCTGAATGGAATCTCCAACCTGCTTTCACTGGGAATGTGCTTTCTGTGCGGAGCATTTGTCCCAATGAGTATTATGAACAAAAGCGTCCTTAAGATTGCTCAGTTTCTGCCGGTCTACTGGTATGAATCTATAAATGAAACACTTGCACAATACAAAACCCTGCCCGTTCCTGTTGCAGAAGAAATCTGGAAATCCATGGGAATCGAAGCTATGTTTATTGCTGCCTTTGTATTTATGATTCTGGCGATTTCGAAGTATAAACAGCAGGGCTGATATTTTCTCCTCAATTTAAAAAAAGCCCCGTGGCTGGCTGAATTTGTTTATCAACTGTTCAGTCAGCTACAGGGCTTGTGCATTAAAAGAAAATTCCAACCTGTTCCAGAAAATGTTCCGGATCCTCTACCTGTGGAAAATGTTTTGTTTCGTTAAGAGTAACTGTTTCCACAGATGGGTTAATGTTCTGATAAGCTTCTACTGTCGCTTCTCCATTGTTCTCAGCTTCACCCTCTACAATATAAAGACTGTTATCAATCTCTTTCAGTGCACGGGTGATATCGATATTCATGTATTTTGATATTTTGTTTGCATATACATTCTTTGCATAACATCCGCCTTTGTGGGCAGCCTCATAATAAGCGTCCTGAAGATCGCGAAGCGGGTGGAATGGATCAAAGGCAAAGTTCTCAATAAACTCGTTATTGATCGCGGCTCTGGACACAACCATATGGTAAACCAGAGTACCAAATACCGGAACTTCCAGACACTTGCGGAAAATTTTATCTTTCTTTGTCGGCATCTGTTTCAGGACTCCCGGACTGACCGGATTGACCATCATGATCTTGTTGAACAGTTTTTCTTCATTGCGGCATGCCATGATGACGAAGGAACCTGAGTAACCGCTGACGATCACATCGGTTTTCTCTCCGATCACATTTTTGATGAAATCGCAGATGCTCTGAACATATACATAATTTGTATAAGTCATACCTGGTTTCTCGGAACGTCCACAACCTGGAAGGTCTATGTTATACACGGTATGCTCCAGTGCAAGATCATCCTCTATCCTGCTCCATTCATATCCGGAACCGCCTGGAAGCATATCATGGATCAGAAGGATCGGGCTTCCTTTGCCTTTTCTTGTATAATAGATATCACCAAAACGCCAATGGTAATAATTTTTGCCATTTGTATCAAGCATTTCCTTCAGACCTGCTGATGCCGCAACCACTTTGTTCGCAATGTGGATGATAGCTGTTGTCGTTGTTGCCAGTGCTGCGAGAGTTATCAGTCGTCTACCGTGTTTATTCATGTTTTACCTCCCTTTTCATGTCTGAGTAGCCTTATTATACGACAAACAAAAAGGTTTTACAATCTATAACAAATAAAGAAGTTTCTGCACATCTTCCATTCTGGTTGCCCAGCTTGTGGCAAATCTGACTGCTGTATGAGAAGCATCTGTTTTTTCCCAGAAGCTGAACTGCACATCCTTTCGAAGTTCCTCCAACCGTGTATCCTCAAGGATAATAAACTGCTGATTTGTTGGAGACTCCAAAAGAAATCTATATCCTTTTTCCTGTAGACCTTTTTTCAGAACTGCTGCCGTTTCGATCGCATTTCTGCCGATTTCTTTATAAAGCTCATCGGTAAAAAGTGCATCAAACTGCACTCCCACAAGCCTTCCTTTGGCAAGCAGTGCTCCGTGCTGCTTTACTCTTGTAAGAAAATGCTTCGGCATGCTGTCTCCCGTGAATACAACTGCCTCACCGCAGAGTGCGCCTGCCTTGGTCCCACCAATATAAAATACATCGCAGAGTTCTGCAATATCCTGTAATGTCACATCTGTTTCTACCGCAGCAATTCCATAGATCAGTCTTGCACCGTCAAGGTACAGGGGCATTTTGTATTCTCTGCATACGGCTGACAACTCTTCCAGTTCTTTTCTGGAATACAGGGTTCCATACTCTGTCGGATGAGAAATATAGACCATCCCCGGGAAAACCATATGCTCGTGGTTCTCATCTCCATAAAATCTCTCTGCCAGTTTCTGAAGATCTGCTGCACAGATCTTGCCATCCTTCTGTGGAAGTTCCAGAACTTTATGTCCGGTAAATTCGATTGCACCGGCCTCATGTGTACTGACATGTCCTGTCTGAGCCGCTACAACGCCCTCATATGGCTGCAGAAGTGTGTCAATGACAATCTGATTGGTCTGCGTTCCTCCTGTCAGCAGAAAGACTTCTGCGTCCTCACAGCCGCAGGCCTTCTTAATCTTCTCCTTGGCTGACTCGCAGTAGTGATCCATGCCATAACCGGCAAGCTGCTCCATATTGGTGTCAATCAGGTGCTGAAGAATTTTTTCATGCGCACCTTCTGAATAATCATTTACAAAATATAACATCTCTGATTCCTCACTTTACAATAAAATCAGCTTTATTTTATCACTGCGCATTCTTTTGTGCCACCAGTAAATCGATAATTCTCGGATCTGTGTCCTCCCTGCCAGAAAAAACTGTATATTTCAATAACGCATCTGCATTCTTTTTGCCGATATATTTCTGTTTGATCGCATACTTTATAAGTTTCCAGTCATTTCGCTGTATAAGCCATTCCGTTATCGGATCTGTTTCTTCCCGAAGCTTATCCGGAACCGCATAGCGCATCAGACGCTTCATCCACTTTCCCGGCATGATCCTTTTTCTCGGATCCTCTTTTGATACCTGCGCCATGTACTGATGTATCGCTGCAAAATTTTTCTTCATGCCGGATCTCTGCCGGATTAGATCAAGGGTAAAGACTCCCTGTTCCATAAACTCTTCCACTCTGTCTGTCACATCATACGGACCATATCTGCACACCAGATTCATAAAATACGATACATGATTCTCTACATCTTCCAGATTCCATTCTTCTACATGTCCCCAGCCCAGTTTTGATCTTGGAATTTTCAGTTTCCGATTCCTCTTATAATCTATGATCCTATCCAGATAACCGATAAGTTTTCCCTGAATATCCTGTACTATTATACTGGCGGTTTCCGGTCCCATATATCGTTCAAACATCTTAAAAAAAGCAAAATTTTCTGTATGCATATATTTCTGCAAAACATAAAAACTTCTTTTGATCTGTCCGCCCTGTTTTTTCCTTTTAGCCAGCCATCTGAGATACGTCCGGAGTTCGCGCGCGCCTTCTTTTGGATCAGGATGGTTTTCCATATATCGCTGCAGTAATGGTTGATTTCGGCCTTCATAGATTGCTGACATTCTTACCAGATCTGTTACTTCCGGTATTGTTCTTATCATAAATTCTGTCAGTCCCTTTGTGGAAAGTGCAATTGCACATTCCAGTGCAGGACTTCTTCTGACGGGCTGTTTCTGTGCCAGTTTCCGAATCTGTCTTTTCTTTCCAGCTATAACTGCTTCCGTCAGACTGCCATCTACATAATAAAAACTGGCATCATCAAAAGAAGTTATTCTTGTTCTTTCTTTTGCATTCACAGCCTCGTAAGCATCCTGATCAATTACTTCAAAGCGGTCCTCTTCCATTTCCAGCTCCTTCTCATTGAGTTTTTACGGATTTCTCCACAGACTGCTGCTTATGCCCGGTCATTTCTTCTGTCAGCAGTTCAATGATCCAATCATCTGTTTCCACATTTTTCAGAGAAAAAGCATATTCCAGAAGTTTCCCTGCATTTTCTTTTCCGATATATTTCTGTTTGATCGCATACTTTATGAGTTTTCTGTCATTTTTCTTTATGATCCATTCTGTAATCGGATCGGTTTCTTCCCGAAGCTTATCCGGAACTGCGTAGTGCATCAGCCTCTTTGTCCATTTTTTCTGTATGATACTTTCCTTTTGTCTGCTCTCCGGCATCTCCACCTCATACTGATGCAATGCCACAAAGTTCTTTCTTACACCGGACTTTAATTTTATCATGTCCAGCACGTACACACCGTCATCCACGAAATCATAAACTTTATCCGAAACATCAACCGGACCATATTTCTGTGTCAGCAGCATAAAATACTGAACACAATTTATGGCATCTGGTTTATCCATATCATTCAGATCATCCCAGTTCAGGTTTATCCCGGAAAAACTGTAACCAGCCAGTTCATCTGTTATTTCTGATTCCAGATACTCAAGAAGTCTTCTCTGTATATCTCTGATGATCTGATCAGCATATCCGGATTCTCTCATCCAGTAGGTACGCAGAAATATTTTGAAAAACCGAAAATCTTCTGTATAACTATCCTTTTTCCGTACATACAGTCTTCTTTTTATTTTTTCTTTCCGCTTTTTCTTTCCATTCAGCCATTCCAGATATGCCCGAAGTTCTTCGTGTACCTCATCCTCATAATGATTTCTGATATATTGTCTTAACAGTGGAATATTCTGTGCCTCGTAAATAGCAGACAGCCGTACCTGATCTGCCAGATCTCTGCACTTTTTTATAAATTCCTCACTGTGTTTTTCATCCATAAAAGCAATGGTGCTCTCCAGTTCCGAACTCATGATAATGGTTCCGTCTTTTATATACTTTTCTATCCCATTCTGATCTTCATAGTTTGTTCCAGAGAATTTTAAGTCCATTTTTACTCCTGTCTGTCAGTCAACTCTTGTCATTTTCCTTTTATTCTATATACTTATGTAAAATTCTGCCTCTGACTGGATGACGCAGTTTGCGTAATGCTTTCGCTTCAATCTGCCTTATACGTTCTCTGGTTACGCCAAATTTCTGGCTAACTTCCTCCAGTGTATATTCTTTTCCATCTGTCAGCCCATATCTCAGCCTGAGGATTTCTTTTTCTCTCGGAGCCAGTGTATCCATCACCTGATCCAGTGCCTCAGCAGCTTTATGAATGTCTATTTTTTTCTCTACTTCTTCCATTTCTGTAATGAATTCTTCTGGCACGTCATTTGTATAGCAATTGCTTTCTTCTATGTAGTTTTCTGCAAAATACTGCTCCATGGATTCTTCCGGAATCATTGCATCCATAGCAATTTCTATCTCTTCTACTGACAGATTTGTTTCCTTCCGAAGAAGTTCAAATGCTTCCTTCTTCTCTGATTCTTTAAGATTTCCAGGTTTATATCCATTATCTCTCAACTTACGGTATACTTTAAAGTAATTTCCTTTTGGGCCAGCCGGATAATGCATTGTCTTCCTTGTTGTTTCCTGATTTCTGTCAAATCTGCTTATGATATAAGTGTGTGCATATTCCTCAAATATACCGCATCTGTCAATATTGTAGTTGTTTGCTGCCACAACAAGCCCTATATGCGCTTCCGAAATTGCATCTATGATATTCATTTCGTGCTCTTCCGCTCTTTGTAAACCCAGTCTTACCGCATATCTCGTATACAGTTCTATAAGCCTTTCCGTTGCTTTTTTGTCCTTTTTTCTCAGCCCGGCTTCCAACTGCTGTATTTCCTCATC
>OHBM01002790.1_pt1 | contig 11276 bp, 7 predicted proteins | sample 1577251 | NCBI WGS metagenome assembly OHBM01 (sample SAMEA3541557, study PRJEB24748) | human gut metagenome | biome: human gut; feature: human-associated habitat; material: faeces | place: China | collected 2012
GAATCCATGTTTGTGACAACAAATGTGTACATGTAAACCATCTGGTTTTCCGGCTTTTCACCCTTGCATACCACACGCCTTTCATAAGGCCATCAGCCAGTTTCACAGCTATGCCGTAAATAATCATATATATTTAATTCTCAATACCCAACCACATCATACTTCGGATTGCTCTCCTGATCCTCATACATAACAACAAGCTTGTCCTCACATACCATAATTGAAAAGATGTAGGTCGGATCAGTATATGCAACCGATTCATAGCAATCCGCATATTGCTTTAGAACTTTTTCATTATTGCCATTCAAATCCGTCTGTATCAATTCTGTATTTCCATTTTCCTGTTTCAGATAAAACAGTTTATCACCATAGGAATTATACTCCAGAACGTGTTCCGATATTGTCGTATACTGTGTTTCATCGGACTCTTGTTTCTTGTCTGTTTTCTCACACTGTTTTAACGTATACTTCCCCTTCTCATCCGTACATAACAAATATCTGTTTCCATTTTTCCTGATACTTTTTTCACCATACTCATTATAGACAGCTTCCAGATAATAACTATCATCATCATAGATAATCTCAGCATAAAAATCCTTTGCACGACTATAAGTTTGGTCAATAAATTTTCCCAGATATAATTCCTTCTTATCTATATTTATCTGACTCTCTATTTTTACCCTATATACATCAAAATACTCATAGTCATCGTCTACAGGAGTCTCATAATAGAGATATCCATCTTTTATTGCGCAATAAAAAGCTGAATCTGTATATGGTTCATCTACATTTCCATTTTCCACATTTATCCGGCTTAAGAAATAAGCATCCTGTAAATAATATGTAAAATATACATATCCATCATAATAATCTAACCGGATGAGCCAGCCGGTTTCCTCGATGTCATCCATCTCCCAAGCCTTCTTGATCTCATCGAACGTAATGATCGTCGACATTTTGCCTTCTTTATCTACCTTGCAGATTGCATTCTCAGTTTTATGAAAGAAAAACAGTTCATCCTCATTTGCCACTGCACGCTCGTTATAATTCATTACTTTATCCTCATATGCTGCATCCGGACCGTGTTCTTCTTTCGCATATGCACCATAGATTGCTTTGTAATTATTGTAAATAACAAAATTCTTTCCAACGAAAAATGCGGACACACACCCGAACGCAATTCCCACAACCAGAGACGATATATGAACCGCTTTGCTCTCCTTATCAAACAAATTCTTATTTCGCCGATACTCGTATATGTGGATAAGCAAAACAATTATCATCACTGCTATTCGCACAAAATACAAAACTGTACTTTGTTCTGCATAGACATGTGCCTTAAAGCAATACAGATGGCTTATAAAATCGACAATCAAAACTACAATCACTGTCACATCCGCAAACAAATCCAGACGCGCCGAAGTTTTTTCATTTACCTTCTGCAGAATCCATGCCAGAACATAGCACACCAATGCGCAGGTAAATAACACTTCCAATCCTAGCCAGAAATTTGCACCATACACTTTAACAAAATCATCCAGATTGCAAAGTCTGGCATACTTCGTGTAAAAAGCAAGCCCAAATGGATATTCACCTCTCCACAATGGTGATGCACCAATTAACTGTTTCAATGCCTGACATGCCACAATCATTGCAATCAGACGTATAAACCAGATTCTGTGATATGTGATTATTTTCTTCTGTTCATCTTCCAGCATTATACTCCCCATGTTTTCGTTCTTTTACTTCATTTCAATTTTTGTAACCATATCAAGTATACACAAAATACATATACTTGTCATTCACAAAATGAAGTCAAACAAAAAATCCCCTACACTCCATTATGAAGTATAGGGGATTCCTTTATTTGATTACCAAATCAAAATGTCTACCATATGCGGTGTATTACTTATTAGCGATTGCAGCCTGAGCAGCAGCAAGTCTAGCGATAGGTACACGGAATGGTGAACATGATACATAATCAAGACCAATCTTGTGGCAGAACTCAACGGATGAAGGATCTCCACCGTGCTCACCACAGATACCGACATGAAGCTTTGGATTTACTGGCTTACCAAGCTTAACTGCCATATCCATGAGCTTACCAACACCTGTCTGGTCAAGCTTAGCAAATGGATCGTTCTCGAAGATCTTAGCATCATAGTAAGCATTAAGGAACTTACCAGCATCATCTCTTGAGAAACCGAATGTCATCTGAGTCAGATCGTTTGTACCGAAGCAGAAGAAGTCAGCTTCCTTAGCGATGTCATCAGCTGTAAGAGCAGCTCTAGGGATCTCGATCATTGTACCAACTTCGTACTTCAGATCTACGCCTGCAGCAGCGATCTCAGCATCAGCAGTCTCAACAACTGTCTTCTTAACATACTTAAGCTCCTTAACCTCACATACAAGTGGGATCATGATCTCTGGCTCAACATTCCAATCCGGATGTGCCTTCTGAACTTCGATAGCTGCACGGATAACTGCCTTTGTCTGCATCTTAGCGATTTCCGGATAAGTAACAGCAAGACGGCATCCTCTGTGACCCATCATAGGGTTGAACTCATGAAGTGAGTTGCAAAGAGCCTTGATCTCATCAACTGTCTTATTCTTAGCCTTAGCAAGCTTCTCGATATCAGCATCCTCTGTAGGAACGAACTCATGAAGAGGTGGATCCAGGAATCTGATTGTAACAGGATTTCCTTCAAGTGCCTCATAGAGTGCCTTGAAGTCATTCTGCTGATATGGAAGGATCTTGTCCAGAGCTTCTTCTCTCTCTTCTACTGTATCAGAGCAGATCATCTCACGGAATGCTGCGATTCTCTCTGGATCAAAGAACATATGCTCTGTACGGCAAAGGCCGATACCTTCTGCACCAAGCTCACGAGCCTTCTTAGCATCTGCCGGTGTATCAGCATTTGTTCTAACCTTCAATGTTCTATACTTATCAGCCCATGCCATAACTCTACCGAATGTACCAGCGATAGAAGCATCAACTGTCTTGATAACTCCATCATAGATGTTACCTGTTGTACCATCGATTGAAATGAAGTCACCTTCCTTAAATGTCTTACCTGCAAGTGTGAACTGCTTGTTTTCCTCATCCATAATGATGTCACCACAACCAGATACACAACATGTACCCATACCACGAGCAACTACGGCTGCGTGAGATGTCATACCACCACGAACTGTCAGAATACCCTGAGCAGACTTCATACCTGTGATATCTTCTGGAGATGTCTCAAGACGAACAAGAACTACCTTCTCGCCTCTTGCTGCCCATGCCTCTGCATCGTCAGCTGTAAATACAACCTTACCACATGCAGCACCAGGAGAAGCACCAAGACCCTTACCCATAGGTGTAGCTGCCTTAAGAGCTGCTGCATCGAACTGTGGGTGAAGAAGTGTATCAAGGTTACGAGGATCAATCATAGCGACTGCTTCTTCCTCTGTCTTATGTCCCTCATCTACAAGGTCACAAGCGATCTGAAGAGCTGCCTGAGCTGTTCTCTTACCATTTCTACACTGAAGCATGTAAAGCTTCTTGTTCTCAACTGTGAACTCCATATCCTGCATATCATGGTAGTGATTCTCAAGTGTCTCACATACCTGAATGAACTCTGCATATGCTTCTGGGAATTCCTGCTCCATCTGAGCGATTGGCATTGGTGTACGAACACCGGCAACTACGTCCTCGCCCTGTGCGTTGATAAGGAACTCACCCATAAGCTTCTTCTCACCTGTTGCAGGGTCACGAGTAAATGCAACACCTGTACCAGACTCGTTGTTCAGGTTACCGAATACCATAGGCATTACGTTAACGGCTGTACCCCATGAATAAGGGATATCGTTATCTCTTCTGTATACGTTTGCACGAGGGTTATCCCATGAACGGAATACTGCCTCGATAGCAAGCTTCAACTGCTCTACAGGATCTGAAGGGAAGTCTGTACCAAGCTGATTCTTGTACTCAGCCTTGAACTGCTCTGCAAGAGTCTTAAGATCTGCTGCTGTAAGCTCAACGTCGAACTTAACACCCTTCTCTTCCTTCATCTTGTCGATCAGCTGCTCGAAGTACTTCTTACCAACTTCCATAACAACGTCTGAGAACATCTGGATGAAACGTCTGTAAGAATCATATACGAAACGCTCGAATGCTGGATCTGGGTTACCAGCGATCATAGCTGCAACTACCTCGTCGTTCAAACCGAGGTTCAGGATTGTATCCATCATACCAGGCATAGAAGCTCTGGCACCTGAACGTACAGAAACAAGCAATGGATTCTTGAGATCGCCAAACTTCTTGCCGTTGATCTCCTCCATCTTCTTAACACCTTCCATAGCCTGAGCCATGATCTCATCATTAATCTTACGACCATCCTCATAGTACTGTGTACAAGCTTCTGTTGTAATTGTGAATCCCTGTGGTACCGGAAGACCAATTGTTGTCATCTCTGCAAGGTTGGCACCCTTACCACCAAGAAGATTACGCATGGTCATGTCGCCTTCGCTAAACATATAAACCCACTTGTTTGCCATTTGTCATATACCTCCTAAGTAATCAAATTTCTGCGATAGCAGACTATGGCACGTCCCCATCACACTGCAAAAAATTATAACATAATTTCCACAATTGATAAAGGCATTTTTATAAATATTTAGTAAAATCGCCATAAAAAAACATAAAAAGAAAGGCAATTGGTTTTCCGGACGTATTTTACGCGGAAATCAACTGCCTTTTTTATTCTCTTTTCGGTCCGGGCTGCTCGTATCTACTGCTGCGGAAAATCCGTTCCGGACACTTCCGTATCGTCTGTCGGGGTGCCGGTTGTTTCTTCCGGGTTCTGGACTTCCATCTTCTCCGGTGCATCTTTCACCCGCTCGAAAACCATGCTTTCTGTATCCATTGATACGGTGAGCATTCCATTTTCCACGGTAAAAGCAATCTCCTCATCATCCGAATAAAGCATGCCTTCCTTCCATTGAAACTGCTCTGTCTCCTCTCCGAAGCCAAGGCTTGCCGTGCCATCCGCATACAACGTAAGTGCCATGGAATCCAGCCCATATGACACGATATCGTCGTGAGAATAGCTGTCCCCGTCCGACTCCATGGAATACAGATGGTATACCCCCGCAGCCGAAGCCTTCTTCTCTGATTTTGCACAGGCCGCGAAGATACACATGCATCCCACAAGTAAAAATGAAAGTACGATCATGCGAAGCGCCGTTTGTCGTGTTCTCATGCTGCCGTCCTCTCGTACAACTTGGTTTCTATATAGCCTATGCGCAAATCCTCTGTTTAGAACTTATTTTTCATAGCAGGAAAATACCGCCTGTTTCTTCTCATCGGAAAGCTTCGGTGTGATAAGGCTCACAACCGGCACGATGAGAAGTCCGGCAAGCATTGCAAATGCACCACAGTTGATCGGCGACTGCAATATGGTTGGGAATGATGCTCTTGCGAGCATATTCGCTACCATGATGCCACTGCCGAACAGGAAGTTCACAAGCACGGCGGCCTTCGTCACGCCCTTCCAGTACAGGCTGTAGATAAATGGTGCAAGGAATGCGCCTGCAAGCGCGCCCCATGAAATACCCATAAGCTGTGCGATAAATGTCACGCCGTTCTTATACTGTACAACCGCGATCACTGCGGAGATTGCGATAAATACAACGATGAAGATACGCATGATAAATACCTGTTTCTTCTCTGTCATCTCCTTCACGATCGTGCCACGGATCATATCCAGCGTCAGTGTCGAAGAAGATGCGAGCACCAGTGACGATAATGTCGACATGGATGCAGAAAGTACCAGGATTACAACAACCGCGATCAAAAACGGAGACAGCTTCTCGATCATCGCCGGGATAATCGCATCATAGCCCTGTGCCGCGATGTCGATATCATACAGTCTGCCGAAACCACCGAGGAAATAACAGCCACCTGCTACAATGATTGCGAAGATTGTGGATATTAAGGTTCCTTTTCCGATTGACTTCTCATCCTTGATCGCATAGAACTTCTGTACCATCTGAGGAAGTCCCCATGTGCCAAGTGACGTCAGGATTACAACACACAGAAGTCCAAAAGGATCCGGTCCGAAGAACGATGCAAATGCACCCGGTGTGGATGTTGCCTGCGCATCCTCTACTCGTGCCAATGCATTGATTGCCTGCATGAATCCACCATTTGATTTTAATACTGATGCAATGACCGCGATGATTCCGATGATCATGATACATCCCTGAATAAAATCATTGATGGCTGTTGCCATGTAACCGCCTGCGATCACATAGATTCCGGTAAGCACTGCCATCACGACAATGCAGACTGTATAATCCAGGTTAAACGCCATCCCAAATAATCTTGAAAGTCCGTTATAAAGCGATGCTGTATACGGAATCAGGAATACAAATACAATCAAGGATGCTAAGATCTTAAGCATCTTCGAATCAAACCGGACACCGAAGAATTCCGGCATTGTCTTACTCTCTAAATGCTGGCTTATTGTTCTCGTCCGTCTGCCAAGTACATTCCATGCAAGCAGGGAACCGATAAATGCATTTCCAAGACCGATCCATGTGGAAGCAAGACCGAACTTCCATCCGAACTGTCCCGCATATCCGATGAAGATAACCGCCGAAAAGTATGAAGTTCCGTATGCAAATGCAGTCAGCCATGGTCCAACATTTCTTCCACCTAATACAAATCCATTGACATCGGTCGCATGCCTCCGGCAGTAGACGCCGACACCGATCATCACTCCAAAAAATATTACTAACATGATAATTTTAATCGCCATTTTCTCTCTCCTTTTTCTTCTGTCTGGTGATTGTAAATCCCGCTCGATTTAGTCCTTCATTTCTCCATTGCGTTATTGCGTAACGCTTTACTGTATTAAAGTAATCTGATAAAAAGAAAAGGGATGCCGACAAGCATCCCTGTCCCTTATCCTCTTTTAGTATTCAAATTTCTTCTCGAAGTAAGCCTTCAGATCTTCGATCTTCACACGCTCCTGCTCCATCGTATCACGATCACGGACAGTTACAGCGCCGTCTGTCTCAGACTCAAAATCGTAAGTCACACAGAACGGAGTACCAATCTCATCCTGTCTTCTGTAACGCTTACCGATGTTTCCTCTGTCATCGAACTCACAGTTATATGTCTTTGCAAGCTCTGCATAGATCTTCTCTGCACCTTCGTTCAGCTTCTTAGAAAGCGGAAGCACACCGATCTTAACCGGTGCTAATGCCGGATGGAAATGAAGTACGGTTCTCATATCCGGCTTCTCCTCGGTTCCGATATTCTCCTCGTCATAAGCGGCACAGAGGAATGCAAGTGTCACACGGTCTGCACCTAATGATGGCTCAACAACATATGGAATATACTTTTCCTTCTTCTCATCATCGAAGTATTCCATTGGCTCACCGGATGTATTCTGATGCTGTTTCAGATCGTAATCGGTACGGTCTGCAATTCCCCACAGCTCGCCCCAGCCAAATGGGAACAGGAACTCAATATCCGTTGTACCCTTGCTGTAGAAGCAAAGCTCCTCCGGAGAATGGTCACGTGCACGCATCTCATCATCCTTGATGCCAAGATCCTTCAGCCAGTTAATACAGAATTCTCTCCAGTAACGGAACCATTCCATATCTGTACCAGGCTCGCAGAAGAACTCCAGCTCCATCTGCTCAAACTCTCTTGTACGGAATGTGAAGTTACCCGGTGTGATCTCGTTACGGAAGGACTTTCCGATCTGACCGATACCGAAAGGAATCTTCTTACGGGATGTACGCTGTACATTCTTGAAGTTTACGAAGATACCCTGTGCGGTCTCCGGTCTTAAGTAAACTGTATTCTTTGCATCCTCGGTTACACCCTGGAATGTCTTGAACATCAGGTTAAACTGACGGATACCGGTAAAGTTATGCTTGCCGCAGCTTGGACAGCAGATATGCTTCTCTTCCACATACTGTTCCATCTGCTCATTTGTCCAGCCGTCAATGGAACCCTCGATCTCGATTCCGTTGTCAGTCATATAATCTTCAATCAATTTATCTGCACGAAAACGCTCGTGACACTCTTTACAGTCCATCAGAGGATCTGCAAATCCACCCAAGTGACCGGATGCCACCCATGTCTGTGGATTCATAAGAATGGCACAATCCACACCTACGTTGTAAGGATTCTCCTGAATGAACTTCTTCCACCATGCTTTCTTCACATTGTTTTTGAGCTCAACTCCAAGGTTTCCGTAATCCCATGTATTGGCAAGTCCGCCATAGATTTCAGAACCCGGATACACAAATCCTCTGTTCTTTGCAAGTGCTACGATTTTGTCTAAAGTCTTTTCCATATTTTGTAAACCTTCCTTCCTCTCGCACCGGAGTGTGCGGATTCTTATTATTTTTCGGTGTGACTTTCTTCACCATATGAAACATACAACATTTTACAGGCTAATGGTTCAGATTGCAACCATATTTTTGAAATTCATCATACACCATGCATTTTTATGTGTCGGGCTTTTACAGGGATGATAGTATTTCCAGCGATTTGAATTCCCGGTCGATATATGCTTCCCGGAAACGGTCTGCCACGTACTTTAATTCTGCCATCGCCTCTTCACTTAACTGAAACGCATACAGCTTCGTAAGATCTGCCGACTGGATATATTGCAGAGTATAAATAAGTGTTTCGGATACCGTCCGTGTGAGCTTCAGCTCTTTTCCGCATGCCTCACACAGAAGCCCGCCTGCCTTCGCATTGAAATATTTCAGTTCCTTCTTATTGCAGCGTACGCATGTATATGCATGAATCCCCTGTCCTTCGATATCCATCAGCCGTACTTCGAACGCATAGCGGATCAACTGATTGTCCACGGTTCCCTGTTCAAGTGCCTTGAGTGTCACATAGAGCAGATTGAGCTCATTCACACAATAGCAGCCCTCTCTCGTATAATACGACATAAATTCACACACATACGATGCATAGCACAGCTTCTCCATATCCAAAGGAAGTCCGGAAAAATATTCCCGGACCTCCGCTTTGACTAACGTGTAGGAATCTCTTCCCGGAAATACGGTAAAAGTACCCATCACGAAGCTCTGGCTCGCCGCCCGGAGCTGGCTTACCGCCTTTCTGGCACCATTTGCAAACACTGTGATCTTTCCGCGTTCCTTGGTCAGTATGACCAACCGTTTATCGTACTCCTTCACAAGTGTTGCATATAAAATTATACCCGTTACCTGTATTTCCTCACGCATTTTTTGTTATCTCTCTATTTCTTTTCCCGGTAATGACTCATCCGGATACGTATGGTAATATAAATCACAAGTACGATGGCCACACCAACGAAAATCCATATCTGTACCGGCACATCCTCAATATTATAACACCGGACATTGATCCACATCTGATTGATTTCCTTATTCGCCGTATCATCAAAATACTGCATGACTGCACTCCGTTGCAGTACCTCCTGCGTCGGATACTGTGCAAACAACTGTCTGCGCGTCTGTTCTTCCGGCACAGTCATAATATAATCTTCATTGGAATCATCCCCACAGAAGAAGAAACCAACCGGATACTCTGTTGTATCCTCTTCATCGTCCTCTGCCTCATAATTCCATTTCAGATAATCATAGACTGTATCATCGTCACCACCACTGATGACCGATGTATAACCAATGTAATACATGTTACGCACCGCATTGTCCGGACGCGACACAAAATTCACAAACGCTTCCGCAGCCTGCTGTTTTTCCGCATCCTGTCCGATTCCACTTTTCAGCATAACCCAGCCGTCAAACCACAGGTTTGTCGATTCCTCCGGCACCGCAAAATTCAGATAGAAATCATCCTCTTCTGCCTGATCCATCGCATAGACAGCATCTCCGGACCACTGGTAGTTTGCAACAACCTTTCCACTGATCATGTCTGCTTTACCGCTGTCAGTCTCAAACGAATAAACATTACCCTGCATATCCTGCAGGATGTCCTCTACATTCTCGATCGTATCGGAATCCACATCATTCATGATCTGCATCAACCGTTCCTGATAATCCGGTGAATTGCGGAGCGATTCATCCATCAGTTCATCTTTTCTGTAAGAACCAAGTGCCGCAAAATAAGAATCCCGGACATTATCCTTGATTGTAACCTGGCGCTTGAACTTGTCATTTAGAAACACATCCCAGGTAGATGCTTCCTCTTCTGTCATCTTCTCCGGATTGTAGAGAACACCGGTGACGCCCCACATATAGCCTGCCGCATATTTACTCCACGACTCACCGCCGATCTCATTTTCATCAAACGTATCCTTAATATAATCGGATACCCCGCGCACATAGTAATTATCCGGATTGTCCGTATCATAAAAATCTTCTGAAAACGGCACCAGCTTCTTCTCTGCCATCAGCTTCATGATCATATAATCAGACGGACAGACAAGGTCATACACATCGCCGAGTGTCAGCTGGTTATACAGATCCTCGTTCGTACCGAAGCACGAATACTCAACCTCCACGCGCTTGCCGTACGTCTCGTAATACCACTCGGTGAAATCATCGACCATCGAATTCTCTCCGAAGATCTCCGCACCATTTTCAAGCTCCATGCGTTCTTCTTCGTCCCAGTCACCAAGATCGATATATTCCTCCCAGTTGCAGACACGCAGCTTAATCACGTCGTCATTTCCCTGTGCGTGTGTGATCTTTGTTCCCGGCACCATCGCCAGAAATGTCATCATAGCTGCCGCCGCAACGGCTGTCATACGTTTTAACATCTTATTTCTCATTGCGGACACCTCCTTTTTCAGAGGTTGTCTTTCTGCCAGCCACATTCATGACAACCACTGCCAGAATAACGATCAGGAAGATCACTGTCGAAAGCGCCCAGAGTGCAGTTTTGATTTCTGTCTGTGAACCCTTTGTTGCATTGACAACATACGTACTGATCGTGTTAAACGTTGCCGGTTTTGTATAGCTTGCAATGAAATAATCATCGAGTGAAAGTGTAATTGCAAGCGCAAAGCCGGATACAATCCCCGGCATAATCTGTGGAATCACAACCTTTCGGAGTGCCATCGCAGGAGATGCGCCAAGATCCATTGCCGCCTCATACAGACTTGCATCCATCTGCTTCAGTTTCGGAACCACAGATAGATATACAAATGGTGCAGATAACACTACATGACCGATCAGCAGCGGCACATAGCTTTCCTTATTCATGCCAAATGCAACGATCAGCAGCACGCAGATGGAAAAACCGGTTA